>Ga0209121_10003224_pt1 | contig 15888 bp, 13 predicted proteins | sample Cruoilmetagenom3_FD_187292 | JGI IMG/M metagenome (GOLD analysis project Ga0209121, IMG submission 187292) | Oil polluted marine microbial communities from Coal Oil Point, Santa Barbara, California, USA - Sample 3 (SPAdes) (version 2) | ecosystem: Environmental > Aquatic > Marine > Oil seeps ...
CCAACGTGGTGGTTGGGCGGTTGCATTCGTCGCGGTCAACAGTGACCTCGTGCTGCGAAACCTCGCCGGTTTCACGGTCTTTGACAGCCATGATTGCCTGCATCGGCACGATTTCGTCTTTGAACAGACCGGCCTCTTGCGCGGCGGCGATCCGCTGCTGGCTGCGCAGGCCATAGGCGTCCTGATCTTCACGGCTGATGCCATAGCGCTGGGCCACGATATCAGCGGTTTCAATCATCGCCATGTAGACGGCGGGTTTATGTTCCATCAGCCACGCCTCGTTGGGGTGGCGCGCCTTGGGCTGAACCATGCTGATGCTTTCGACCCCTCCGGCCACCATCGGGCCAGCGCCCTCGCTAACAATCGCGTTGGCGGCCATCGCCACTGTTTGCAGGCCGGACGAACAGAACCGGTTGACGGTCATGCCAGACGCCGAAATCGGCAGTCCGGCGCGCAGGGCGATCTGACGGGCGATGTTGTCACCGGTCTCGGCCTCGGGGAAACCGCAGCCTATGGCGCAATCCTCGATCGTTGCGGGATCAATTCCGGCGCGTTCCACAGCGGCCTGCACCGCGTGGCCACCCATGGTGGCCCCATGGGTGATGTTGAATGACCCCCGAAAGGATTTGGCAAGGCCCGTGCGGGCGGCGGATACGATTACGGCTTGTTTCATGTTCAGGCTTCCTTGTTCAGATCATCAAATGTGCGGCCTTCGGCCACCAGTTTTTCCAGAAGGGGGGCGGGTTGCCAGAAATAATCGTCTTCCTGGGCATAGGTTTTGATGTCGCTCAGCAGGCCGTCCAGGCCAACAATATCGGCCCATTTCAGCGGCCCGCCGCGATAGCGTGGAAAGCCATAGCCAAACAGCAACGTCATATCGACATCCAGCGGCCGTCGGGCAATGCCTTCGCCCACCACTTTGGCGGCCTCGTTGACCATCGACGCCATATAGCGGCGCACGATTTCTTCGTCGCTAAAGTCGCGCGGGGTAATGCCCAGTGCCGCGCGTTCAGCCTCGATCAGCGGCAACACATCCGGGTTCGGCACCCTGGCGCGTTTGCCCGCCTCGTAGACGTAATAGCCTTTGCCGGTCTTTTGGCCGAAATTCCCACCCTCGCACAGCTTGTCGGCATAGGAACTGTCGCGCGCGCGCGGGTCGATCCCTTCGGCACGTTTGCGTTTGCGTACGGCCCAGCCGATATCAAGCCCGGCCAGATCGGCCACCGCATAGGGCCCCATGGCAAAGCCAAACGCGGTTAGCGCCTTATCGATCTGATAGGGGCTGGCCCCGTCCAGGACCATATGATCGGCGCAGGTGCGATAGGTAGACAGGATTCGGTTACCGATAAACCCGTCACACACCCCGGCCCGGACTGAGATTTTGCCCAGCCGTTTGCCCAGCGCAAAACCGGTGGCCACCACATCCGGCGCGGTCTGATCGGCGACCACCACCTCAAGCAGTTTCATCACATGTGCGGGTGAGAAAAAGTGCAACCCAATCACGTCTGCTGGGCGCGAGGTGACAGCGGCGATTTCATTCACATCCAGGTAAGAGGTGTTGGTTGCCAGCACCGCGCCGGGTTTGCAGACCGCATCCAGCTGGGTGAAAACGGTCTTTTTGACATCCATCTCTTCGAACACCGCCTCAATCACCAGATCGGCATCGCTAAGGGCGGCATAATCCACGGCCAGCGTCAGCGCCTTACCGGTCAGATCCTCGAACCTCGCCTGACTGATCTTGCCGCGCTTCAGCGCACCGCCCAGATTGGATTCGATCCGCCCCTTGGCCGCGGCCGCCGCTTCGGGCGTCATTTCCAGCATGGTCACGTCTAGTCCTGACAACAGCGCAGCAGTGGCAATGCCCGCGCCCATTGTGCCGCCGCCGATCACGCCGATGGCATTCAGATCACGTGGTTCAACACCTTTCAGCTCAGGCAGCTTGCCAACGGCCCGTTCTGAGAAAAACGCGTGGATCAGGCCCTGACGCTGATCGGTTTCCATCAACTCGATGAACAATTCACGCTCGCGCTTCATGCCTTCGGCAAAAGGCAGCTCGGCTGCGGCCTGAATACCCCGCACCGCGACAGCAGGCGATAGCTGCCCGCGCCCCTTTTGCAAAACCGTGTCATAGACCGCATCAAAATCAATTGGCGCGGGCGCGGGCATTTCGCTGATCGGGCGACGTTCGGCACCGCTGTCCAGCAGTTCCTGTGCATAAGCCAGCCCAACCTCGCGCGGGTCACCGTCGGTCACCCGGTCAACAATCCCAAGCTCCAACGCCTCAGCCGCGCCGACCTGACGGCCAGAGGTGATCAGGTCCAAGGACGCATCCAGCCCCACCAGTCGTGGCAAACGCTGGGTGCCCCCGGCGCCGGGCATCACCCCAATCAAAACCTCGGGCAGACCCATGCGTGCTGACGGCACCGCAATCCGATAATGCGACGCCAGTGCCATTTCCAACCCGCCGCCCAGCGCCGTGCCGTGCAGCGATGACACCACCAACAGGGGCGATGTTTCGATCCGGTCGCAGATATCAGGCAGGTTCGGGCCGCGTGGCGGCTGGCCGAATTCGCGAATATCGGCCCCGGCGAAATATGTCCGCCCCTCGCCATAGATCAGCACTGCCTTGGCGCCGTCCTGTTCGGCGCGGGCAATACCCTGCATCAAACCCATACGCACATCATAGCCCAGCGCGTTGACCGGCGGATTTTGCGCCTTGAGAATGGCGATATCGCCCAACAATTCATACCCGATGGCATCCGTCATCCGGCACCCTCCCTTTAATACCCACGCCGCTCACCGCGCTGTTTTCCGCGCCCGACCGAAATTTCGCACCGAAATTTCGCCAAGTGTAGACACGAAGTCAAAACCCACGCAAACTCCCAGTTCCCCTGAGGCGCGCAAACCTTACGTCACGATGCAATTCCACTATGCGGAACACTGTTTCGCGAGTCAAATCAAGGATCAGCACGAAGATCAAGCCACCTTCGCGCCAAAAGTCCCTTGCGAGGAAAGCCCGCAAGGGCTTGAGGAGCAGCCAGCGCCGCGCAATTTTCAGATAATCGCCTGCTCGCGCAGCGGGCACCCTGCCGGTATGCGATCATAGGCAAAGGGCGTCAGATCCAGCGTTTCATACCGACCCGATACGATCCATTCCGCCAATCCGCGCCCCATTGCCGGGGATTGCTGCAACCCATGCCCCGAGAACCCGTTGATCATCAGGAAATTCGGCAGGTCCGGATGTGGGCCGATAATCGCATTCTGATCCAGCGTATTATAGGCATAATGCCCAACCCACGACCGGCGCAACCGTAACGCATCAAGCTGCGGAATGCGACTGGCGATGGCAGGCCAGACCACCTCTTGCCACAGATTATGATCGGCCTCAAAATCATCCGGGGCCACCGGACCATCGACGCGCGGCGGGTGACCGGCCATGTACCAGCTCCCGTCGGTGCGCACATGCATCCCCGACGGATCCACCGTCAGAGGCAGATCGCACCCCAGCGGGCGCGCCGCTTCGAACACAAAGGTGTAGCGCTTGCGCGGCTCCACCGGCAGGCTCAGCCCGGCCATCGCAGCCACCAGCGTCGCCCTTGGCCCTGCGGCGTTCACGACCTGGCCACAGGCGATCCGGGTGCCATCCGCCAGATGCACCGCCTGAACACGCGCGCCGTCAACACTGATATCCGTCACCTCGCCGCGCAGGTATTCCACCCCGGCGCGGCGCGCGGCGCGACGCCAGCAGTCAAACATCGTCCCCCCATCGAAATAGCCTTCATCCGCCGCTCCAAAACCGCCCAGAACGATGCCGCTAAGGTCATAGAACGGAAAGGCCTGCGCCATCTGCTCAGGCGTCATCAACCGGGTTGCAGCACCCTGCGCCACCTGCATCGCCTGGGCGGCGCGCAGCGCCTTTGCCCCTGCCTGCGTTCCGGCCAGATAGAGATAGCCAAAATCGTGAAAATGCAGATCCGGCACCTCAGGATCATCCCCCATGAAACCCCGAAACCCGCGCACATATTGGGCGCAAAATTGCGAGACCTGCACGTTGATCGGCTGGCTGAACTGCTGGCGTATACAGGAATTGGTATGCGCGGTAGAGCTAAGTTCGTAAGACGGGTCGCGCTCGACCACCAAAACCGACCCATCAAACCCCGGATGCGCGGTCAGAAACCACGCCACCGACGCGCCCATCATCGCGCCACCGATAATCACTACGTCATAGCTGGAGCGGCTGGGGGTTTCGGACAGTGTCATGCGTATTCCGGAAAGATGAACCGCCCCAAGCTGTAGCGGTTCAGACCAGATTGGCAAGCAGTGTCAGGCGACAATCGTGCCATCTGCCACCCAGGCGTCAAAGATCGCCAGCGCCAGTTCAATAAAGGCGGCATCATTGATATGCGCGTCCAACTCGTGCAATTGCGCGCTCTGCGGACAGCTTTGGCGCATCTCGTCGCAAAACGCCGCCAGCCCATCGCTGTCATGCAGATCAGCGCCATCGCGGTCCCATTCGTTGCACCCTTGGGTGGGCAGCAGCACCGCCACCGGGGCCGACGCCCCGGCCAGTTTGTCACAGATTGCGCGCGCCACCTGCCGCCGCTCGTCGCTGTTCAGCACGGCCGAGGTCAGCAGCCGGTTATGCGCATGCAAGGGCCGGTCAGAAAAATGCGGCGGCACTGGCTGCCAGCCGACCACATCCACCAGATCATAACAGCCCGGCGCAACCAGTTGTGGGATGCCTGCGTGCCCGGCATTGGTCATCCGGTCGGCCCCCGCTGACAGACCACCAAAGATGTGATTGGCCACCTCTTGCGGAGCAAAGTCAAACACCGCAGCAAACGCGCCTTCGGCTGCCAGCGATTCAAACGCCCGCCCCCCCATGCCGGTGGCGTGGAACACCGCCACCTCGAACCCGCGTTCTTCCAGGGCAGGTTTCAGGTCAACCATGTAACGCAGCACGGTTTTGCCGAACGAGGTCATACCGATCAGTGGCCGGTCACGTCTGGGCATCTCAACCGCTTTTGCCGCACCCAGTACCGCCCCTGCCGCCTGTGACAGCGATGCTTTGCAAATCGAATTCAGCCCATACAACCCGCCAGCCCACAGGATCATCTGCACATCCGCCGGCAGCCGCTCGGGCGGCAGAAGCGCGGAAAAGGACACTGTCGAGACGATGTATTTCGGCACCCCCAGCGGCAGCGCCGCACACAGATCCAACGCCAGATCGGTGCCCATGGTGCCGCCCAGCACAATCACCGCATCAATCCGACCCGCGCGGTACAAATCCAGCGCCCGAACCGCGGCCCCACGCGCCATGATCTGCATCGCTGTATTTTCATTGCCACTGTCGATTGCCGCCGCGATCGAGCTCCCCCCGGCCTCGGCCACCTGATGTTTGGATACATCCGTGGGGTGCGACGGCTCTCCCAGCACGCTGACATCCATCGACAGAACCGCGCCACCCTGATCGCGGATCACCTGTGCCAGATAGCCCAGCTCATCATCCTTGGTATCATAAGTGCCGACAACAAGTATCGTCTTGGACTTGGTCATCAGGACCTCCGGTTCAGATAGGTTTCAGCGGCGTTTAAGGCCACAGTCAGGGCACGGGCCGAGCGTTGCGCGCCGCCCGGTTCGTTCAGCCGTTCCATGATCCAACCGGGATAGGTAAGCGCGCGCAACAGCAGGAACAGGTCCAGATCGCTGTGCCTGACCTGCCGACGGGTGGCATAGCCGTCACAAAGGGCAGCGCGCATGGTTTCAAACCCGGGATGCTCCGAGAATTTGCCCAGAAAGGTTGCCAGTTCGAAATCGCGGAACCCAAACGCGCCATCGTCAAAGTCAATAATCGCCAGATCACCGTCATGGATCAGGACATTCTCGGTCAGCATGTCGGCATGGATCAGGCCCTGATCCGCTGTCGGTTCGATCTGCGCCAGCGCCTCAGCCGCAGCCGCGCGGGTGTCCAGCAACAGGGCGCGCTGATCGACTGTCAGGTGCGGATGGTCCCAGAACCGGCCCCAAACTGGGGAATCGCCCAGCAATCCGTCGCGCCGCCAATCCGGGCGGGTGAAATTCGGCGGCCGGTGCCAATCGTCGGACAGGTCATGCAACCGGGCCATGTCGCGGCCAAGCTGGCGGCACAGGGCAGCCGGGTCAGCGATATCGTGCAAAGCGCCCTGCGCCCCAATCGGGCGGCCCGGCAGCCAGGTCAGCAAGCTGACAGGATGGGCGCCGATCTGGCCGATCGTGGCACCGTCGGGCATCGGGATTGGGTCCGGCACGTTTAGCCCGCCCAAAGCGAGGCGGCGCATCCAGTGCAACTCGCTGCGCAGCTCAGCAGCGGTTCGATAACCGGGGCGGTGAAACCGCAGGCATATGTCTGATCGCCCATCACCACCCGCCAGACGGTGTTTTCCCGCCGGGCGGCCAGCACTGCCTGTGCTGCACCCATACCCCACAGCCGCAGGGCCTGTTGCACCTCGGCCTGCATCACGGCGCCAGCGGCAGATCGGACAGCACCTGATCCAGCGTATCAAGCATCTGGTCGGCATCACCGCGCGAAAATGGCAGCGGCGGGCGTATTTTCAAGGCGTTGTAATGGATGCCAAGAAAGTTCAACAATACACCGCGCTGGCGCATCTCATTGGCAACGCGCCTGGTAAAGCCAGTCGCGGGGGCTTTGCTGTCCCGGTCCAGCACCATTTCTGCGCCAAAGAACAGGCCCGAGCCGCGCACATCGCCAATGCAAGCGTGCCGACTGGCCAAATCGCGCAGACCGGCGCGGGCATAATCGCCAACCAGTTGGGCGTTCTGCATCAGGTTTTCGTCGCGGATCACCTGCAATGTCGCCAGTGCCGCCGCCGCCGACACCGGGTTGCCGCCAAAGGTATTGAAATAGCTAAAATTTGTGCGAAAGGCGGTCATAACCTCGGGGCTGGTCACGACGGCGCCGACCGGGTGACCGTTGGCCATCGGCTTGCCTATGGTGACCACGTCGGGCAGGAACCCAAGTTTTTGGTGGCCCCAGAAATGCGTGCCCAGACGGCCAAACCCCGGCTGCACCTCGTCCGCGATGACGATGCCGCCGGCCTTGCGCACCACCGCAATGGCAGGGTCAAGCCAGCCGGTTTCCAGATCGGGAAAGCCTTCGTTGGCGAAGAACGGACAGATGATCAGGGCTGAAAACCCGTGCCCCCTGGCCTCAAGCGCGGCTATCTGCGTCTCGATCTCGGCGGCAAAGGCGCGGGCATGCGCCATGCCAGCCACGCCGCCCAACGGTCGATAGCTGTCGGGGGCGGGCACGAAGGCGACATTGTCCCAGCGGCCACCAATCTGCGACCGCTTGGCCGACAGTTGCGCCACTGCCATTGTGTTGCCGTGATAGGTGTGATCGGTGGCGATCACCCCGGTGTTACCGGTCACCGCCTGCGCCATGCGCAGGGCGATGTCATTGGCCTCGGACCCGGTGCAGGTCAGAATCGCGGTGCTGAGCGGGTCGTCGAACGTGGCGGTCAGCGCCTCAACATAATTCAGAATACCGTCGTGCAGATAGCGGGTGTGGGTGTTCAGGGTGCTGGCCTGTTCGCAGATCGCCTCGACCACTTTTGGGTGGCAATGGCCGACATGCGGGACGTTGTTGTAGCAATCAAGGTATTCGCGCCCATCGGCATCCCAGACCCGGGCGCCCTGCCCGCGCACCAGATGCACCGGATCATCATAGAATGTGTTAACGTTTGGCCCCAACAGCCGCGCGCGGCGGTTCAGCAGGGCCTCGGTTTGCGGTGTCATAGCTGTATCCACGCGGTTTTCAGATCGACATATTTGTCCAGCGCATGCAGCGATTTGTCATGCCCGTTGCCCGACTGGCCGACGCCGCCCAGCGGTACGGTATTATCCGCCCCGCCATAGGTGTTCACATGCACCACCCCGGCGCGAATGCCCGCCACCATGCGATGCGCGCGTGACAAATCCGACGTCCACACGGCCGAGGCCAGTCCGAAATCGGTGGCATTGGCCAGCGACAGCGCCTCGGCCTCGGTTTCAAACTTGGTGACCGCCAGAACCGGGCCAAACACCTCGCGTTGGAACAAGGCCGCGTCACGGCTGACGCCGGTGACGATGGTGGGGGCCATATACGACCCGCCAGTCTCGGCCAGAATACGCGCGCCGCCACTGACAACCCGGCCCCCTTCTGCACGGGCCATGTCGATAAAGGACAGGTTGCGTTGTAATTGATCTTCGGAATTCACCGCACCGATTTGCGTGTCCAGATCCAGCGGATCACCCACCCGCAGCTTTTCCGCCTCGCCCTGCAACAGCGCCACAAACCGATCATGCACCGACGCCTGAACCAACAGCCGAGACCCCGCCACACAGACCTGCCCCGAGTTGCGGAAAATTCCCATGGCCGACATTTTGGCCGCCTTGGCCAGATCCGGTGCGTCGGCAAAGACGATGTTGGGGGATTTACCGCCCAGTTCCAGAAAAACCCGTTTCAGGTTGGATGCCGCCGACGCCTCTAACAACCGCCGCCCCGTTGCGCCTGATCCGGTAAAGGTCAGCACGTCAACCCCCATCGACGCCGCCAGCGCCGCGCCGGTTTCAGCGCCGGACCCGGTGACCACGTTCAGCACGCCATCGGGCAGCCCGCATTCCGAACAGATTTCGGCCAGCCGCAGCAGCGACAGCGATGCGGTTTCGGCGGGCTTCAGCACCACCGAATTGCCCATCGCCAGTGCCGGTGCCAGTTTCCACGCGCCGATCATCAGCGGAAAGTTCCACGGCACAATCGCGCCCACCACGCCCACCGGCACCCGCAGCACCAGCCCCAGAACGTCCGGCGCGGTTGGCGCGACCTCGCCTGCAACCTTGTCCAGCGCTTCGGCATAATAGCGAAACGTACCTGCGGCCGATCCGGCCTCGGCCTTTAACGCCATGGCGAATTCGGTGCCGTTGTCGCGGATGCCCAGCACGGTCAGTTCCAGCGCCTCGGCCTCTATCCGGTCGGCAATCGCGTGCATCACCTTCTTGCGCGCCGCCGGGGCCAGCCCGGACCAGCGCCCATCGGCAAACGCCGCACGCCCCGAGGCCACGGCCCGGTCCACATCCGCCCCAGACGCGCCCACAAGCGTGGTCAGAAATGATCCATCAATCGGCGAAACAACGTCGAGTGGCGTGCCCGAACCACCTTGCCACGTCCCGTCAACAAAGAGCTTTTGCGCCGGAACATCCGTGCGCCGAAGCTGGTCGATCTGTGTTTGCTCTGCCATTCGGCCTCCTTCAGGGATTTGCGGTCGCGCAGGACGCGGACGATATGGGACAGCAAAACCAATACGATAATAGAGAACAGGATAAACGCCACCGGCCGGTCGATGAAATCAAAAGGTTCCTTGACCCGCGCCATGGCGGCACGCAGCTTGACCTCCATGATGCCGCCCAGAACCATGCCAAGGATGATCGGCACCACCGGCATCGACAGGCGTTTCAGCACATACCCCAACAGGCCAAACCCGGCGGCCATCAGGCAATCGGTGACAGAGTTGCGCAGGCTGTAGACGCCAACAAAGCTGAGGGTCAGGATACAGACACCAAGAAAGCGGTTTGGGATTTTCACCACTTGTATCAGCGCGTTGGTGGCAAACAACAGGAAGATCAGCACCAGCACATTCAGGATCAACAGCGCCAGATACAGCGCCACCACAAAATCCATATCGTTCTGGAACAACGTCGGCCCCGGCACCACGTTATGCACGTAAAACACCGACAACATCATCGCGGTCAGCGCCTCGCCCGGGATGCCCAGCGCCAGCAGCGGCACCATGGCGGCGGCAGGCACGGCGTTGTTTGAGGTTTCGGCGGCAATCAGCCCCTCGGACGCGCCACGCCCGAAATCCTGCGGGCGTTTCGATGTGCGTTGCGCATAAGTATAGGACATGAATTGCGCGGTGAATTCGCCCACGCCCGGAATCATCCCCATCAGCACGCCAAACCCTGCCGAAACGGTGGCAACACGCGGGTGGCGTGCCAGTTCGCGCAACCCCTGAAACATCCCGCCACGCAGTTTGGTAATGCGGGTTTTCTCGTCTTCCGATGTCAGCAGCACAAACGCCTGCGACAGCGCGAACAACCCCAACACCACCACAATCAGGTTGACGCCGCCCTGCAGGAACGGCTGATCAAACGTGTAGCGCTGCGAATATTTCACCGGCTCCATGCCGATGGTCTGGATGAATATCCCAAACGCCGCCAGCGCGCCGGCGATCAGCGACTGGCCGCGATGCGCCACCACCACCAGGATCAGGCCCAGCAGGGCGGCCAGGAATATCTCGCGGCTGCCAAACAACGGGGCGACCCTGGCCAGCACCGGGGCGAACAGGATCAGGCAGATCACCGAGAAGACCCCGCCAAAGAACGACGCCGAATAGGCCAGCGACAGCGCGCGGCGCGGCTCGCCCCGGGCGGTCATCGGATAGCCGTCATAGGTGGTCAGCGCGTTAACGGCAGTGCCCGGCGTGTTGATCAGGATCGCCGGGATCGCACCGCCATACATCGAACTGCCGTAGATGCCCAACAGCACGGTCAGGCCCACAATCGGGTCCATCGAAAACGTCGCGGGCAGCAGGATGGCGATGGCCACCGCCGGGCCAACCCCGGGGATCGCGCCGATCAGCACGCCGCCAACCGAGCCGACCAGCAGCGCCAGCGCCACGTCCCAGCGCATCAGGATGTCGATACTGGAAAGGATCAGGTCCATCAGAAATTCAGTATGAAAAAGCTGCGCGCCGCACCGGGCAGGTACTCATAGATCATACCCCCCGGGATTTTGACGGACAGAAAGGTTTTGAACAGCACCACAACCACCACGGCGAAGCCGGTGCTGATGCCCATCATTTTGCGGCTGCGATAGCCCATCCGCCAGGCCAGCACCGGCACAAAGATCAGCGTCACCGGCAAATAACCCAGCACCGGCACCGCGACCACATAGATCATGAACCACAGCACATATTCCACGACGGCGGCCCATTTGCGCACCTCGCCCCAGTCATAGCGGCTGATCCGCCGCCACGGCAGACGATAGAGGTGCAAACCGCCCAAAATCACCATACCGCCCAAACCAACCGCCGGCCAGAATCGCGGCTGGGCAAACAGTTTGGTCTTTTCCACCCAGCGGGTCTGATCGCCGATCAGCGCCAGCAACCCCACCGCATAGACCACAAAGACCAGGGCAAAGATCAGCTGACCGCGCCTTTGCCCGACAAAGCGGCGTTCACGTTCATTGGACATGAAAAGTGCCCTTGGAAAATGGGCCAGGGCGATCTGCCCCGGCCCGTGTTTCGCCTATTTCAGCAATTCGCCAATACGGGACACTGTGTCGATGTCAGTGGCGATCCGTGCCGCACTGTCATCGGCTGTCTGCCAGTAGACCAATGCGCCGGTCTCTTTGGCCACGGCCTGGGCGCGGTCGCTTGCCATCGTCTTGTTGGCCACAGCGATGATCTTGTCGCGCACATCCTGCGGCGTGTCTTTGGTGACGAACAGACCATTCCACAGAGCGATATCCAGGGTTGTGTCCAACTCGCCAATGGTTGGCGCGTCGGGTACCAGCGGGATGCGCTGATCCGTGATCGCCGTCAGAACCTTCACCGAATCGAGGCAGGGCAGGATCAGCTGCAGGGTGGTGTTGATCACATCCGCGTCGCCGCTGGCCAGCGTGTTGCAATCCAGCGCGTCAAACGCGGCGTCCGACCCCCAGCTAAACCCGGCATTGACCGCAAACGCCTTGGTCACCTGCGTCGGGGTCAGCACGTCGCCGAAATGGCCCAGCGCCACATCGTTATCCCTTGCATAGGCGGCCAGTTCTTCCATCGACGAATAGGGCGCATCGCCGGATGTGGCGATGACAAACGGATAGGTCAGGAAAATGCCCAACGGCTCGAACTTGGCCGGGGTCAGGGGTGGGATGTCGATCTGGTGGCCCAGAACCGGCACGCCGATCACAAACGACCCGACCGTATAGCCATCGGCCGGGGCGTTGGCCACTTCGATGGCACCGGGGAACGGGCCGCCACCGCCGCCGGGCTTGTTCACCACAGCCGCCGCGACGCCGTATTCGGCCTGAAAATCATCGGCGATCATCCGGGTCAGCACATCCTCAAGGTCGCCAGGGGGCCACGGCACGATAAAGTTAACCGGTTTTTCCGGGTATTCGGCAAATGCCGCGCCCGCGCTTATCATGGCAGCACCCAGTGCGCCCACGATCATAATGGATGTTTTCATTTCTTTCTCCCGGCTGGCATTGGTTCATTATTTGAACCCTTGGTTTATTTTAGATTGACAGTCCACGCCTCCATCTGTCAAGAATTTTGCGACTGACGGGGGCGAAAATCAACAACCCTGATTGGTACGGCTAAAAATTGGAGTTTGGAGAAGACATATGGGGACCGTCACTAAAGCCCTGTCTTTGCTGAAACTATTTAACCAGAATCGACCCAAAATCGGGCTAAGCGATATCACGCGCCTGTCGGGGATGAATAAGGCAACCGTGTATAGGATGCTGTCTGAATTGCAGGCCCAGGGATTCGTCGAACAGGTGGGAAATGACCGCGCCTATCGTTTGGGCCCCGAGGTTTTGCGCCTGGCGGCCCTGCGCGAAGCGGCTGTGCCCTTACTGTCAGTATCACGCGAAACCCTGGCACGGCTGTGCGAAGTGACCGGCGAAACCGCGCATATGTCGCAGATACAGGGTGATCGGCTGAACACGCTCAGCTATGCCTATGGCACCCGCCACGCCACGCAGGTGCGGATGGAAGATGCCGAAGTGCTGTCGTTCCACGCCACCGGGTCGGGCCTGGCGATCCTTGGCTTTGCGCCCAGCGATTTTGTCGATCAGATCCTCGGCCAGCCGCTGACCGCCCATACCAGCGAGACCCAGACCGACCCCGCGCATATCCGCGCCGCGCTGGAAAAGGTCCGCCGCACCGGTATCGCCGAATCCATCGGCGGGTTCGAGGCCGAAGTGCATTCACACGCCGCCCCGATCTTTGGTGCCAACCAGACCCCGATTGGTGCGCTGGCGGTGGCAGTGCCAGTGTCGCGGATGACGCCCGCGCTGGCCACGCTGATCCGCAGCGAGTTGATCAACAGCGCCGCCGATCTGACGCAGCGCATTGGCGGGTTTCCCCCGCCCGCCTATCCGCAAAAGGTCGCCGCATGAGCCGCGCCCTGATCCTGGATTTCGGTGGGGTGATCAGCCGGACATTACTTGAAACCCACGACCTGTCCAAGGCCGCGCCGGGCCTGCCCACCGTGCATTTCAACGTCGCCGATCCGGCGGCAAGCTACACCCAAGCCCTGCAGTTGCGGGGCCTAGCCGAGGATCTGAACCCATGAAAGACTCTAACTTCCTTAAAGAAAACAACGCCCGCTCGCTGTGGCACCCAATGGCCCATCCGGCAGAAAGCCAGGCCAATCCGCCGACCATCGTCACCGGTGCAGCAGGCGTGCGGATCAAGGATATCGACGGGCACGAGGTGGTTGATGCCGTGGGCGGGCTGTGGAACGTCAACCTTGGCTATTCCTGCCAGCCGGTCAAAGACGCCATTGCCGCCCAGTTGGACCAGCTGCCGTATTATTCGATCTTTCGCGGCACCTCGAACGACATGGTGATCCAACTGGCCGAAGAACTGCGTGCGTTCTTTGAACCGGATGGCCTTAGCCGCGCGTTCTATACCTCGGGCGGCTCGGACAGCGTCGAAACCGCGCTGCGCCTGTCGCGCCAATATCACAAAATCCGCGGGCAAGCCGGGCGCACTAAATTCCTGAGCCTGAAAAAGGGCTATCACGGCACCCATTTCGGTGGGGCATCGGTCAATGGCAACGCCAATTTCCGCAGCGCCTATGAACCGCTGCTGGCCGGCTGCCACCACATCCCGGCGCCCTATACCTATCGCAACCCGTTCAACGAAACTGACCCCGAAAAGCTGGCGCAGCTTTGTCTGGCAGCGCTTGAGGACGAGATCGCCTTTCAGGGCGCAAACAGCATTGCCGCCTTCATAATGGAGCCGATCCTGGGCGCAGGCGGGGTGATTGTGCCCCATGCCAGCTTTATGCCCGGCGTGCGCGAGATCTGTTCGCGCAACGGTATCCTGCTGATCGCCGATGAGGTGATTACCGCCTTTGGCCGCACCGGCAGCTGGACCGGGTCGCGCCATTGGGGGGTAAAACCGGATATGGCCTGTACCGCCAAAGCGATCACCAATGGCTATTTCCCGTTTGGCGCGGTGATGATCGCCGAAGAGGTGGCGCAGGTGTTTGAAAGCGACAAAACCGGGTTGGCAGCTATCGGCCACGGATACACCTATTCCGGTCATCCGGTGGGCGCGGCGGCGGCGCTGGCCTGTCTAAGCGAAACCCTGAAACAGAACGTGCCGGAAAACGCCGCAGCGCGCGGCACACAGATCCATCAGGGGCTGCTGGCCTTGCAAAAGAAATACGACATCATTGGCGACGTGCGCGGCGGTCAGGGTTTGATGAGCGCGCTGGAACTGGTCAGCGACCGCGCCACTAAGGCCCCGATCGACAAGAAAACCACCGGCATCATCCAGGAAGCCACCTATCGCGCCGGGGCGATGGTACGCGTGTCGGGGCCCAATATCATTCTGTCACCACCATTGGTGCTGAGCGAGGCAGATGCCACCACCTTGCTGGACGCGCTGGACGCCGGGTTCGCCGCAGTCAACGGTTGAACAAGGGTGCCCTGCGCCAATAGGCGCAGGGCGTGGCCCCGGGCCAAGGCCCGGGGCGGTCGGTGTTTGCCCGCCAGGCATCCAATTAATGGCAAAGGCGAGACCGGAAAATCCCCTGCCAGAAGCGCCCATCAGGCCAGAGATGAATTTATCAGACGATCACCGGCCCGCCCGGAACGGGCTTATGGGTATTCAGACAAAATACACGTAGAAATCACGCAATGCCTCGCCTTCAAGGTCGCGGGTCTTGCGCACTTCTTTCTGCTTCATGAATACGTGATTGGCGACCAGCTCGGCCCCGACCGCCTGCGCCAGAACTGTATCGCGCTCCAGATCATCCGTCGCGCCTTGCAAATCCATCGCCGTGCCCACTTTGGTGTCGGTACGTTCAAACCCGTCACCGGTTTCCATCGGCGGCAAGTCATGCCCATTCACCACCCCCAGACGGGCGGCCTGCAAGACGGCTGCTGTGGCGGTATAGGGGTTGGACGACGCATCAGCCATCCGGTGTTCCAGCCGCGCCTTGGCACCGCCTTCGGACGAAATGCGGGTGGTCACGTTGCGATGATCGCCGCCCCAGTTCTGCCAGAACCCGGACAAAGACCCCGGTTGCAGGCGCATATAGGAATTGGCCGTCGGCGCGACCAGCCCGGCCAGCCCCTTGTGGTGATGGATCAGCCCGCCCAGACAACCACGCGCCAGATCATTCATGTGATCCGGCCCACCGTGCGGCCCAGACGACAGGGCGTTGCCGCCAGTGTCATCGACAAAGGAAAAGTTGACATGCATGCCCGATCCACCCGCCTCGGCAATCGGTTTGGGCATGAAGGTCAGCACGATGCCATATTCCAGCGCAATCTCACGTGCCATCAAGCGGAACAGCACGATGTCATCCACCGCCTTGACCGCATCATCGAAGGTCAGCACATATTCGAACTGCGGCGTATCAAATTCGGCGGTGATCATTTCCAGCGCAAAACCCAAGCGGTCGGCCATCTCCCAAATCCGGTCATTAAACCGCAACGGATCGGCAAAGGGGCCGGTGCCATAGACCACGCCACCGGGCGTGTCATAGGGTTCCAGCCGCCCGTTTTCATCCGCCTGCAGCGCAAATGCCTCTAACTCGATCCCCACTTTC
>Ga0209121_10003225_pt1 | contig 15886 bp, 12 predicted proteins | sample Cruoilmetagenom3_FD_187292 | JGI IMG/M metagenome (GOLD analysis project Ga0209121, IMG submission 187292) | Oil polluted marine microbial communities from Coal Oil Point, Santa Barbara, California, USA - Sample 3 (SPAdes) (version 2) | ecosystem: Environmental > Aquatic > Marine > Oil seeps ...
GTTATAAATCTGTGAATTCGTGGTGGTTCTTTCTCCGTGTTATCTCCTCCCCTACCCTTCCTCGCCCTCGACGGGAGAGGACTGAGGTGAGGGTGATTCTCTCTCTCCCCTCTCGACTTAAGTCTAATGTCGGGCGTCTGATGTCTATTACTCATTATTTGTGAATTCGTAGTTATTTTCTCTCTCCCTTTCTTGTATCCTTCAATCCATTAAAATAATTTCCCTATAATAATGATTATACATAATGAAGCTATGAAAAGTGTAATCACAGATGGCAATAAGATTTTGTATATATCTTTGAAATTCGCTTTATAGTATTCCTTTGTTAAAATCAGGCAAAGATGGAAAGGTGATAATAAAACACCGGAAAATCCTGCAATAAATGTTAAAGCAAGTAATGAATATTTAATATTATCTCCTGTTCCAATAATCGAACTAAGTAACGGGAATGCAATTCCAACAAAACCAACCGTAATGCCCGTCAAAATCCCCATTATAAAAGGTAATAGTGTAATAACCGAATACTGCGAAATTAGTGATAGTTTTGTAATATCCCCTATATATCCCATAAACCCGCTATCATTTATAGCTGTTTTAAACAGCATTATTGAAAATAATAATACAATCGTGTTTATATTGAAGCTCATCTTTGCTATTTTAATGAATTTTTCTCTTACTTTACGATATATAATCATATCGATAATCAATACGGATGCAAGAATAATTACAATATCAATCTTAAATATAAGAAGTGTAATTATTATAAAGAATATATACCATGATGATTTAAGAAAACTTTTTAAGTATTTCCCTTTAATAATCTTGTAATCAATAAATGTTAAATTTCTTGTGTATATATAACCCACAAATACCATTAAAGGTGTGAATATCCATAGGTGAACTGTAATATCGAATATTTTAATGTTAAATATGGAACCAATCAATATAATTCCTGGATACAAAGGCCAAAAGAATTCCCATATATGTCTATTCCAATAGTTGAAATATGTTAAGACAGCAGGTTTAGCTTTTTTTGCATTTATGACATTCTTTACCATTGGTGCTGAGAATAAAGCACCACCCGGCATTGGTATAAGACCGATAAATGCAGGTAAAAATATCGCTGCCAGTCTTTTATTCTTTAAACTATGAATTATAGAATTTACAAGTGCTTTAGTATTACCTGTAATTTCCATTATACTGCTTAATATCAGGATAAAATAAACAGACAGAACCAATCGCCATGTTTCCCAGCTTGATAGAGTTTTAAAGATTGTTCTACCAATATTCGCCCAACCGTAAAAGAACATTAATATAAATGATACCGTTGTAATTAGAAAAGCAATTCCAATTTTTGCCTTAAACCTCATTAGCATAATGAGTATTATAAATACAGTTATAATTTTTATTATAATTAAAATATTCATATTGCCTAAATCAATATATTACTTTATGATTATACCTATATGCATATCTATTGCGATACTTATATATCATTTATTATCCCGATGCAATCCCCTGCTTTAACATTTCCCCCTTTTATTACATGTGTAAATATTCCTTTTCGAGATACGATATATCTTCTGCCATCATCGACAAATTCCTCCTTGCCAATTGATTCTATCTCAAGAACCACATCATTAATCCTTATTCTCTTACCCGGTGTAATCATAAAAATAGGTATACCTACAATAGTAATATTTTCTGTGAATTTACCCTTTACAACATCAATCATTTTGTTACTCGGAACATATTTTAATGTCTCCACAGCAAACAGGCTAACCTGTTTTGTCTTACCTCCCGCATGAACATCATTTTCAATACCATAGTTCTCGATTATTGTGACTGAATCTACGGGAGTTTTATCATCCCCCTTTATAGAACTTATTGCCAAATTGAGTATTTTCCCTTCTGCTATCAGTTCGGGTTTCCATTTACCACTCCTTCCTCCGCTTTTTTCTATTAAAGATATCTCTCCTATTATTATCCCTTTTTCTATCCCCTTACACATATCATAAATAGTAAGTGCTGCTGAAGTAACGGCTTGCATTGCTTCCATTTCGACACCGGTTTTTCCTACTGTCTTTACCTCTGATATTATTTCAATCGATGCTTCCTCTTTATTTATATCATATGTTAAGTCAACACTCGTTATAAGTATAGGATGACATAATGGTATTAGTTGATATGTGTTTTTTGCTGCCATAATGCCTGCAATCTGAGCTATCTGTAATACATCCCCTTTTTTTACTTCACCATCTATTACTTTATCAAGTGTATCTTTACTCATAAACACATATCCGTGAGCTTTTGCAATCCTATTTGTATCGTCTTTCTTTCCTATATCAACCATTTTCCCTCTCCCTTCTTTATTCATATGTGAAAACATATTATCCTCCGATTTTTCTCATCTCTATATTGGAATTACCATCCGTTAAATGATGCTTTAACGGTTTATCATTTATTGCTTTGATTAAAACATCCGTAATATCTTCCCTTTTATGATCTTTTCTTACGATACTCCTTATATCGTAACCAATGTTTGAAGCAAGACATGGTTTAATAACACCATTCGATGTTATTCTGATTCGATTACAGCTCGAACAGAATGGTGTAGATATTGCCGATATTATACCCACATATATACCAATATGTTTAATATAAATATATTTCGCTGGTCCATCTCCCGTTACCTTATTGGTTTCTTCAATAGTCCCGAATTTATTCTCTATTAATTCAATTACTCGTCTGGATGATACAAATGAACCTTCGGATAAATTCACATATGAATCTAATGGCATATATTCAATAAATCTGATACTTACCCCCATAATCTTAGAGTACATTATCAACTCTTTTATTTCATCGACATTCCCTTTTTGCAATACAACATTAAGTTTAATATTAAGTCCAATATTTAGAGCTTTCTCTATACCACTAAGAACATCATTAAGATTACCATTCCTTGTTATTAATCTGTATTTCTTGGTATCAAGCGTATCAAGACTTACATTAATACTATCAATTCCATCTTCTTTTAATTCTTCGGCATATTTGTTTAGCAATGTCCCATTAGTTGTCATTGTTACTCTCTTAATCCCTTTTATCCCTTTAAGTAAACCAACTAATTTAGGTGCTCCTTTTCTAACAAGCGGTTCACCACCTGTTATCCTTACGCTTGAAAACCCGATTTCAGTGGATGAATCAACAATTTCGGCAATCTCTTCAAATCTTAATATATCTTCGTGTGGAATATAATTAACAATTCCATCCGGCATACAGTATACACACCTTAGATTACATCTATCTGTTATTGATATCCTTAAATAGTAAATATCACGACCATACTTATCCCTCATATATAATTTCTCCGATACTTTTTATATCATATCCCCTGATTATAATATTTTTCCCAAATCCATCCTCTTTTAATATATCAATTATCTTGTAAAATCTATCATCTTTCTTAAAATTATTGGAGAAATAGAGATCGTAATTTTCTATAAATATCGGTATAAACTCAAGATCAAGCATATCAGCTATCAATTTGATTGCAATTGTAGCATCAGCGAATCCTTCTTTAACCATATATCCTGCATCGATATGTTTTGAAACAACATTATCATACCCATTGATATCAGAAACCTTTATATCCGACTCTTGTAATAAATAGTCAAACATAAGCCTTGTGCCTGACCCATTCTGTCTATTTATATATCTCACCTTTTTCATTTTAATATCTTTAATAGATCGAATATTTAACGGATTGCCCTTTTTTACGATTATACCTTGAGATCTATTTGCAAGATGCAGTAATATCCCCTCTCCACCAAGATATTTCTTTACAAATGATATATTATATGTTTTGGATAAAGGATCAAAAAGGTGCATACCTGAAATATGACACTTACTTTTTTGCATGGCATAAATACCACCCATACTGCCTTTATTGCTTATAAACATTTTTATTCTATGTTTTTCGAAAAGTTTGTTGCCCAATTCTCCTATTAAAGGATCATTTGAACCGATAAATAAAAGATTTTTCTTTATTTCATAAGAGGTTTTATCTGTAAAAACAATTACCTCTTCCCCCTCTTCCATCCCTTCATCTCTTGTATCTATAATAAAATATCCCGTAGAATTTATACCATTATAAAGATTACTTGAACCGGTCTTTACGGGATAAGCAAGGAATTCTCCCTTATTATATATTATATTTGTATTATAATAATGCTTTTCTCCTATTTTTGATGAAACCTTATTGATTAACCTGGCATATATAATGTTGTTTTCTCTATAATTATAAATTCTTTTAAATATCTCTCCAATAAAGATCTTTAAATTTATATCACAGGCATAAGGATATCCGGGAAGTCCTATAAACAGCTTTTCTTTGACACTTCCCAATATAACAGGTTTTCCCGGTCTTATATTAGTTCCGTGAACAATCAACTCACCGATATCATTCAGTATTGAAGATGTATAATCTTTACTACCATGTGATGAACCGGCACCAACAATTATAGCATCGTACTTCTCCAAACTTTTTTCAATTACTCTTTTGATATCATTTTCATTGTCTTTAATACAATCATAAATATCTATCTCCCCACCCCATTTTAAAATATAACCCTCAACTATGCTACTATTCGATTCTAATATCTTACTTTTTTCATTAATATCATTTGTTATCTCATCCCCCGTTGGAATAAATACCAATTTTAATTTTCTTTTTACATCAATATTTCTGATTCCAGCTGCAATAAGTAAAGATATATGTTCGGGCGTCAAATATTCTCCATTATAAAATACTACATCACCCTTGTGGATATCTTCACCTATCGTTCTAACATTATCTCCTATTGAAATTCCTTTTCTGATTCTCACATGATTATTGTCTATCTCTTCTACATTCTCAATCATTATAACGGCATTAAATTGTCCGAATAGTTTATCTCCTGTATTTATATATCGAAAATCCCTTTCCAATTCAAGAATTATCGGAGATACCTCACGAGCCGAATATGTACTTTGTGCTCTAACTGCAATACCATCAAAAGCTGATGTTGAAAAAGGCGGGATGTTTCTTTTTGAATAAACCGGTTTACTTAGTGTTTTAAAATATGCGTCTTTCACACATATATTTTCAGAGGAAATGTATTTATCTGCAAATGTATCTATCTTTTCATACCATAAATCGAGAGCTTTTTCAATATCGGTTATTTTTAAATATTTTGTCCTTTTCATCATTTTATACTATAACATTCTACATATTCCCCTTTATATAACCCCTCTTTATCGTAAGGTATTACGATAATACCATCGGCTTTACAAAGGGAAAAAATCATACCGGACTGGCTATATATAGGGTAGGCTAATCCGTCAGACAATTTAATACTATAATAATGTTCTATCCCGGGCTTTGAGGGAATATCTTCTCCGATTTCAACTATTCTCAAATTGTTTTCATAAATTTTATTTATACCTGCGATGTATTTTATTATTGGTAAAATAACAAATCTTGTAGAGATATAAGATGATACGGGATGTCCGGGAGAACCGAATATCGGCTTTTTATTGCACAGAGATAGTATCGTTGGCTTACCCGGAGAAATGTCAAGACCATGTGTAAGAACACCGGGAGAACCTAACTTCTTAATTACATTGATTGTTATATCCCTTATACCCTTAGAACTCCCTCCGGATATTATGAAAAGATCATATTTGTCAAAATTATTCTTTATTATTTCATAGAGTTCTTTTTCATCATCCATAATAATATCAAAAACATTACTTTCAATATAACTATAATTCCCGAACAGGGAATTAAGCATATAACTGTTAATATCAAATATCTGTGATTCCTTAATAGATTCACCTGGATTTGCCAATTCTATACCGGTTGGTATTATGGCTACTTTTACCTTTTTATAGATATCAATCGATTCAATACCCTGAGATGCACATACTCCAATATCTACACTCCTCATCACACTCCCCTTTTTAGCAATGAGTTCTCCCCTTTTTATATCCTCTCCTCTAAATATAACATTTTCTCCTTTAAATATTGTCTTTTCAAAATAAATAGTATTTCCGCTCTTTTTAATATCCTCTATCATTATAACAGAATCGAACTCAATAGGTAATAATGCTCCTGTTGGGATATAATAAACCTTTTTTTTATCAATATTGTTCCCATTTACCTTTCCTATTTTCAACTCTCCTCCATATTGAAATGGAATAGGAGAATTGGGATTAGATCCTGTCGTTTGTATCGATAGACATGTATATCCGTCCACTGTACTCCTTGTAAATCCCGGTACATCTATATTTGTTTTAATATCTTTATAAACAATACGACCTATTGTATTAGGTAATTTTACTTTTAGATTCCCATTAGAGGTGAATCCTCTATATCGATCGATAAAATCCTCTATTGCAAATACTCTTTTCCCTGTTTTTAGAAATTCCATTTTAATTTGATTTATAATCTAATAATACGGAAATCCATGTGGGATATTCTTCCTTTACAATCCCAACATCCTCAGCTACCCATCTATAATAGTATAAATTATGATTAAGATAATAGATATAGACTTTTATTTTATAGGCAAAGAATGTCCCTGCCGGAACCTCTATTGAGTCCTTATCCTCTACTATAAATTCCTGCAAATCCCAATCACTTATCCAAATATCGTTTATCTCGATAAAAAGCGGCATATCCTTCCATTTTCTGGTACTATCACTAATGCTATAATAATATAAAAACGAATCCCCTTTAGCTATATATTGTGTACCGGTCCATGTAATATTCGTGAAATCCGAATTGGCATCTCCCAACCTGCTTCTATATAGATGGATTGTATCCTGAACTGTCAATGTATCATATATTTCGGTAGCATGATATCTTGTCAATCCACTACTTTCATTATATGACATATAATGCCAGTAATAACCTTTTTTAAGAGGGAAAAGATCCCCTTCTGACGGGTATTTATCTTTTGGGTTATTTGTACAACTTACTACAAATAATACTATTATTAATAATATTAATATTTTTTTCATTGTTTACCTCTTTCCTAAAATATGAAAAACCGATGATGATATAACATCAATTGCATTTTTATTATATCCACCTTCAGGTATAATTATATCGGCAAATTGCTTGGATGGTTCGACAAATTCAAGATGCATTGGTCTTACTGTATTTATATACTGATTTATTACTGAATTTACAGTTCTATTTCTTTCATTTATATCTCTTTGAATCCTCCTGATAAATCTTATATCATCGGGTGTATCTACAAAAATTTTAAAATCGAACAGATCTCTTATTTCTCTCTTAACAAATATTAAAATACCCTCGACAATTGTAATATCCGCAGGATTAGTATGTTGTACTTTGCCCATTCTTGTATGTGTTTTAAAATCATATAGTGGGATATCTACAGCTTTGCCACCATTCAATATCTTAATATGCTTAACTAATAAATCTATATCTATGGAATCAGGATGATCATAGTTGATTTTTTCTCTCTCAATAACATGAACATCACTATGATCTTTATAGTAATAATCCTGCTGTATCATTACAACGGAATGTTTATTGATTACCTTACTTCTGATTTTGTTGGCAACCGTTGTTTTTCCTGAACCCGTGCCGCCTGCAATACCTATTATCATAGCCTTTTCCTTGCAATTATTATTGCATTTTCATATTCTTTTTCGATTTTTTTGATTATTCTCTTCCAATCTATTAGTTTTGAATACGATATTCCATTAATTTTTAATCTATATTGTAATGCTTTATCAGTTGCAAGTTTTTCAATTGCTTCTTTAAATGATTCTGGATTTGGTTTTGATAATATACCATTATAATTATTCTTTATTACCGTGCTGTAACCACTTATATTTGAAGCGATAATTGGGGTACCTGAAGCCATTGCTTCAATAAGAACAATACCATAGGTTTCACCTCTTTTTGCCGGTGAACAGTAGATATCAGCACTTGCAAAAATCTTTCCAATATCTTTATTCGATACAAAACCTAAAAATTTTACTGGAATTTTATATTCTTTAGCCATTATTTCATATTTTTTACTTTTCATGCTGGTTCCGGCAATATATAAAAAATAGTCTATATCTTTGTTTAACCTTGATAAAGCTTTTAATAATATATCAAGCCCTTTTCTTTCATCCAATCTCCCTAAAAACAGTATTTTTAACTTTTTATCCTTTCTTTGCATAGTTTTGTATGTATTCAAATCAGGATTAAATCTTTCAGTATCAACACCAATTGGAATTAGTTTATATTCCCCGGGGAAAAATGGTTTAATAAAATCTATAGCTACTCTGGATATTCCAATTCTAACATCGATTTTGCTATTGTAATAACTAAATGGAATATTATACATATAGGATACCGGTTTATATATGCTTGATGATACCGATAAAAATGTTGCAACATTTGGGAATCTTGAATACTTTAATGCAAAATGGGAAATATTCGGAAAGAAGGGACCACATAGATGAACAATATCATATTCGCCCTTATCCATTACCCTTTTTACTTCACTGGATATATTTATGCTCCAGGGCAATGTTACCCTGGTTCCGTTCAAATTGAACAATTTACAGTATGCAACACGAATTATTCCATCTTCAGATTCTTCATTATCATAATGCAGTGTGAGTATATGGACATTATGTCCACTGGATTTCAAGTACTTGGCAATATTTGACACATATTCAGTTACACCTGAAGGATACGGATAATAAGCATCTGATACGAGCAGTATTTTCATACGAGAGCATTCTATCACTTTATTATTTCATTGTCAATTACAGTGTTTTCCCGTTCCCCAATCTTTTCTTTGAAATATCAATAGCTTTTTCATAATATATTATGAGATCCTTTGTAATATTTTTCCAGTTATGTTTTTTTGCGAATTCCAATCCGTTTCGTTTCAATCGATTACATAGATTTCTATCCCTCGCCAATTTTTCAATGCCTTTTTTAAATGATTCGGGATTCGATTCCACAAGGATTCCATTCTTCCCATCCTCTATTACAAGATTGTATCCGTCTACATTCGATGCAATTACAGGAGTGCCACATGCCATTGATTCAATCAAAACGATTCCAAATGTCTCTCGTCCTCTTGTAGGTGCACAGTATATATCCGCATTTGCATAAGCATTTTCCAAACCGTGTCCTTTATATAAATACCCAAGGAATGTTGTGGGAACATTTAGTTCTATTGCCATTGTTTGGTACTTATTTCTTGATACACTGTCTCCGGCTATGTAAAGATGGTAATTTATATCTCCATCTAATCTTGATAAAGCTTTAATGAGGATATCCAATCCCTTCTTTTTATCCAATCGTCCAACGAATAATATTTTCAATGCATCACCATAATTATTCATATCCTTAGAATTACCGACATTCTCATTAAATATAGTCGTATCTACTCCACATGGAATCACACTATATTCCCCCGGAAAATAGGGTTTGATAAAATTTACTGCAACTTGTGAAACCCCTATCCTTATATCAAGTTTCTCGATCAATGAACGAAAAAGCATTCTATGTAATAATGATGTAAATCTTGGAATTGATAATGGAGCGGAGTGAAAAGTAGCGATATTTGCCGTATTTGAATATTTCAATGCAAGGTATGAAATATTAGGGCAAAACGGACCGTTAAGATGAATTATATCATAATGACCTTTGTTAATTACATTCTTTACCTCTTCCGATGTATTAATGCTCCATGGAAGTGTTACTCTCTGTTTATTTAAGTTAAATAATTTGCAATATCCAACCCTGATAAGATTATCCTCGTCCTTTTCATTATCATAATGTAATGTCAATATATCAGTCTTAACACCTATCTCTCTAAGTGCTTTTGAAATATTGGCAGAATATTCCGTAACACCTGATGGGTATGGATAATAGGCATCTGTTACTATAAGAACTTTCATATAATCCTATTAGAAATTTGATTTATTATAATAAAATATACCTCTGTTTTCAACCTTTACAGCAATTTTTCCCTCATTTTCCAACACATCGATATATTTATTCAATTCGTTAATGTGTAAATTAAGTATATTTTTAAGATCCTCAATTGTACAGGGTCTTCTCCGTATCGTTTCTATAATTGCATTTTCAACATCATCCCTATATGATTTCACCTCTCTTCTCTTGTATTTAGAAATAATTTCTACATTATCAAGATTCCAATATTTAATTATATCTTCAAGTGTTTTTTTGGGAACAGCTTTTACCCAATTTTCTGTTCCCGGTCTGTCTAATGTATTTAATTGGATTTTATCCGGCTTTATTTCTATGATTGCCCTTTTTAATTCATTCAAATTTACTTTATCAGAATTTATGCCTTCTACAATAAATACTTCAAGCCATATCCGCCCCTTATATTCCTTCCTGAATTTTATCATCCCATCTATTATACATTTTATATTCAATTTACCATAAGGTCGATCAATCCTTTTAAAAGTTTCCTCAATTGCAGAATCAAGCGAAGGGAGTATCACATCAGCTTCTAATATTTCTCTTCTAACATTACTATCATTAAAAAGCGACCCGTTTGTGAGAATTGCTATATTTACATCTGGATATTCGGACTTTACAAAACTAATTATTTTACCTATATCTTTATGAAGTGTCGGTTCTCCGGAACCTGAAAATGTGACATAATCGGGTTTAGGATACCTGCTCAGATAATCGTTTATTTCTTCTAAAACAACTTTTGTAGGTACATATTCCTTTCTTTCAGTAGTTAAATTTGTTGTCTTTCCGCATTCACAATAAATACAATTGTAAGAGCATACCTTATGAGGGACAAGATCTACACCTAATGATACATTTAATCTTCTTGAAGGAACAGGTCCGAATATATATTTATATTTCATAAATTGAATATATTATATAATCGGATGTTTGTAAATATATAATTACATAATTATCCCCCCTCTCTTCTATTCCCTCCCACAATGGGGTAGAAAGCAATAATATTATTCCCCTTGTGAAATTAAATATAAAAATCATTCCCCCTCTCTTAGTGAAATTCGTTATAAATCTGTGAATTCGTGGTAGTTCTCCCTCACTCTCCCCCTCCCTCTCGGCTGATGTCTGGCGTCTGATGTCTGGCGTCTATTTCTCCTTATTCGTTTATTTTCTTTATCTTCTTAACCCACTCTTTTGAGCCGATTTCTTCAAATATCACTATTGCTTTGGTGAAACATTTTTTTGCATTAATTTTATCTCCGGATTTATTAAACATTACACCTTTATAGTAATAGACTTTTGCAATCGAAAATTTACTTTTTATTTCCTTAAATATGGAAATTGATTTTCCGAAATAGGATTTTGACTTATTCCACTTTTTTTCTTTCATATATAGCTGACCTAAAAGATTAAACACATTCGCCCTTGTCTCTTTTGAGCTTAGTTCATCTGCAAGAGATAAAATAATTTTTAATTTTTTTTCCAAATGAATTATATTTTCCTCAATCAAACAGAGTGAAATAAATTTGAGAGAAATATCAGCCTGAAGAAGCCTGGATTTAATTACCTTTGCAATTGAATATGCCTTATTATAATATCTCTTAGCACTTGTATATTTTTCTCTTTCGGCATATATATCGCCAATACCTTCAAGGCTTCCGACTTCATTTCTTCGGTCTCCAATTTCCTTGTATATTTTTAATGATTTCCTATAAAAATCCATTGCTTTGGAATATTCACCAATTTTATAATAAATAGCAGCTGTATTACTAAGTACTGATGCCTCACCCTTACATTCACCAATCTCTTTATAAACTTTCAATGATCGTTGATAAAAATCCATTGCCTTGGAATATTCACCGAGAAGATCATAGATAATACCTATATTGTTTAAACTTGCCGATTCATTGTTGCGATTACCCATTTCCTCACATATATCTAATGAATCTTTATAATACTTCAGTGCTTGATTATATTTATCAAGATAAATATATATAGTGCCTATATTGTTGAGTATCGATGCCTCACCTCTGCGATCACCTATCTCCCTATATATCTTTAATGCATCATTATAAAATGCAAGTGCTTTGGAATATTCACTAATATTGCGGTAATAAATACCTATATCATTGAGTGTCGATGCTTCACCGATTCGTTTACCGATTTGTCTATATATTTTTAGTGATTGTTGATAAAAATCCATTGCCTTGGAATATTCACTAAGATTATCATAAACAATACCCATATTGTTTAAAATTATAGCTTCTCTCTCATAATCACCAATCTTTCTATTTATTTCTAATGATTTTTGATAATAATCCATTGCTTTATAATATTTTCCAATATAATAATAAATTCTACCAATGTTGATTAAGCTGATTTCTTCCCCCTTTTCATTATTCGAATTTCTGTAAATTTTAAGCGATTTTCTGAAACTTTTTTCAGCTTCGGAATAACAGGCAATCATCTTATAAACCTCACCAATCGCGATAGAACAATCTGCCTCTTCTTCCATTTCTTTTATCATATGTACCTTTTTAATTGCGTTTTTTAGATCCTGTATTGCTTTTTCATTCTCGCCGATAGCACTTAAAACATTTGCTCGTTTCCTTAAACATTTCGATTCATTTAGCTCTTTATTATCCATTGTTATCTCATTCAAACACTCAATCGCTTGAGTATAGAACCTTATTGCATCTTGATTTGCATAAGCATCCCTTGCTCTATCACCCGCAATCATACAATATTTTATTGCTTTACCATAATCTTTACTTAAATAGAAATGATAAGCCAACTCATTAATTATTTCTTCGATATGATTTTCATAAAACTTCAGTAATCCTTCACCAATTATCTGGTGATAATGCAATAATTTGATATCTGACATCTTTTTATAGATTATTTCCCTAATTATATCTTCCGAGAATAAGTAATTTTCCTTATCGCTTTCTCTCAATAACCCAATCTCAGCAATTTCATCCATTAGGTTGAATAGGTAACCTTCATTCATTTTAGTTATATTTTGCAAAAAATCGAAATTAAATTCTCTTCCGATTGTTGCGGCATACTCCAATAAACTTTGAGCATCAGCATCTATTAAACTCAGTTTTCTCTCTACAACACCCTCTATTGATGATGGAATAGTAATTTCCCTATCTTTATCAAATATCCATTTTTTGTTATTTCGGACAAGAGCTTTATTCTTCTCTATTGTTTTCATTAGCTCCTCTATGAAAAATGGATTGCCACCCGTTTCCTTGAATATATAATTTGTAAACTCGAATGAAAGATTATCATCTACAATAAATGAAAGCATTCGAGCAACATCAGAGATTTTCAATGTTTCAAGCTCTATGTTCTTATAAAGTCTTTCCCTTCCCATTAGCTGTAATATATTTTGAAAGTAACTACCTTTCATCTCTTCAATACGATATATAAGAAAAAAGCAAATAGAATTATTCTTTAATGTCCTCATAAGATAATAAAGAAGTTCCGATGAACCTTCATCTGCCCAATTTATATTATCCAAGCATATAAATAATGGTGTTATTGAACTTTGTAATGTCAGTAATCTTCTTACTCCTTCGAAAAGCCTAAACTTATCTATCATTGAGATATGCTCATCTATAATCATTGTTTCAGATAATTCAGGTAATATCTTAATCAATTCGATTTGATATGCTTTTGGTATAAGTTTGAAAATATCTTTATCGCTTTTCTTACCTATGATACTTTTAAATAATACCGCTCGTAATAATTCTCTGAAAGGATAATAAGGAATTGATTTTGTTGTGGGAGACAATGTGCTTTTTGTGATTTTAACATCTTTAAATCTAACATCCTTTATAATCTCCTGTACAAATCTTGTCTTACCAACACCGACCTCTCCACTAACACATACTGCACTACCTTTTCCATCAAATATAGATTCGAGAAATTCCCCTAATCTCATAAGCTCCGTATCCCGTCCAACAATATCTATTGTTGGGATATTCAACCTCTTTACTTTTTCTTCAAATATACCAATCTGATCTCTTCCATGCCTCTTAGCACTATAAAGATTCCTATCTGCAATCTCAAATATCAAATCCCACTCTTTAGCATTTAGAGGTGATGATGCAATACCAATACTAATAGTTAATCTGATTCGATCGAATTCTCTTATTCTACATTGCTGTATAAAACGCTGTGAGATACTGAATGCCAATTTATATTCCGTATTAGGAAGAATACAGATAAATTCATCACCACCATATCTAAATACTATATCATCTTGCCTCAATTGTGTTTTAAGAAATTTTGCGAATTTTTTAAGAACTTTATCACCACATCTATGACCATATGTGTCATTTACATTTTTAAAATGGTCCAGGTCAATAAACAGTATCGATTCGGATATTTTATTCTCAGCTGAATTTTTTAATTCTTCAGGTGCCTTTATAAAAAGATAGCGACGATTATAAAGACCCGTTAAATCATCAATAAATTCATTTTTAATTCTATTCATATATTGAATTATAAACCCTCATTTTATTTTGTCAAATATTATATTTGTATTATGTGTAGTTAAGTATATACATATACCAGTTACAAGAACCAATAGCATTGCTATTGAGGGAAAGCCAACGCTAGTGGGACCGGATATATAACATAAATCGTTAATCGTAAATCCAATTTTGTCATGCTGGACTTGATTCAGCATCTCATACCAGATCCTGAAATAATACTGAATCAAGTTCAGCACAGGACCCAGGATGACACATTTGTAATTTGTTTCCTATTCGTGAAATAGATGTAAAAGGATATTTTCCCTCTTTCTTAGTGAAATTCTTTGTTGTCTCTTTCTCCCTCTCGGCTGATGTCTGAAGTCTGACGTCTGGTGTCTATTACTCATTATTCGTGAAATTAAAGCAAAAAAATGTTCTCTTCTTATTTGTGTAATTCGTTATAAATTAGTGAATTCGTGGTTGATCTCCCTCTTTATCCCCTCTCGGCTGATGTCTGATGTCTGTTGTCTGATGTCTATTACTATTTATTCGTGTAATTAGTCCTGATTCGTGAATTCGTAACTATTCACCTAAAATTTCATAGTAAACAGATTGTTCATTGAAAAACTATATTTACCTTTATTATCAATACATACCATTGGTATCGTATTTATATGTATATCGAATTTTGACCCATCTACATTCTTTTCTATCCTATTCTCTAACCACTGGTACATAATATATGTTCCTACAGATGTTCCAACTGCCGTACCCCAGAACTTATCGTATCTGCCCATAGAACTATTGGTTGTAGATATTGCAATAACACCATCAACTGCAACACCTAAAATAGCACCTGCATATATGCCAAGATTAAATAATATTCCATCCCCAGTACCTATATGCCTTTTTTCCATTAATTTATAACTGAGATAGTACCCGGGAGCAAGCATTACATATGATATAGGAAATATTATCTTCGGTTCATGAGTGAAACTACTTGCAACCATAATGGAAACCCCCGAAAAAGCATCTGATAATCCATCCATTACGATAACATCTCCAATCGAAATATCACTGAACTTCTCAGAAAGATAATATGATACACCTGTTCCCATAGCAGTTGCTCCTATATATGAACCGGCAACAATTCTACTATTTACCGAGTCCTGAAATGCTGTTGAAGCACTTATACTTATATATGAGGTTTTTTGTAATATCTCTCCATACAATAAAGATTGCCCACCTGTATATGCCTTTCGTTTCGCAAAAATATATCCTCCGATATTACCAGTAGCACTACTTAGAAGTATAGTCAGTGGTTCGAATTCTTCCGTTATTACATAATTAACGGCAAAACCCATAC
>Ga0209121_10003226_pt1 | contig 15883 bp, 11 predicted proteins | sample Cruoilmetagenom3_FD_187292 | JGI IMG/M metagenome (GOLD analysis project Ga0209121, IMG submission 187292) | Oil polluted marine microbial communities from Coal Oil Point, Santa Barbara, California, USA - Sample 3 (SPAdes) (version 2) | ecosystem: Environmental > Aquatic > Marine > Oil seeps ...
TGAAATTGCTGCTGTTAATGTAGTTTTACCGTGGTCAACGTGCCCAATCGTACCGATGTTTACGTGCGGCTTACTTCTGTCAAAAGATTCCTTTGCCATTTTTAATTCTCCTAAAGATTTAATTATTATTAATCATTTTTATATAAATGCGTTTTAAATATATATGCCTTTTTTCTCAAGAATAGCTTTTGCCATATCTCTCGATAAACCTTCATACTTACTAAAGTTCATTGTAAAGCTTGCTCTACCCTGAGATTTAGATCTTAAGTCTGTACTGTAACCGAACATTTCTGCTAATGGAACTTCTGCTTCAACAACTTCTTTATTTTGTTTTGCATTCATTGCTAAAACTTTTCCACGTTTCATATTTATGTCAGAAATTACATCACCAGTATACTCAATTGGAGTCACGACTTCTAAAGACATTAAAGGCTCTAATAAACCTATTCCTGCCTTCTGACAAGCTTCTCTAAATGCATTAGAAGCTGCAATTATATAAGCAACTTCCGATGATGATTCTTCACTATATTTCGCTTCTAGTAGAGTTACTTTTATATTAATAAAAGCATACCCGGCCATAGCTCCACCTGGAGCAGTATCGCGAATTGATTTTTCGATTGCATCAATAAACTCTTGAGGAATATCTCTCTTAGTTAAAAGTGTTTCAAACTCTACACCACTCTGACAATCTGCTGGCTCAACTTTTAATTTCACATGACCAAATTGTATTTTTCCACCGTGTTCTCTATCAAATGTATCTTCCGCTTCAGCTGTAGCAAGTATACTTTCTCTATAAGAAACCTGTGGAGCACCAACTCGAATCCCTACTTTGAACTCACGCTCCAATCTATCTGCAATAATCTCTAAATGAAGTTCACCCATTCCAAATATTAGAAGTTGACCTGTCTCTTTATTATTCTGATAAGTAAATGATGGATCCTCTAGCATCAATCTTCCTAGAGACTCCATTAACTTCTTTTCATCTGCTGTTGTTTTTGGCTCAATCGCTACAGAAATAACAGACTCAGGAAAATCCATCAGGTCATAAACAATAGGCTTATGATCCGTACAAAGAGTTTCACCTGTAATAGTATCTTTTAATCCAGACACAGCAACAATATCACCAGCAGTTGCCTCAGCAAGTTCTGTTCTCTTATCTGCATGCATCTGAAGAATCTTAGTAATTCTTTCTTTTTTCTTTTTGTGTGGATTATAAATTGTAGCACCCTGCTTAAGAGTACCAGAGTAAATCCTTACATAGTGAAGCATTCCAACAAATGGATCAGATGCAATCTTAAAAGCTAATCCACTAAAAAGATCACTCTCAGAAGGCTTTCTCGTATCTTCCTTCTCAATATCTTTAGCACTATGACCCTTCACTTCCCCACGATCAATTGGAGATGGTAAATAGTCACAAATTGCATTTAGCAGTGGTTGAACACCTTTATTTTTAAACGCTGAACCACAAAGAACAGGTATAAAATCATCAACAATAACTGCTGATCTTATCGCGGCCTTAATTGTCTCAACAGAGATCTCTTCTCCGCCAAGATATGCTTCGGCTAACTCATCGTCATAATCACATAAAGCTTCAATAAGTTCTTCTCTAGCTAGAGTCGCTTCATCTTGCATATCTGCAGGAATCTCTTTCTCCTCAACGGTAGCGCCAAGGTTGTCATCACTAAAGAATAAACCTTTCATCTCTACTAGATCTACCATACCTAGGAAGTTCTCTTCAGCACCAATTGGTAATTGAATGGCAGCAGCCTTCTTGCCTAGTCTTTCTCTAATTTCTTCTAAACAGTTTTGAAAGTCGGCACCAACTCGATCCATTTTATTTACAAATGCGATCCTTGGAACCTTATATCTATCCGCCTGTGCCCAAACTGTCTCAGACTGTGGCTCAACACCAGAAACAGCGTCAAAAACACCTACAGCGCCGTCAAGCACTCTAAGAGCTCTCTCAACTTCGATTGTAAAGTCAACGTGTCCCGGAGTATCTATTATATTTATATTTTTCTTATTCCATGTACATGTAGTAGCTGCAGAAGTGATTGTAATACCCCTCTCCTGCTCTTGAACCATCCAGTCCATAGTAGCTGCACCATCATGTACTTCACCTATCTTATGGCTTTTTCCAGTGTAGTAAAGAATACGCTCTGTTGTCGTAGTTTTACCTGCATCAATATGTGCCATGATACCAATATTTCGGATTTTTTCGATTTGAACTGAGCTCATATTCCTTAAGCCTTTTACTAAAAATGGCTTCCTAAGTTTTAACACCTAGGAAGCCATAAAAATTGCAATTAGAATTTAAATTATATTACCACTTAAGGTGAGCAAATGCTTTGTTTGCTTCAGCCATTTTGTAAACGTCTTCACGTTTCTTAACAGCTCCACCTCTACCTTGAGAAGCATCAACGATTTCGTCTGCTAACTTCTCCATCATTGTCTTACCACCTCTGTTCTTAGAGTATTCTCTAAGCCATCTAAGTGCTAAAGACTGACGTCTATTAGGTCTTACTTCTACTGGTATTTGGTAAGTTGCACCACCAATACGACGAGACTTAACCTCTACTGCCGGCTTGATGTTTGAAAGTGCTTTCTTAAATACTTTTAAAGGCTCTTCACCTGTTTTTTTCTCTACGATACTCATTGCACCGTAAAAGATTTTTTCTGCTGCCGATTTCTTTCCGTCTAACATTAAGCTGTTAACACATTTAGAAATCACTACGTCTTGATACACTGGATCTGGAAGAACCAGTCTCGCAGGCGCTCTACGTTTTCTACTCATAAAAACATCCTCTTCAATCCACTTGGGATTTACTCTGACCGACCAAGCGGCCAGCGATTAATAACAATTTGCTAAGCAATTACTTCTTAGGCTTCTTACAACCATACTTAGAACGTCTTTGCCCTCTTTTATCAACACCTGTTGCATCAAGAGCTCCACGAATTGTATGGTATCTAACACCTGGTAAATCTTTAACTCTACCACCTCTTAAAAGCACAATACTGTGTTCTTGGAGGTTGTGACCTTCGCCACCGATGTAAGAAGTTACCTCAAAACCTGAAGTTAGTCTTACTCTACAAACTTTTCTCATCGCCGAGTTTGGTTTCTTTGGAGTCGTTGTATAAACTCTTGTACAAACCCCTCTACGCTGAGGACAGGATACTAGGGCAGGAGACTTAGTCTTTGTCTGCTTATCCGTTCTACCTTTTCTAATCAATTGGTTAATCGTAGGCATTACCCACTCCTTCTACTACTATCGCAATTTTAGCTAAATCAGCCAAATTGATGTATCACACCAATTTGACCGATTCAAGTTTTTTATACCATTAATGTAACTGATTCTTCTACTTTTTCAGTTTCTTCTTCTTCAACTACCGCTTCAAAGTCACGATATTTAGAAATACCTGATCCAGCTGGAATCAATCTACCCATAATTACGTTCTCCTTAAGCCCACGTAGAGAATCTGACTTCCCTTCTAGTGTTGCCTGAGTAAGAACTTTTGTCGTCTCTTGGAATGAAGCCGCAGAGATAAATGAGTCAGTTGTAAGTGATGCTTTAGTAATACCAAGTAACATTGGTCTACCTTGAGCAGGCTCGTAACCATCAGCAATCATTTGCTCATTTACTTCTTTAAATTCACCCTTAGTCACAGATTCACCAACAACAAAGTTTGTATCACCTGCGTTCAGAACTTCAATCTTTTTAAGCATCTGTGAAACAATTACCTCAATATGCTTATCATCGATCTTAACACCCTGAAGACGGTAAACCTCTTGAATCTCGTCAACAATGTAACGAGCAAGAGCTTTTATCCCCATAACTCTAAGAATATCGTGTGGATTAGAAGGACCATCCATAATAGCTTCACCAGCACGGATATAATCGCCTTCATTTACAATCACGTAACGACCTTTTGGAACAGAGTAAGTCACAGGATCACTTCCGTCTTCTGGTCTAACGATAATTCTTCTATTACCTCTTAACTCTGGACCAAATTCAATCGTTCCTGAAACGTCTGAAATTTGAGCAGCATTAGATGGCTTTCTTGCTTCGAAAAGTTCTGCAACTCTTGGAAGACCACCGGTAATATCCTTAGTCTTAGTTGTTTCACGAGATAACTTAGATAGTGCATCCGCAATTCCAACTTGATCACCTTCATTAACCATAATGTTGGCACCAACTTGAAGACGGTAAGTTGCATGTCTCTTTGTTCCTGGAACAATAATTGGATTTCCGTTCTCATCAACAATAGATAATCTAGGTTGTAGAGATGGATCCTTAGACTCAACAACAACTTTCTGAGTTAACCCAGTAACTGTGTCTGTCTGCTCATTAATTGTTGCACCAGCAATAATATCTTCGTATTTAATTGTCCCTGCTACTTCAGTAAGAACTGGAATTGCAAACGGGTCCCATTCTATGATTGTATCACCAACGTTAACAGCTTCACCTTCTTTAAAGAAGATTTTCGCACCGTAAACAGCTGGGTATCTTTCTTTTTCCGCTCCACGAGCATCTTTAATGATAAGTTCCCCAACTTTGTTCATTACAATCATTGTTCCGTCAGCTTTAGTTTCTACACTTACGTTTTCGTAAGAAAGCTCACCGGCAGTTCTAATCTGAGTTTTGTTAACCTGTGCACCTGCAGTTGCAGTACCACCAACGTGGAATGTACGCATCGTCAGCTGTGTACCAGGCTCACCAATAGATTGTGCAGCAATAACACCAACAGCTTCACCAATAGAAACTCTTGTTCCTCTTGCAAGGTCACGCCCAAAACAATCTACACAGAAACCGTGTCTTTCTTTACAAGTAAGTACTGACCTAACTTTAATCTGATCCACATCACGCTCTTTAAGCTGATCCATATCTTTTTCAGTTAGTAAGTAATTTCTATCGAAAATCTCGTTACCTTCACCATCAACAATTGGAGCTGCAGTTACTCTACCCATTGCTCTTTCAGCAACGTGCTCAACGATCTCACCAGCTTCAATAGTTGAAGTTAATGTAATACCATCTTGAGTTCCACAATCTTCGTTTCTGATAATACCATCTTGTGCTACATCAACTAATCTTCTAGTTAGGTAACCAGAGTTAGCTGTTTTAAGTGCTGTATCGGCAAGACCTTTACGTGCACCGTGTGTAGAAGAGAAGTACTCAAGAACCGATAGCCCCTCACGGAAGTTTGAAGTAATCGGAGTTTCAATAATTTCACCAGATGGTTTTGCCATCAGACCACGCATGGCAGCTAGCTGTCTCATCTGCTGTGCAGAACCCCTTGCACCAGAGTTTGCCATCATATAAAGAGAGTTGAATGAAGGAGCTTTAATCTCTTCTTCGCCTTCAACATCACTTGTAAATGTATCAATTGAAATTCTTTCAAGCATAACCTGAGTTAGATGCTCTCCAGTCTGTGCCCAAACATCAACAATCTTGTTATATCTCTCACCATTAGTAATAGAACCTTCGTTATATTCCTCAGTGATTTTTGTAACTTCAGCATATGCTTCATCAAGAATATTTACTTTCTCTTCTGGAATAGTCATATCGTGAACGTTAATTGAGATACCAGCTTTTGTTGCTTGGAAGTAACCAAGTCTCATTAAAGAGTCAGCAAGTAGAACTGTTTCTTTTTCAGAACCAACTCTATAGGCCTTATCAATAAGTGCACCTAGTTCTTTCTTACCAAGAATCTTATTAATATCTGAGTACTTTAAGCATTTTGGAATTGCATCATAAACAAATGTTCTACCAACACTAGTTTCAATTAACTTCCCTTCAACTCTTACCTTAATAGGTGCTTGAAGGTGAAGGTTTCCTGAGTGGTAGGCGAATTGTGCTTCTTCTTTAGAAGCAAATACTTTTCCATATCCTCTAGCGTATGGACGAATTCTAGTCATGTAATAAAGACCAAGTACAATATCCTGTGAAGGTACGATAATTGGTGAACCATCTTTCGGAGAAAGAATGTTATTTGTCGACATTGCAAGAATTCTACACTCAATTTGTGCTTCAAGTGATAGAGGAACGTGAACCGCCATCTGGTCACCGTCAAAGTCAGCGTTGAATGCTGTACATACAAGAGGGTGAAGATTAATAGCTTTACCTTCAATAAGAATTGGCTCAAATGCTTGAATACCAAGTCTGTGAAGAGTAGGTGCACGGTTTAGAAGTACTGGATGCTCTTGAACAACTTGCTCTAAGATATTCCAAACTTCTTCTTTTTGCTGATCAACCATCTTTTTCGCAACTTTAATAGTTGTACAGTGACCAAGCTCAATAAGTTTGTTGTAAATAAATGGCTTGAAAAGCTCAAGTGCCATTAACTTAGGTAAACCACATTGGTGTAATCTTAAAGTTGGACCAACAACGATTACAGAACGTCCTGAATAATCAACACGTTTACCAAGAAGGTTTTGTCTGAAACGACCTTGCTTACCTTTAAGCATATCAGAAAGAGATCTTAGTGGACGCTTGTTCGCACCAGTAAAAACTTTTCCTCTTCTACCATTATCGAATAGAGCATCAACTGCTTCTTGAAGCATTCTCTTCTCATTTCTAATAATGATTTCTGGAGCATTAAGTTCTTTCAGTCTCTTTAGACGGTTATTTCTGTTAATTACTCTTCTATAAAGATCGTTAAGATCTGAAGTCGCAAAACGACCTGCTTCTAGAGGAACTAATGGTCTTAAATCCGGTGGTAGTACAGGAACAACATCCATCATAAACCACTCAGGCTTGTTATCAGACTTTAAAATTGATTCAACAACTTTTAATCTTTTAACAATTTTTGTTCTGGCCATTTCAGTAGTAGCAGCTTTTAAACCTCTTCTTAACTCTTTATTATCAAGATCAAGATCGATTTTTCTAAGCATATCCTTAACAATTTCTCCACCCATACCGGCTTCGAATTCAATACCTTGCTCTTTAAGCTCATAGTATTGTTGTTCAGTAATTACTCTACCAATTTCTAATCCACCGTCTTGTCCATCAGTAGCTGATGCAGTAACGATGAATGCCTCATAATAAAGAACTTTTTCTAGTTCTTTAAGAGTAAGGCTAAGTAATGCACCTAAACGAGATGGTAATGAACGTAAGAACCAGATATGTGCAACAGGAGCAGCAAGCTCAATGTGACCACATCTTTCTCTTCTTACTTTTGAAAGTGTTACTTCAACGCCACACTTTTCACACACAACACCTCTGTGCTTCATTCTCTTATATTTACCACAAATACATTCGTAATCTTTTACTGGTCCAAAAATTTTGGCACAGAAAAGACCATCTCTTTCTGGCTTAAAAGTTCTGTAGTTAATTGTTTCAGGCTTTTTAACTTCACCAAACGACCACTCACGGATAGTGTCAGGAGATGCCATTTTTACAGAAACAGCTTCTACACTAATCGGATCTTTTGGTTTATCAAAAAAGTTCAATAAGTCTTTCATGCCTAACCCTCAATATGTCCCCGAGTTAAACTCGGGGATTAAAATTAATTAAAAAATTCTTCTTCAGTACTCTCATCTAACTTCACATCAAGACAAAGTGCCTGTAACTCGCGAATAAGAACGTTAAATGATTCAGGAAGACCTGGCTCAAGAACTTGCTCACCTTTTACAATTGATTCATACATTCTTGTACGACCAATAACATCATCTGACTTAACAGTTAAGAATTCCTGAAGAGTATAAGCTGCACCATATGCTTCAAGTGCCCAAACTTCCATCTCTCCAAGTCTCTGACCACCAAACTGAGCCTTACCACCAAGTGGCTGCTGAGTTACAAGTGAGTAAGGACCTGTAGATCTTGCGTGAAGTTTTTCATCAACAAGGTGATGTAGCTTAAGCATGTACATCGCTCCAACAGTTACATCTTCCGCAAATGCGTCACCTGTAATACCGTCGAAAAGTGTAGTCTTACCATTCTCTTCTAAATCACCAAGAGCAAGCATCTTTCTAATTTTCTCTTCCTTAGCACCATCGAATGCTGAAGTTGAGAAACGAACACCTGTTGCTAATTGATCAGCAACTGCTCTTACTTCTTTATCTGTAGCTTTTTTAAGCCAGTTCTTAACATCTTCAGTTTCATAAATCTTGTAGATGTAATCTTTAATCTCTGCCATCTCTACTTGATCTTCAATTAGAGCTTTCATCTTCTCACCTAGACCACGTCCGGCCCAACCAAGGTGAAGCTCAAGAAGCTGACCAATGTTCATACGAGATGGAACCCCTAGAGGGTTAAGAACGATCTCTACAGGAGTTCCGTCTGCTAAGAATGGCATATCTTCTTGTGGAAGAACGTTCGAGATAACACCTTTGTTACCGTGACGACCGGCCATCTTATCACCAGGTTGAAGCTTTCTCTTGATCGCTACATAAATTGTAACTTTCTTGATTACACCTGGAGGTAATTCATCTCCTCTATGGTGCTTAGCTATTTCATCATTGGCTTTTTGACGAACTCTATTGATTCTGTTTCTTACGTCTGCAAAGTACTCACTTAGTCTTTCTTCAAGTGCCGGCTCAAGTGGTAGGTAACCAATAAGCTCAAATGGAATTGAAGCTAAAACTTCGCTTGTTAGATCTGCACCTTTAGGAAGAAGCTCTGTTGAACCATCTTCAGATACAAGTCTATCAGTTGTTTTAGTACCTTTAAGCATGTCTGCAATCTTTAAGATCGAAGAAGTTTGAATTGCTTTAATTTCAATTCTCTCATCTCTTCTAATTAAAGTTGTTTCTTGCTCAATGATCTCCTTAGATCTTGCACAAAGTTCAACACCTTCTCTTGTGTAAACTTTTGCATCAATAACAGTACCACGTACTGATGATGGTGCTCTTAAAGAAGTATCTTTAACATCTCCGGCCTTATCACCAAAGATTGCTTTAAGTAGTTTCTCTTCTGGTGAAAGTTGAGTCTCACCTTTTGGAGTAATTTTACCAACAAGAATGTCACCTGGCTTAATGATCGCACCAACTCTAATAATCCCTGCTTCATCAAGATCCTTAAGGGCTTCTTCAGAAACGTTTGGAATATCACGAGTGATCTCTTCTTTACCAAGCTTAGTGTCTCTTGCTTCAACTTCATAACTTTCGATATGAACTGAAGTGAAAACATCTCTTGCAAGTAGTCTTTCATTGATTAGGATCGAATCCTCATAGTTGTAACCACCCCATGGCATGAACGCTACAAGAACGTTTTGACCTAGAGCTAAATCACCAAGATGAGTACCAGGACCGTCAGCGATTACCATTCCCTTAGAAACAACATCACCTTCTTTAACTAGCGCTTTTTGGTTATTACAAGTATTTTGGTTAGTTCTTTGATATTTAACAAGCTTGTAAATATCAACACCTGATTGACCATCATCAAATTGATTTCTTTGAATAACAATTCTGTTTGAGTCTACAAAAATAACTCTACCTGAATGTTTTGCAAAAAGAATTGCACCCGAATCTCTAGCAACAGTACTTTCAATTCCTGTTCCAACGATTGGAGCATCAGTTCTAACAACAGGCACGGCCTGTCTCATCATGTTCGATCCCATTAGTGCACGGTTGGCATCATCGTGCTCAAGGAAAGGAATTAATGATGTTGCAATCGAAATCATCTGTTGAGGCGAAACGTCCATCAGCTCTACTTGATCGTTTGGAACTAGTGTGAATTCACCAGCCGCACGAGAAGGAACATGTTCTCCGTCTACTTTACCATCAACAATATGGTTGTTATCGATCTGTGCAATTACTTTTCCTTCTTCTTCAAAAGCTGTGAAGTACTTAGCTGCACCTAAAGATAAATCTTCGTTTACAGTCTGGTATGGAGTTTCAATGAAACCATACTCAGAAACTCTTGCATATGTTGCAAGTGAAGTAATTAGACCAATGTTTGGTCCCTCTGGAGTCTCAACCGGACACATTCTACCGTAGTGAGTAGAGTGAACATCACGAACTTCGAAACCAGCTCTTTCTCTTGTTAGACCACCAGGTCCAAGTGCTGAAAGACGTCTTTTATGTGTTACTTCAGAAAGTGGATTTGTTTGATCCATAAACTGAGACAGCTGAGAAGATCCAAAGAATTCTTTTACTGATGCTGAAACAGGCTTTTGGTTAACAAGGTCATATGGCATCATTGTTTCAATTTCTTGAATTGCCATTCTCTCTTTAACAGCTCTTTCCATACGTACTAGACCAACTCTAAATTGGTTTTCAAGTAGTTCACCTACCGCACGTACTCTTCTGTTCCCAAGGTGATCAATATCATCAACTTTACCTTTACCATTGTTAAGTTCAACAAGGTATTTAGCAGTCATAACGATATCATCTTTAGTAAGAACAGTATTTTCAACTGGAACACTTAATCCAAACTTATAATTAATTTTCATACGACCAACTTTTGATAGGTCATATTTTTCTTCATTAAAGAATAAGTTGTTGAATAGTAATTCTGCTGCTTCTACTGTCGGTGGCTCACCAGGACGTAATCTTTCAAAGATTTTAGTAAGAGCAGTTTCTCTTGAGTCAGTTTTATCTAATAGAAGAGTATTTCTAACTTGATCACCAAAGTTAATCATATCGATATAGATAACTTTAACTTTCGTAATTCCAGCAGTGATTAATTCTTGAATTTTAGCTTCCGAAAGAGCTTCGTTAGCAAGACATAGAACTTCACCAGTGTTTTCGTCAAAAATGTCTTCTGCAGCAACTTTTCCAATTACTTCTTCAAGATCAGCAGATATTTCAGTTACACCAGCTTCATTTAATTTCTTAACTGATGCTTTAGTGAACTTCTTACCTTTTTTAACTAGAGCTTTACCAGTTTTTGGGTCAAGAATATCGTTAAATGCTCTTGTTCCAATCATTAGTGAGAAGTCTAGTTCTCTTGAGAAAGTAGCGTCTTTGTTGATATTTAACGTTTCCATCTCGTAGAACATTTCTAAAAGATCTGTCGTTGTATATCCCATAGCCTTTAGTACTACAGTTGCATGTAATTTTCTTTTTCTATCAATTCTTGCGAATAGGACGTTCTTGTGATCAAACTCGAAGTCTAACCATGAACCTCTGTGAGGAATTATTCTAGCAGAATAAAGTAATTTACCACTTGAGTGCTTCTTACCTGAATCGTGCTCGAAAATAATACCAGGAGATCTGTGAAGCTGAGATACAATTACTCTCTCAGTTCCGTTGTATACGAAAGATCCTGTCTCGGCCATTAGAGGAATATTACCTAAGTAAACTTCCTGCTCTTTGATCGAAGATACAGTTCTTTGCTCGTTCCCATCTTTATCTACGTTTACTTCGTAGAAAACAAGACGAACAACCACTTTTAGTGGAGCTTCGTACGAAAGGCCTCTTTGTCTACACTCTTTTACAGAGTATTTAGGCTCTTCCAATGTATAACTTACAAATTCTAATGAAACTGTCTTGTTGAAATCGTGAATTGGAAAAACAGAATGGAATACGTGTTGTAATCCTACCATTTTTCTCTGCGCCGGTGGCACATCTTTTTGTAGAAATTCTTCGAAAGATTTCAACTGAAGATTCATGAGTGGTGGTGTCTCAAGTACCGTTGGAGCTGTAGAAAAACTCTTTCGATACCATTCATTCGGCTTAAAAACCTCAGTCATTTGATGTCTCCTAGAGAGAAGAAAGTATATATTAAATCGATTTTTATTTTTTTTTGCCAAAAATGCAAAAAGGCGTGAAGACGCGTCCGTCTTCACACCGTTTATTTTTTACAAATTCTAAAGACTTAAGTCTTTAAAAGATGAACTAAGTAACAAATTACTTAAGTTCAGCTTTTGCACCAGCAGCTTCAAGCTTTTTCAAGATTTCTTCTGCTTCTGCTTTTTCAATACCTTCTTTTACAGCTTTTGGAGCACCTTCAACAAGTTCTTTTGCTTCCTTAAGCCCTAATCCAGTAATTCCTCTAACTTCTTTAATTACGTTGATTTTCTTAGCTCCAACGTCAGTTAGCATAACTGTAAATTCAGTTTGCTCTTCAGCAGCTGCACCAGCAGCAGCACCAGCTACAGCTACAGGAGCCGCTGATACACCAAATTTCTCTTCTAATTCTTTAACTAGGTTAGCAACGTCTAATACTGACATTGCAGAGATGTGATCGATAAGTTGTTCGTTTGTAATTGACATATAAAACTCCTAAATTTTTTTAAATTAATTATTAAATAATAAATTGTTAACTTTTCTACTCTTCAGTTGCTGGTGCTTCTTCAGCAGCCGCTTCAACTGGAGCAGGTTCTGCACCCGCTTCTTTCTGTTCTTGAACAGCGTAAAGCACTCTGGCTAAAGCTGAAATCGGAGCATTGAAAGTTGCAAGTAATGTACCTAACATTTCGTCAAGTGATGGTAAATCAGCAAGAGCTTGTACTTCTTGAACAGAAAGAACTTTTCCATCAAGTAGACCACCTCTTAGTTCTACCACTTCGTGTTTCTTTCCGGCTTCTTTAAGAGCCTTCGCAACACCCGGTGCATCTTCAAATGCAAATGCTACCGCTTGTGGACCTTTAAGGTTAGAAAGCATTTCTTCTGCTTCCGTTCCCTTAGACGCAAGTCCAAAAAGAGTATTTCTTGTTACCACTAGCTTCCCGCTGGCATCTCTAATTTCTTTTCTTAGAGCTACACCATCGTTCGAAGTCATCCCGATAACATTTGTAAGAAAAATACCCTTGGCATTAGCGATATCATTTTTCAATGAATCGACAATGACGCCTTTTTCTTCTCTGGTTAACATAAAACCTCCAAATTGGTTAATCTTAGGAGGGAGTTTCGGCTGGCTTTAATCGCCCTTAATTGCTCAAGAGCGAAACCTGCTTTCTTCAACCCTATTATTTAGCTACGCTTAGCGCTTCTAATGTATCTACTTTAATTCCTGGACCCATTGTAGTACTGAAAGTTAATGTCTTTAAGTACGTACCTTTTGCAGATGCTGGCTTAGCCTTAACAATAGCAGTTACTACTGCATCAATGTTTTGTCTTAGCTTGTCTGCATCAAAAGATACTTTTCCAACAGGAAGGTGAATAATACCGTTTTTCTCAGTACGGTACTCAACCTTACCAGCTTTTTGCTCAGTAACAGCTTTAGCAACGTCAGGAGTAACTGTTCCTAACTTAGGGTTAGGCATAAGACCTCTAGGTCCTAGTACTCTACCGATTCTACCAAGCTTACCCATCATGTCTGGAGATGCGATAACTCTATCGAAATCTAACCAACCACCAGCAATCTTTTGTACGATATCATCTCCACCAGCGAAATCTGCACCAGCTTCTTCAGCTGCTTTGATTTTATCACCAGAAGTAATAACACATACTCTTACGTTTTTACCTGTACCAGCTGGAAGAGCTAATGCTCCACGAATCATCTGGTCAGCGTGTCTTGGATCTACACCAAGGTTAAAAGCTACATCAACAGTTGCGTCGAAATTAACGTTACTTGTTTCTTTTGCAAGATTAATAGCTTCTTCAATTGAATATAACTTTGTACTGTCAACTTTCGCTGCAGCTTCTAAAAATTTCTTTGACTTCGTCTTAGCCATGATAACACCTCATTGGTTTTAACGAGCTTGCGCTCTCCCACTTAATTAATAGTCTAACTTTAATCCCATTGATCTAACAGAACCTTCAATTGTTCTCTCTGCTGCTTCTTGATTTGCTGCAGTTAGATCCGGTCTTTTAGTTTCAACTATTTCTTCAACAACTTTCTTAGGAACTGAACCTGCTACTTCCGTACCTGGTCTTTGAGATCCTTTCTTAAGTTTTAGCTTATCTAAAAGTAAGTAAGAAGCTGGAGGCGTTTTCGTAACAAATGAAAACGATCTGTCAGAATAAACTGTAATGATTGTAGGAAGAACTGTTCCGTTTTCTTTTTGCGTCTTCGCATTGAAAGCTTTACAGAATTCCATAATGTTCACACCCTTTTGACCAAGTGCTGGTCCAATTGGAGGTGATGGGTTTGCTTTTCCGGCCTGAATTTGTAGTTTAATAAAACCTGTAATCTTCTTTGCCATGATTACTCCTGCGATCTAATGATCTACCAACATGTTAATAATTATGCTTTTTCTACTTGTGTAAAATCTAACTCAACTGGTGTTGGTCTACCAAAGATTGAGACGTTTACACGTATTTTACCTTTCTCATTTACAGCTTCAACTGTTCCCACAAATGATGCAAATGGACCTTCGATAACTTTAACAGTTTCACCTTCTTCAAAGTCAACTGTTGCTTTAGTTTTCTTGAATCCATCACCTTGTTGACCAGTCATATAAGCCGCTTCCTCTTCAGAAATCGGAGCTGGTTTTTCAGATGTACCACCAACAAAGCCAGTGATTTTGTCTGTATCTTTAACAAGGTGCCATGTCTTATCACTCATGATCATTTTAATCAATATATAACCTGGGAATAACTTCTTTTTTATAGTTCTCTTCTTCCCATTTGCATGTGTCGTAACAGTCTCTTCTGGAACTAATATTTCAGAAAAGTACTCAGTTTGCTTATAGTTAACGATTCTTTCTTTAAGTGCTCTTTGAATCTTACCTTCTTGACCAGTAAGTGTCTTAGCAATAAACCATTTAAACTCAGGAGAATCTCCTGTAGAAAGCTCACCTTCAGGTGTTTCTGTAGCTTCTTCCTCAGTTGCTTCAGTTTCTGTTTCTAAAACTTCAGTAACTTCTTCTTCTGTTTTATTTTCTTCAGACATATATCACCTTATAATTAGTATAATAATTCTAATATTTTTCTAAATGTGAAATCTACAAGTACGAAAACTCCACTTATTATAGAGACTGTAATAACAAGTCCAACAGTCATCTTTAGTACTGAGTCTTTGTCTGGCCATACAACCTTAACAAGCTCTGAGTACACTTCCTGCATATGTGTAGATGCAGACTTACTTTTAAGGATACCTATAAACGTTCCAAGTCCAACCAGTATCCCTAAACCTTGAGAAACTGCTAAGAAGTTAGAAACCTTAGCTTCTAAATCAAACCATTCACCTAACTGACCAACGAAACGAATAACTACAAAACCAGCTAAGATACTGATAATTGCAACAAATGCGTTGATCCACTTTTTTCCGTCTTCTACTCGAATAAATGACATCCGAAAAATCCTTGGACTAAATTTTTTTTAACAATAATTTGTTAAAAATTCGTTATTATTTACGTATAAGTTTTCCATATATCCATCAAATGATACGGTTTGTCCATCTATTTCTACTACTGAATTTAACGCAGGTCTGAAAGCATGAAAATATTAACTCATGTTTCTGTATTTTGATAGATGGGAGATAAAGTATTCACACTCAATATGCATACACAAAATCTACTTACACCCTTAAAATATAAACCAACATAATCTATATAATGACTGGCTCTAAAAAGCTCTCTCAGTCCCTTCAAATAAAGTAAGCTACTATGTCCTAACTACTCAATTAAAGACAAATGAAGCCCTACTCAGGATTCAACAATCACGTATTTATCAATTCTCTCTCTTAAATAAGTAAAACAATACAAATATCTTCGTTGAATTGATGAAGTTATAGATAGCATTTTTGAAAATGATAATTTTTAGAAATGGCGGGTGCAGAGGGATTCGAACCCCCAACCTACTGATTTGGAATCAGCCGCTCTACCAATTGGAGCTATACACCCATTTTTTTAGACTGAGGATAAATTACTTAATCTACTCTCATCAGTCAATCTTAAAGAGAAAAGAAAAGGCCATCCGAAGATGGCCCATTCATATCTAAAATAATTATTTAAAAATTATTCTACGATCTCAGATACAGTTCCTGCACCAATTGTTCTACCACCCTCACGGATTGCAAACTTAAGACCTTTTTCCATTGCGATTGGAGTAATTAAC
>Ga0209121_10003228_pt1 | contig 15872 bp, 12 predicted proteins | sample Cruoilmetagenom3_FD_187292 | JGI IMG/M metagenome (GOLD analysis project Ga0209121, IMG submission 187292) | Oil polluted marine microbial communities from Coal Oil Point, Santa Barbara, California, USA - Sample 3 (SPAdes) (version 2) | ecosystem: Environmental > Aquatic > Marine > Oil seeps ...
GGAAAGGTGGCTTGGCGAGATACGTGCTGCGGACCCGTTTATGGCTCATGGACAGACACCGATGGAGGGCAAAGGGGCTGGGTTGGTCGAGGCCGCGCGTGGCGCTCTTGGCCATTGGTTGCGTATCGAAGACGGCAAGATCGCCAACTATCAGATCATCGCGCCAACGACTTGGAACTTCTCGCCGCGTGATGGTGGCGGACAAGCCGGACCGTTGGAACAGGCGCTTGTCGGAGCAGAAGTAAGAGCGGGGGAAAGTGATCCAGTCTTAGTTCAACATATTGTGCGCTCGTTTGATCCGTGCATGGTTTGCACGGTGCATTGATGTGTGAATTCGCCGAACAGTCTTGGGAAATTCGGGTGCGCGGACTGGTGCAGGGGGTGGGATTCCGGCCTGCGGTTTGGCGCATTGCCACGGCTAAAGGACTGGCCGGTGAGGTTCTGAACGACGGCGAGGGCGTGTTGATCCGGCTTGGATGTTCGCCCGCTGCACGGGATGCGTTTCTGGAAAACCTGAAGCGCGATGCACCGCCCCTGTCGCGCATTGATGCCATTGAGGTAGCGGAGCAAACACCGACTCCAGCCTTTGGTGGGTTCCAGATCATCGCCAGCACCTCGGGCTCGGTGCGCACCGGTATCGTCCCTGATGCGGCCACCTGTCCTGATTGTCTCGCTGATATCATGGACCCAAAGAACCGGCGCTTTGGCTATCCATTCACCAATTGCACGAACTGCGGGCCGCGCCTGTCGATCATGTGCGCCATACCTTATGACCGGGTCAACACTGCGATGTCGATCTTTGAGATGTGTCCCGATTGTACGGGTGAGTACGAAGACCCCGCGGACCGCCGGTTTCATGCCCAACCCAACGCGTGCCCCATCTGCGGGCCTCAACTGGCTTTGGTGGATGGAGACAGGGAAGCCCTGCCGGGTGAACCGTTGGAGGCCGCTGCGGACATGCTGCGATTAGGGAAAATCGTTGCAATCAAGGGGGTTGGCGGGTTCCAGCTGGCTTGTGATGCAACCAACGCCAACGCGGTAACCGAATTGCGCCGCCGCAAGCGCCGGGCTGCCAAACCCTTTGCAATGATGGGGCGCGATTTGGAGCAGATCGGCTGTTTTGCCAGTGTCGACCAGACAGCAACAGACCTGCTAACCAGCCCACCCGCGCCAATTGCCTTACTGCCAGCGATTGAGACCGACAATGGCCTTGCCGCCGAAGTCGCACCGGATCAGACGCGGCTAGGCTTCATGCTGCCCAACACGCCGCTCCATCAACTGTTGCTTCAGCGGCTGGACGTTCCTTTGGTGATGACATCGGGCAATCGGTCCGGTGAGCCGCAAGTGAGCGACAATGAAGAGGCGTTAGATCAACTGGCCGGGATTGCCGATGCCTGGCTTATTCATGACCGAGAGATCGTCAATCGGCTCGATGATTCCGTTGTACAGTTCGTGGCAGACAGCCCGCAGGTTTTGCGCCGTGCCCGCGGTTATGCACCTGAGCCTTTGCAGCTGCATCAGGGGTTTGCAGAGGCTGACCCCATTTTGGCCTGTGGAGGAGACCTGAAAAACACCTTCTGTTTGTTGAAAGACGGACAGGCCATCGTATCGCCGCATGTTGGTGACATGCAAAACACGCGAACAAACCGGGAGTTCCAGCGCAGCCTGTCGCTATTTTCGGATACGCACGACTTTCGCCCCCAGACCGTCGCTGTGGACGCCCATCCTGGGTATTTCTCGTCACGTTTGGGGCGGGAAAAGGCTGCGTCCGATGCTGTCCCGCTGGTCGAGGTTCAGCATCACCACGCCCATGTCGCGGCGGTTATGGCAGAGCACGGGTTTGGACCTGAAACCCCGCCGGTCTTGGGCGTTGTCCTCGATGGGTTGGGCTATGGCGATGATGGCACCATATGGGGCGGTGAATTCTTGTTGGCAGATTTCCATGGCTACGAACGGCTGGCACATTTCGCTCCCGTTGCCATGCCCGGAGGGGACAAGGCCAACCAACAACCTTGGCGCAGTCTCTGGGCTCATTTGTCCGAGGTATTTGGCCCCGATGCGCTGGCTGAAATCGAAAGCCAATACGGAGCACTGCCCATTCTGGACGCGCTAGCGGCGAAACCCATAGACATGCTGTCGCAAATGATCGCGCGCAGCGTCAACACGCCGTCGGCTTCGTCTGCGGGTCGGCTTTTTGATGCAATCGCGGCGGCGCTTGGTCTGTGTTTCGATGAAATCCGTTTCGAGGGTCAGGCCGCAATGGCGCTGCAGAGCCTAGCAGAAAGTGCACCCGACGAATGCGCTGAATATCCAGTCGATACCGGCAAAGTTATTGGCTGGACTGGGATGTGGCACGGGTTTCTTACCGATTTAGGCGCAGCAGTTCCCCGTTCGGTCATCGCGGCTCGCGCCCACAACACGATTGTGTCGGCCATTTGCACATGCGTGTCAGACTTGCCTCGGACACGTGACATCTCGACTGTGGTGCTCTCTGGCGGTGTCTTTCAGAATCGACTGCTGCTGGAAGAAACGCAAACCCGCCTTAAAGCTTTGGGTAAAGAGGTGTTCGCGCCAAGTGCATTCCCTGCAAATGATGGGGGGCTGTCACTGGGGCAGGCCGCAATCGCGGCGGTCGGTTTACGATGACATTGGTCGTATGATGGCTTGGTCGTTAAGGATCGCTTGTTCCTGTAAATCACCTGGAAGCGATGATTTGTTTCCATTGCCGTCTAAGAAGACCAACACCGCACTACCTGTTGCACGCAAACCGTCAGACCAAACGCCATAGTTCATAACGCAGCTACTCTTACCGACACTGATAATACGGCCGGTCACTATGATGTCTTCGGATAAAGAGACCTCTTTGAGATAGTCGACTTCGATACGTCTGAGAACCATGGGTGTGCCGTGTTCTGTTGCGTATTCTGGCCAACCATAGTCACGGAGATAGCTCACGCGAAAGGCCTCAAACCATCTCAGGTACGTCACGTTTGAAATGTGGCCCTGCGCGTCGAGTTCACCGAACGTTGTCCGATAGCGGATTGCGTAATTCCAAGGCTCCGGAACCCCATGGTTTCTTAGTTCGGCGGCACTCAAAGGCACATGATAGGATAAAGTCACTTCAGACATCTGAACTCAACCGATGCCACCCATGCAGACATACTTCATCTCGAGATAGTCCTCAGTTCCAAACTTGGAACCTTCACGCCCTTGGCCCGATTGTTTAACGCCGCCAAATGGAGCCACTTCAGTTGAGATGAGACCGGTGTTCACGCCAACCATCCCATATTCAAGTGCTTCAGCAACTTTCCAAACACGCGATAGGTCGTTCGCGTAAAAGTAGGAAGCCAATCCAAATATGGTGTCATTGGCTTGCGCGATGACGTCATCAACGGTGTCAAACTTGAACAAGGGTGCAACGGGGCCGAAAGTTTCATCTGAGGCGATTTTCATCTCTTTTGTCACACCTGTTAAAACTGTCGGTTCGAAGAATGTTCCTCCGAGTTTGTGGCCTTTACCCCCTATTTCAACTTTTGCACCCAGTTGCACTGCATTGGCGATGTGATCCTCGACCTTCTTTACCGCTTTTGCATCGATCAACGGTCCAGCTGACACGCTTGTCTCAAATCCATCACCCACCGAGATTGCATTTACAGCAGCAGTCAACTTTTTGGTGAATGCTTCATAGACGCCTGCCTGGACATAAATCCTGTTCGCGCAAACACATGTTTGACCATTATTGCGGTATTTGGAAATCATGGCACCCTCAACGGCGGCATCGAGATCCGCATCGTCAAAAACAATGAACGGGGCATTGCCTCCAAGTTCCATCGAAGTTTTCATGATTTGGTCCGCAGATTGGCGCATCAGAATGCGACCGACCTCGGTTGATCCCGTAAATGTGAGTTTGCGAACCTTTTCGTTGGAACAGAATTCCTTGCCGATAGCCGAGCTACTGCTGGACGTGACGACGCTAAACAGCCCTGCAGGTAAGCCTGCTTCCTCAGCAAGTGCTGCCATTGCCAATGCTGACAACGGGGTTTCAGCTGCGGGTTTGGCAACGAATGCACATCCGACAGCAAGGGCTGGGGCCACTTTCCGCGCGATCATCGCATTGGGGAAGTTCCATGGAGTAATGGACGCGACAACGCCCACCGGTTGGCGAATGACCATAATGCGTTTGTCAGGTTGGTGGCCGGGAATGACGTCGCCATAAATACGCTTAGCTTCTTCAGCAAACCATTCGATGTAGCTTGCGCCATACAGAATTTCACCTTTGGCCTCGGCGAGTGGCTTACCCATTTCGGCGCATAAAATTGCAGCTAGATCGTCTGCATTCTGAACCATGAGATCATGCCACATGCGTAAAACGCTGGCGCGTTCTTTGCCTGTCCTTTTTGCCCATGCGACCTGTGCAACATACGCTGCATCAATGGCCGCACGGGTTTCGGCGATACCCAAATCGGGCAACTCTGCAATCTTTTCACCGGTTGACGGGTTTGACACAAAAAACGTCTTTTTGTCAGCAGCTTCAGAAAGCCAGCTTCCAGCAATGAAGGCTGCCTTCTTGAGCAAGTCGTGATTGCTAAGTCGCTCGGGGTGGGTGTCGAAAAACAGGGACATATCGGGGTCTTTTCAGTTTGTGTGGAATCCCGTCACGCATGGTAGCGCGAGGATCAGAGTGACGCTTCATAAATCCGGCGTGCATCCTGTCGTGTGACTTCACGAGGGTTGTTCACCAGAAGACGCGTTTGGTTCATGGCATCCGCTGTAAGGCGGTCTAAGTCAGACTCTTTGATCCCGACCTGCCCAAGCCCATGTTTCAGCCCAAGATCTATATTGAGTTGGACAAGCTTCTCGACAAAATCGGTGCAGATGCCGTCTATAGCCTGATCCGTATTGATGTCTGGGAATACATGTGGAGCAAGCTCGGCGTAAGCCTGTCCGCAGAAAGGCGTGTTGAACCGCATAACCTCGGCCAATACGAGCGCGTTGGAAAGGCCGTGTGGTACATGAAAGAGACTGCCAATCGGGTACGCCAACGCGTGAACTGCTGCGACGGGCGAGTTCGCGAAGGCTTGGCCTGCCAACATTGAGCCAAGTAACATCTTGCCTCTCGCTTCGATATTGCTGCCGTTGCTAACCGCTTCGCGGATGTTCGCCCCTAATAAATCTAGAGCTTGTACCGCAAGGGTTTTGGAAATTGGATTGTTGTTCGCACTTTTGGAGGTATAAGCTTCAATCGCGTGAACCATAGCGTCGACGCCCGTTGCAGCCGTAATATGGGGCGGTAGTCCAATCGTGAGTTCAGCGTCCAAGAGGGCGATATCGGGGAGAATGATGGGCGAGACGATGCCCTTCTTTTCTTCGGTTCCGGTTGTGAGGATAGAGACCGCCGTAACTTCAGAACCAGTGCCAGCAGTTGTTGGAACGAGGACCAATGGCAGTCTTTCCCCCGTTGCTTGATTGACACCGTATGCCTCATCAATCGGTTGATCTGAGTTGGCAAGAAGCGCAATGACTTTCGCAACATCCATAGAGCTTCCGCCCCCAAACCCGACAACACAGGCGATTTTGTTTGCCTTAGAAATCTTAACCGCATCAAGCACCGTCGATGCTTTAGGATCAGGCTCAACTTCGTCAAATATTGTGACTTCGAACCCGCAACTTTTGATACTTTTTAAGGCGGGTTCACAAAGTCCGAGCTTTACGATTCCCGGATCTGTAACGAACAGCACTTCTGTCCGGTTAGATGCGAACGGAAGGCTGCCAAGGATCTTACCGAGCTCGGCGGCACCACCAACGATTTGTCGGATCGACGGTGTCGTGTTGAATGTGAAATCTGTCATAGTACCTCCTAAGCCGCGTCGCTGGTGTTCATGATACTGATTTGGCCACGCTCGATAGAGTAGACGTTGTCCACAACTTTTTCAGAATGACTGTAGTCGGATTCAGAAATCAGCACTGTTAGCCTTTCGGATTTCAGATTGGAGATGACTTCCATCAAGCGTTGCGCGAGGGCAGGTGCTACGCCTTCAAATGGTTCATCCAAAAGCAGCAAATTGGAGCCGGCAACCATCGCGCGGGCAAGAGCCACTAGCTTTTGCTGGCCGCCGCTGAGTGTTAGAGCTTTGCGGTCTGAAAATCGCCCGATCTCAGGCATCATTTCGTAGACCCACTTGACCCGTGTTTCATCCGTTTTGCCATTGGCCCAAAGCGGAACCCTAATGTTTTCTTCAACGGTGAAGTGAGGAATGAGGCGACGGTCCTCAGGCAAGTATCCGATACCCAAGCCAGCACGTTCATGGGCCTTCATGTCCGTCAAAACATGATCGTCAAATTTGATCGTGCCGCCCTCTACGGGCAACAAACCCATAATAGCGCGCATGAGCGTTGTTTTTCCTGCACCATTCCTTCCGATCAGACCGCAAGTCGTTCCTGAAGGAATTTCCAATGAAACGTCACGAAGGATAGGAACCCGCTGAATGGACAGTCCAATATTATCAATCTTAAGCATTAGGACACAGCCTCCTCTGAAGTAGCCTTCCGGTGAAATTCACCGCCAATCACATATTCACGTACTTTGTCGTTCGCTAGCACCTCGGCCGTAGGTCCATCAGCGAGGATGGTGCCCTCATAAAACGCGGCAACGCGAGGCGAAAATGTTTCGACGATTTCCATGTCGTGTTCAATGAACAAGACAGCCGTGTTGGTGGATTTCAGAGCGTCGATTAGGACACGCATTATCTCCATCTTTTCGTCAGCGCTCACACCACTTGTTGGTTCGTCAAGGAACAAGAGGTCAGGCTTAGAAACGGTCGCCATAGCAATATCGACAAGTTTTCGCACACCTTGCGGCAACGTCGTTATTTCCTGTTCCGCCCATTGTTCGATTCCAAATCGCGCAAGGACTTCCATGGCTTCTGCCCGTAGTTTTTCATCAATTGCCGGGCGGAGCAAAACAGGCCTTGTTTGCTTGGCAATTGTGAGAGCGATAAGCGCGTTGTCGATCACAGACAACTCCAAGAAGAGTTGTGGGATCTGGAAAGACCGGCAAATGCCGAGCTTGGTAATCTCACGCGTTGGCTTTCCAGTGATATCCTGCCCACGATACAGAATTTGACCAGAACTTGGTGTGAGATACCCCGTCACCATATTCACAAAGGTTGTTTTACCCGCACCGTTTGAGCCAATTACGCCAAGAATTTCACCTTCTTTAATGGTGATATTGATGTCGGAAGCCGCCACTACTGCGCCAAACGTGCGCTCGAGGTTCTTAGTTTCAAGAATAGTTGTCATGTTCTTACTCCCCCGGAACTTTTGCCGAAGGTTCGGGCTGTTTTGGTTGCTTAGGATTACGTTTGCGTTCAACGAGTGACCACAAGCCTTTGGGCAAGAAGATGATGATCAGCAACATCACTGTGCCAAGGATCATCTGCCAAGTGTTGGGTGAGATATCCACGGCGTAGACTCGTAAAATCTCCAACAAAAATGTGCCAACAAGCGGAGCGATGATGCTGCCGGTTCCAGACAATATGGCGACAAACACGAACTGACCCGAAGTGGTCCAGTTGGTCATCTCTGGGTCAACATGTCCAAGAGACAGTGCCCACAACACGCCACCAATCGAAGAGACCGCTGCTGCGATCATGTAAGTGATATGTACAGCTTGGTGCGCCGATGTGCCGAGGTATTCAACACGCAGCTCGTTTTCCCGGATTGCCTCGTTAACATATCCCATAGGGCTACGCAGATAGCGATTGAGAACGATTGCGCAGAAGATGGCAGGCAAAACGGTTGCAATGTACAGGGTGAAAGTCGCAACTTCGCCTTCGGGAGACCAACCGAGGTACGTGGGTGGAAGGAGGTTGAATCCGTCTGTGCTGCCGAGTTCTTCGCTGCTGGACAACATACCAAACAGGATCATTGAAACCGCCATGGTCAGCATTGCAAAGAAAATCTCGCGATAGCGTCGGATCAAGATGCCGAGGACACCTGAGATAACGACGCTTGTTGCGATGCCCATGAGGAGCAAGACAAAGATGTCGGATATTCCAAAGAATTTACCAGCCAATCCTGCGGTATATCCACCGATGCAGAAGTACAGGCCTTGGCCGAATGAGACCAATCCGGCACGCATCTGGATCATAACACCCAAAGCGACCAAACCCGTGCCAAGTGACACCTGAATGTAGTTTACGACCCACTGGGGGAGCAATAAGCCACAAGCTATGAGAAAGGGTATCCCAGCAAGCAGCGTGATTTCGGTTCTGTCTAAATTCCGGATCATATCTTTCGTCCTTCAGCCAAAGCGAAGAGACCGTAAGGCTTCACGGCCAAAACCGCAGCCATTACGAGGTAAATTGAGAATAGCTCTGCAGGCGGATAGAGGTGAACTGAAGCCGCGCGCGCCAATCCAACGATGAGCGCGCCAATCATTGCACCACCGATGCTGCCCATGCCGCCGATTACGATGACAGCAAAGGCCATGATGATAATATCGGCACTGATGCCAGGGGATACTGATATTTCAGGGGCTGCCAGCGCACCTCCCAAGGCACCTAAGGTCGCACCCACCACAAAGGTAACAGTGAAGAACAACGCCACATTGATACCAAGCGCCGAGCTGACTTCACGGTCTTCGATCACGACCAACAAGAGTTTACCTGTTCGTGTCTTATTCAAAACGATGAGCAATGTCAGACCAACGAGTAATGCTACGCCAATGATCATGAACTTATAAACTGTGTATGGAATGCCAAAGACGTCGATTGTACCCAACCAATAGGCAGGTTGATACGAAACGTAGGACTCAGTGCCCCAGATCAACTTCGTTACGTCTTCGAGGATCAGGAAGATTGCATAAGTGACCAGCACCATGAGCACTTCGTCTCGACCATACATAAATCTCAGTATGCCGCGTTCAATCAACAGACCCGCAACAACTCCAGCCACGAGGGCGGCGACGGGGATTATGAGATAGGTGAGCGCGATAGTGTTACCGGTCTGAGTATACAGCCCGATAGCCCAAGCGGATGAATACGCACCGAGGGCATAAAAGCCCCCATGTGCAATGTTTAGGATGCGCATCACGCCATAAATTAGCGTGAGGCCCACCGAAGATAGGAACAGCCAAGCCGCAAAGCCTAGTCCATCCACTGCGATTGCGACTGCGATCAGCATCGAGAACTCCAAGTGAGTAGTTGCAGCTGTCTTGTGAGACTCCCGTGTGGGCCACTTTTAGATCAGCTATTGATTGGTTTGAAAGTGAAGTACCCCATGATGAAGACCATGGGATACTTCAGTAGTTAGACTGTTAGCGGTGCCAAGCTGCAGCGATCGCTAACCATCAGGGAGAAAGAGCCTACTCGCAGTTTGCGCCTTCAAAACCACCATTGATCCAATCAATGGAATTGACGCCTACGGGAGGATTCACGCACTCCGCGTCGAAACGAATAACATCGACCAAAGTCGCTTGGTTTGTGTCGCTGTTATAGCGGTATGTGCCATAGGCAGTGTCCTGAATAGCTTGGTGACCGTTAGCGAGAGCCATTGATACCATGCCACTTGGGCCTTCCCATTCCAGACCTGTCAGCGCTTCGATCAAAGCATCGCGATCAACACTGCCAGCGAGGTCAGACGCGGATTTCAATGCTAACAGGGCCTGCGCCATCTTGTATGATGGGTATGTTGGCAACGTGCCAAAACGATCAAAGTAAGCAGCGCGGAACCAAGTGTTCAGTTCTGACTCCGGGGCAAGTTCTCCGTGTGGACCACGCGCGCCGATGATTGTGCCCTCTGGCATTTGTGCGCCAAGACGATGCATCGCTGTTTCGCCTGTGGTGAGCACGACACTAGAGCGTTCGAAGACGCCACGGCCTGCACCTTGAATGATGAACGCTTCCATGTCTCCACCCCAGAAGCTTGAGTGAATTACGTCAGGCGCGTGTGTCAGAAGTGCCGAAATTTCGGCACCGTATTGGCCTGCATAGATTTTCGGAAATTGCTCGGTCGCAACTTCAGAATCTGGGTAAACCTGCGCGATCGAAGCGGAGAAGTCTCTCCAAGAATCTTGGCCAAATGCGTAGTTCTGGTTGATACCGGCAACCGAATCCGTTTCGACACCAGCTTGTTGCAAGTAAAGAGCAGCGGCCACGTTATCCATTGTCGCGTGTGCACCGGTGCGGAAAGTATAGTGTGGTTCGGTCACGATCTCTTCGAAAATCTGAGGTGTTCCACAGTCGAAGAAAACAGTCAGAACTTCGAGCGCTTCGGCTTCTGGAGCGATTGCTTTACAGCTACCAGACGAGATGTAGCCGACGACCATATCGACTTCGTCACGCTGAACAAGACGCTGGAAATCCGCTGTCTTTTGCTTTGAGTTCTCATCGACATAGACAGGATCGATCATATAGCCTGCGAAGCCAGGTGTGTTGTACTGACCGGGAACGTTGCCCGCGTTGATAGCCTCGATCATCAATTCTGCAGCGTTGCGTGCAGGTACGCCAAATGGTCCCGCTGCACCACCTGACAAGAAGGTAACGAAGCCGACTTTGACGCTTTCAGCGTCTTGAGCGTAAGCTGGTGTCGTGCCGACGGCGAATGTTGAAATTGCAGCCGCCATAGCAAGTGCAGTCGTTGTTTGTAGAATGGCGCCAACGCGCGAATTCTTCTTATTCATAGTTTCCTCCCATTGGATATAAGAGAGGACCGCAAGTGCCATAGCACCCTAACGCTTATTGTTGGTTGCCCCCCCGGTGCCAAATATTTGGCACCAAGGAAAAGGTATTAAGAGGACGATGCCGGTTTCAATTTGAGCGACACAGAAGGATGAGCGGCTACCGCTCAATCATCTACATTTTTGAGCGGTAGCCGCTCGACACCCTTGTTTTACTCATCTTTGTTGAGGTCGGGCCAGTTTTCGGGCGGGTAAAACACCTCCCAATCGTCCAATTGAACTGTCGCCGGTGCGAAGTTGCTATTTGGTACGGTTCGACCAATCGCTTGTACTTGAAGCATCTGGTGATGAAGAGGATCCATCCTTGATTGGAACCCAATTGGGTCCTCTGGTAGGCGGAATTCAATGTTCTCAAGGGCTTCACGAAGTGCCGTCGGATCATCCGTGCCGCCAGCTTCTTTGACAGCTTCCGCAATCACCATGATCCCTGAGTACGCACCCTGTGCGGCATAACTCGGATAACGGCCGGATCGTTCAAAAAACCGCGTTACGAATTCGGCATTCTCAGGCGTAGGAGGCCATGTTACATGGTGGCGAGACGACAGTACGATACCCAAGGGCATCTCATTTCCCAGTTCGGCCAGAACTTCAAAATTGCCACCAGTATCAAAATTCATAAATGCAGACGTTTCAAACAAGCTTGTTTGGTTGGCCTGCCGAATGAATGTGGCCAGATCCAGACCCCAGTGCGCATTTACAATAATATCGGGTTCAGAGACATTGATAGCGTCAATATAGCTTGAGTAATCTGTCTCAAATAGCTTCGGCCAGTAAGTCCCGACGACGCTGTAATTGACGCCATCAATTTCGAGGAATTTTTGCAAGTCGTCCCAGCTTTGATATCCGTATTCATAGTCGGGACCGATGAACACAATGCTGAGCGGTTCTTGCGCCGTATCATAGTGCCTTTGGATGAATTGCGCCCCTGCAGACATTGATTGCCGACTGCCGTTCGAAACCCTGAAATAGTTTTCGTGCAACGCGAATGAGGTCAAACTCGGGGATGCATGATCGGTTCCTATGAAAAATACGTCTGTGCCTTCGACCATTTGCGTGATCGCAAGAGCAATGCTTGAGCTGACAACACCGCACAGGAAATCCACATCGTCTTCTTCGATGAACTGTCGCGAGATCTGTAGCGAGCGAAGTGTTTTTGAACGGGTATCTTCAATCATTATCTGAAAATCGGGGTAGGTTGCTGGTTCAAGTTCAGCCAAATCTTCCAATGCAATATCAATGGCGATCGCGCTGTCACGACCGTAGAGGCCTCCTGGCCCCGTTAACGGGTAGAGACATCCGATTTTAACCGGTTCTGCCGACGCTCCAATCGTTTGAACTGCCATAAGGATACAAAGCGGCAAACGTAATCTCAAAAGCTGATGCATCATGACAGCCCCAATTTCTGCAACTTTCGCTTAAGCGCGTGCCGTGAAATGCCAAGAAGATCAGCCGTGACGCCCTTTTTCCCACCACTTTTTCGAAGGGCATCCAGAACTAAGTTTCGTTCAACAGCGAGTATTGAGTCTTCTATACTCAGGGATGTTTTTACCTCGGCTTCGAGAATTTCTGTTGGCAGTTGATCGACAGAGATGGTCTGTCCCGCATGAAGAATAGTTAAGCGTTCGACGAGGTTTCTAAGTTCTCTTACGTTCCCCGGCCAATGATATGTGCGCATATATTCACCGACAGATTTTTCAAATGTGATTGCCCGCACACTGCTGATCTCAGCAAAACGTTGAGCGAAGTAGTTGCTCAAGAGTTCCACATCTGCGTCTCGATCCCTGAGAGGAGGGATGTGGATAGGCACTACATTCAGTCTGAAGTACAAATCCCGCCGAAAGTTGCCCTTTTCAACCTCAAGCTTAAGGTCACGGTTGGTCGCTGCGACAACACTGACATCAGCTATCATATCGCGTCTCATTCCTAGACCGCGGAACGAACGGGTTTCCAAAAACGTAAGCAGTTTTGCCTGCACTGAGAGAGGTATTTCACCGATTTCATCTAGGAATAGAGTTCCACTATCCGCAATCTCAATCAGTCCCTTTCGTTTAGCCACAAGCCCTGGCAGGGCACCCCGCTCGGCCCCGAAAAGCTCGGCTTCGATCTGCCCTTCAACCAGTGTCGCACAGTTCACTTCTACAAATGGGCTGTCCGCTCCAACTGTCTTGATGTGAACTTCACGGGCCACTATTGCTTTGCCAACGCCGGTTTCACCAAGCAAAAGCATGGTCTTTGTCTTGCTTTTTGAGATGGTGTCGAGCTCTGATCTAAGTGATTTGATGACAGGGCTATTTCCTATAAACACTTCATTTGTGGTGTTCTTATCGCGAAGATACCGAACTTCAGATTGGAGTTTCCGTTTTTCGTCAGTTTCTTTGATCAACAGTATCAGTTCGTCGACATCAAAGGGCTTGGACAAGTAATCGGCGGCCCCCATTTTCATTGCTGTGACGGCATCCTGCGTATCATCGTAGGCAGACATCATGACGACTGGGATGTCAGGCAGTTCATTTTGCAACCACTCAAGGACCTCCAATCCCGTCATCCCAGGCATCCTAATGTCTAATAAAATGATGTCTGGCTGATTTTCCTTAGCCAGCTCACAACCCATCTGACCGTTGTGGGTTTCTGCACACTCCATCCCAGCTTGCCTTAATGTGAACGCCAAGGACCGAGTAAGATTGATCTCGTCATCAATGATGAGAATATTTGTGGACTTCATGTCTTTGCCTTTTGCTCGGCGAGTGGAAATCTGAGGCTGACTGTCGTTCCGTCATCCACAACGCTTTCGAAGACCATGTTGCCTCCATTGGCTTCTACGAGCTGGTTTGTGATCGACAGGCCAAGGCCAGTGCCGCCTGAGCGCGTTGTAAAGAAGGGTCTCAGAAGCTTTTCTTGTACAGCTGCGTCCATTCCGATCCCATTGTCGGCAACGACAACTTTTGCTTTGCCATCGTCTTCGTAGGTTCGGAATCTTAGCTGTCCGCCATCAGGCATGGCCTCCATCGCATTGAGAGACAAATTTAGTAGAATTTGGCGTAGCTGTGCGGGGTCGACATAAATCTTGAGCGTGGAATCCCCTGACAGGCTAATGGTGATTGACCGTTCGTGGGCCGTCGCATTTATGAGGGTTTTTACGCTTTTGAGGACGTCTCTAATCTGTACGACTTCTTGTTCAGGTTCTCTGGGTTTGGCGAAGTTCACAAATTCGGAAATTGTCTGATCGACGCGCGAAATCTCTGACGACACCAGATCGTACATTTCCTTGCGTTCAGGGTCCTCTTCGCCACGGCTCAATCCATGTAGCGTCGCGGAGACAGATGTGAGGGGATTGCGGATTTCATGTGCGATACCCGCTGCCATATTCCCGAGTGTTGCGCGGCGCTCCATATCGACACGCGAGACAATCAGTTTTTCTAGTTGTTCTCTCATTTTGTTATAGGACTTTGCCAACTCGCCCAGCTCGCCGGGGCCATCTTCGCTGACCCTAATCGAGAAATCGCCGTTCGAGATCGCTTGGGCACCCGTGTTTAAAGGTAACAAATAACCTGAGACGCGTTGGGACATCTTAAGAAAGAGGAAGACGAGACCTAGCGCTGAAAGTACCGCTACGAACAACAATAAATACCGAATTTGTCGCCTTGGTTCGTTGAGATCGCTGCCACCTTCAATGAGGGTTAGGTGCCACCCCGGTAGAATTTGCGATGATCTTGCTAGTAGCGTTCCGGCTTCCATTTCTGTGCCGACGATGGAAATGCGAATGCGGTCAAAAACGGTCAGTTGAGGTATGTGTACTCCCGGTTGGGCGAGGTCGCTTGCGAGCTCGGTGAGCGACGATAACCGAGATCGAATGGCCACATATCCCAACAACTGTTGCTCTCGTAAGACGGGCTGACGGATAAGTATCCAGCCTGGGCGCCCGTTATCAGGCAAGACCGGACCTATTATTTCGGTCTCACCAACTTCAACGAACGGAAGGGTTGTGTGGTTTTTGGGGCGTTCTCTGCTGCGCGAAGAGGGGACGGTTAATACTATGTCTTCGTCTGGATTGGAGAACTCAATCGCATAAATGTCAGGACTGCCGATCTCCAAAAGCATGAGGTCATTCAATTGTGGGGATAGAGTCTGGTGACCATTCTGAAAGAAGAGGGTTACGTCCCGAAGATCTGCTATGTTTTCTAACCGGTTTCGGTGTGAGGCCAAATAATTGCTCATCCGAGCGGCGACTGCTTCAATATCGCTGTTCAACCTATTGGTAACAAGAGTGTTTAATAGGCTAGCACTGTAACGATCATAGGTGACCGCTATCAGGATGAGTGGAATCAATGCGGCGACAAGCGCTCCCCATAGGTAGCGCCTCGCTAAGTTCAGCTCTGAGAAATTTTGCCACATAGCTCGGCCCTTGCTAGCTTAGCAAGTTGGCTTACGCCTCAATGGGCGTCAACCGCTCAGCATAAAATTTATGAGCGCTACCCGCTCCAAATTGGTTGGTTCTAACCTGAGCCCTAAGCTTCCTCCAGCTTGTGCGGAGTCCTTGAGGTTAATGCACTTGCCCCCAACCTTGGACCTCCTTGGTCTAGATATTTTCGGGGGCAGAGCACTGCCACTCATCAACCCGAAATGATGTCGGCGGACCGGCCATGAAAAACCTCTGCCCGCAAATTAATTCGCAACTATGTACTTCGAGAGAAGCGTTCGAAACCGCTACACATCTGCTACGATGCCGGGTCTTGGTCTAACCAATCTGCCATCTGTGCCGCGATTTGCATCACTCTGCCTCCGCGCATCATTCCAACATGGTCGCCATGGTGCTCAAAAACATCAAGCACGCCTCCAAACAGGGCCCGCCAGTGGGGCAAGGCGTAGGCTGGAAAATCCGCACCTTGAAACAAGCATGCCCGATGCACATTGATTGGCGCGGGCGAGTACAAATAATCTTGCGGTGCTGAGCGCTCGTAGCCAAGTGGGCGCTTGCGAGCGAGCCGTTCTTCTAATTTCGCCCCCCAGAACCTTAGTGTTTTAAGGCCACGAAATTGTTTTGAGAACGGGTCAATCAGTATGAGCTGGGTTTCGGTTTGAGGTGTCAATCTGGCGATTTCCATCGCCAGCGGAGCGCCAAAGCTATAGCCTACTA
>Ga0209121_10003229_pt1 | contig 15872 bp, 16 predicted proteins | sample Cruoilmetagenom3_FD_187292 | JGI IMG/M metagenome (GOLD analysis project Ga0209121, IMG submission 187292) | Oil polluted marine microbial communities from Coal Oil Point, Santa Barbara, California, USA - Sample 3 (SPAdes) (version 2) | ecosystem: Environmental > Aquatic > Marine > Oil seeps ...
CCCGCCATATTCTCTTCAACTGGCCGCCCTTCTGTTGGTTCTTCGAGCGAGAGGTGTTCGCGGTGGCGAGCGTGGATGTTCTGCGTTAGTTGGGCGTGCTGCCTGACACTATGCTGGCTGATTGTCATCCTTGACTATCCTTTTTGGTTTGAGTATACTTATAGTACGAACAGGCGTTCTGGTTATTGAGGAGGCTGGGGATGGATTTTGTAGACAAGATTATTCACGGTGATTGTGAAAAAGTCCTGGAGGAGTTTCCAGATAACTCTATTGACCTGGTTTTCACTTCACCACCATACGCGGACCAAAGAAAGAGAACTTATGGCGGTATCAAACCCGATGAATACGTTGATTGGTTCTTGTCAAAATCAAAGCAATTTTTGCGTGTCTTGAAGCCCACTGGCACTTTCGTTTTGAATATAAAAGAGCGTGTTGTTGATGGTGAGCGTCATACATATGTCATTGAGTTGATATTGGGGTTGAGAGAGCAGGGCTGGTTGTGGACCGAGGAATTTGTCTGGCACAAAAAGAACTGTTATCCGGGTAAGTGGCCTAACCGTTTCCGTGATTCCTGGGAAAGACTTCTTCAATTCAACAAACAACGAAAATTCAATATGTATCAAGAAGCAGTCATGGTGCCTGTTGGAGATTGGGCTAAGGATCGTCTTGCTAGCCTAAGTGAAACGGACAAAATCAGAGATGAATCAAAAGTTGGGAGTGGGTTTGGAAAGAATGTCTCTAAATGGATTGGGCGTAGCAGGGTGTATCCAACAAACGTTATTCACATGGCTACAGAGTGCTCAAATCGAAAGCATAGCGCGGTTTTTCCTGTAGCTCTACCGATTTGGTTTATCAGACTATTCACGCAGCCAGGAGATGTGGTTCTAGACCCATTTATTGGTTCTGGAACAACGGCTGTAGCCGCGAAGGAACTTGGACGTAGATATGTGGGCATTGACATCAATGGAGAATACTGCCAAATTGCAATGGAAAGGCTTGTGCAGAAACAACCACTGTTATTGGAGATATCTGAAACCTACGAAACGAGGAGAGTGCAATGAGTAAACTGGACCTTGATGTGGTCGGAGCCTACGCCAGCGAGAACATAGTGGATTTCCATCAGAGAAGGCTTAAGTCATTGGAACAGTTGAAACTGAGGAAGTTACTCAAGAAAAACCCATATCTATTCAGAGCCAAAAACATCACTACTGCTGGAGACTTGATAAGTGGCTTACTTGATGCTTTTCTCTCGTCGTCCGAAGAGAAACTGTTTGGTGATTTTCTGGAAGATTTGGCTATCTTTGTCGCGAGCCAGACCTGCAATGGGCATAAATCAACGGCACCAGGAGTTGATTTGGAATTCGAGAACAGGGGCATCTACTACGTTGTCTCGGTAAAGTCAGGAACCAGTTGGGGAAACAGTTCTCAGCAAAGCAAACTCGCTGAAGATTTGCAGAAGGCTGTTATTAGAGTTAAGCAGTCACGACATGGTGCAAACATTCAGTCAGTTTTAGGCATTTGCTATGGAAAAACAAGAACGAGTTATCTGCGAGGCTACCTGAAAGTTGTTGGTCAGAACTTCTGGTATCTGATTAGCGAAAACAAGGACTTGTACACAGATATCATTGAACCGATTGGGCATAGAGCTAAAGAGCACAATGACGCATTTCACAGAGGCAAGGGTAGGGTGACAAACAGACTCACAAAAGAGTTCATTGAAAGTTTCTGTGATAGCACAGGCGCGATAGATTGGGTGAGACTCGTTGAGTTTAATAGCGGTAACTACGACTTGGACGGGTTCTTGTCTTGATTTGGAAGAAAGTGCGAGAATCTGCGTTCCATTCAGCTTGTCGGTTTGAGGCATAGCTTCGCTAGGCGATTATGATGAAATATCGTCGCGCGGTTGACGAACTATCCATAGAAGAACTGGAGGAGATTCTGCGCATCCGCAAGCGAGAGGCGCGGCTGGAGCGTCTGCGCCAGTTGGGCAGGGAGGCCGAGGCGGGTGGTTTTGATCCACTGGCCCCAAAGCCGGTCGAACCCCAACCGCCGCCTTTGCCAACGGAATATCGGCGCTTCGAGGATACAGGGGCCACCGCGCAGTACCGTGCTCACGCGCTGGACGAACCGCTTGCTGAGGAGAAACCTAGGCGGCAGCGGCGCCGGATTCGCTGGGATTGGCTGCGCGATAAGGGCCTGCTGGTGGTAGAGTTGGCCGTGCTGGCAGGGTTGATCCTCGTACTACTCAGTTCGCTGGCGACGCTGCGCGAGATCAACGAGGCGTCCACTCAGGCCCAGCAACTGCCTACCCCCACGCCCACCCCCCTCATCCAGGTGGTCGTGCTGCCGGGAGGCCACACACCGCCCGATTCGCCCGGGGGGCCTGCGCCCGAGGAGATCCCCGCCCACCTGCGTGACCTGGTGGGCGCGATCACGCCGCTGCCCCTGCCCACGCCGGGGCCAGAACAGGCCATCCGCGTCCAAATTCCCGCCATTGGGGTGGATGCCCCAGTCGTGGAGGGGGACGACTGGGAACCGCTCAAGCAGGGGGCCGGCCATCGCATCGGCAGTGCCAACCCTGGTGAGAGCGGCAACTGCGTCATTTCGGCCCACAACGACATTTTTGGCGAGATATTCCGTGCTCTGCCGGACATTGACTTGGGCGATGATGTGTTCGTACACACCGCCAGCCGGGTCTACCGTTACGTCGTCACACAGAAGCGCATCATTGAGCCGACAGAGGTGAGCGTGATGTATCCCGCTTCCAGTCCGGTACTGACGCTCATTTCTTGTTACCCTTATGGAATTGACACGCACCGCATCGTTGTCATTGGCGAGTTACAGCCGTGAGAGAGGAGAGAAGGAGAATATGGCTAAGAAGTCACGTCGCGCCAGGAAGAAGAGCCGGCAAGTGCGCCTTTCGTCGGCCCAAATGGTACAACCGGAGGTTGGCGAGGGGGCCGCTGCCTCTCTGGTAGCCGCCCCGGCACGGCCTGCATCGGAGGCAACTGACTTGCGCGAGGAGTACCACTATGTCATCGCCGACCTCAAGCGCATCGGCGCCATCGCCGTGGCGATGTTGGTGGTGTTGATTGCTCTGGCGTTGCTGCTGCCCTGACGCGCCTTGTGTTTTACGCTTGGCGTTCTAGCTTTACCGTTCGCACAAGGCGGCTTGTTCGGGCTTGCGAGTACACAGGGGAAGCGTACGTACCAGCGTGACCAGTCCCCATGATACCCCCCAGTGTAGTGCCAGTGCCAGCCACAGATTCTGAGTCAGCAGGAATAGCACACTACTGACAACGGCCAGTGCCCCGCGCAGCAACTGGGCCGGGGCTCGCTGCGTGTCGGTCAAGCCCTTGCGCAGGGCTGGATTGAGCGTTGCCTCCAGCGCCACCAGCGCCAGCCCGCCCCAGATGCCCCAATATACGCCCCACGCGAGGATAGGCGCGTTGCGGTAGAAGGCCCAATGGACTTCGTGGTAGGCTGCTTCGCGCAGGAGCACCCAGCCGGATGTATTGCTCCCGGCGACCGCGCTTCCCTCATCAGCGGTAGCCAGGGCCAGACGGTAGGCCCACCAGCCCAGTGCCAACAGTGCCCATGCGCCGATGCCTAGCGCCGCTGTCCATCCCACGTCGTAAGACCAGTTCAGCCAGTTAGCGGCCACGGCAGCGCCGACCGCCTCGTCACTTGGCGCGGGCAAGTCGAGCCGCTGTAGCCCCAACAGCCGCCCGACGACCGCATCGTGGCCCCACAGGAGCGCGGCGAAAGGCACGCCGATGTAATACAGTAGACGGAGGAGTTGAAGCAGCCACGGGGAAAAGCGCCAAGCAACCAGGCGGGTGACGAACTGACCTACCATACCAGGGCGGGGTTGACGGAAAAACCAGGCCAGGTTTGCCCAGAGGATAGCAAGGAGTAGCGAGCCGCTTAGCCATAGCCAGCCTTCGCTCCACGCCACGGTCAGTTCGGGCATGTGCCTACCTCCTCCGCAGCGGCACAGTCAATGTGATCCGCGTTCCCTCGCCTGGTGCTGAGGCGATAGTCAATTGGCCGCCAACCAACTCGGCCCGCTCGTGCATATTGATCATGCCCAGGCTGCTACGCTCGTCATAGTGCACCTGTACCTCGTCCACGTCGAACCCACGGCCATCGTCCTCCACCTGGGCAGTGAAGGCATTGTCCTGAATGTGGAGCCGCACCCAGATATTATCGGCTTTGGCGTGTTTACGGGCGTTGCCAATTGCCTCCTCAAGGATGTAGAAGGTCACCCCTTGGGTGTTCTGGTCTAACCATTGGTCTACCTCTGGTGTCGCCTCCAGATGAATTGGCGTGGCGTTCGTTTCGGCTAACTTGCTGATGTACTGCTTCAATGCTGCTTGCAGTCCTTGTGTTTCGAGGACAAGCGGTCGGAGCGTGAAGAGCATGTGACGGATCTCTTTCATCGTGCGGCGTGCCAAATCCTCGACCTGTGCCAATTCCTCAGCCGTCTGTTGCGGGTCCCTCTCCAACAGCATCCGTGCATAGTTCAGCCGCATCGCGATGGCTGCGACACTCTGCGTGGGGCCGTCATGCAGATCGCGGGACAGCTTCTTGCGGGCGTCTTCCTCTACCGCCACGATGCGTTCTTTCTCATCCATCAGACTTTGATAGAGTTGGGCGTTCTGAAGCGCAACGATGGCCTGATTACAAATGGCGATGAGCAGGTCCTGGTGGTCTTCTGTGTAGGTGCCAGGATGGGGACTGCCGAAAACCACTGCGCCGAAGTTCTCGAACCCGGCCCGCAGCGGCACGACGATTGCCTGCCGGCAACTGTGCATCATGATAAGTTGGCCTAACTCCGGGTCTGCTGCCGGATTGTCGGTTACTGCGGCCTCTGCTGTCGCCAACGCTTGGACCAGGACACCTTTCTTGCCCTGGAACACGGTTTTTTGGTCGCGGGGCGGTAGGTGACGCGAGGCCACAATGCGCAGGTCGTTGTGACTGAAGAGCATAACCATGCTCACGTGGGCTGAGTCTGGGTGGCCCAGATCTTGCATGCCAGCCTCACCCACATCTAGCACCGCTTCCAGCACTTTGTTGTAGTTTAGCGTCGCACTGAGAGTGCTCGCCAACTCGAAGACCACTCGCGAATGTTCTTGAGCAGTACGCAGCTTTTGCAGTTCGGTTTTCTCCTCAAGCCAACGTGTGCGCGCGACGGCCCGCTTCATCTGATTGCCTACGAGGCCGCTTGTCAGGGCTGCCAATAGGAGGATCAGAGAGCGGGCTGCGAACGGGAGTAGGGCGGACCAAGGTCTCTCAGGTGGTGCGATGAAGTAGCCTGCAAACCCGCAACCTACCACGACGACGGTAGCGATCAGCAGGCTCACCACCCAGGGAAAGCATAACGCTGCTGTGAGGATGGGGAACAGCGCGAAGAACAGCAATGGACTCGTCAGGCCGCCCGACGTAATGACAAAGCCGATAGTCAGGATGGTGTCAATCAGCAACGTCATCACCGGCATGGCCCGTCTGAAGGTGCCCCGTCTGAAGGTGCCGTAGAATAGTAGCAGCATCACGATGAGATTGTAGAGAGCAGCAGCAGTCAGGAGGACGATTTGGGATAGAAGAGGGGGCGCGTCGAAAAAACCACCGTGATTGATGAGAGCGTCCGTGAGACTGACGAGGGCCACGCTTACCAGGAGTAACCAGCGCAGGTTGCTGATTAGCCACTCTACCTGGAGATGTTCCCTGGCACTCTCAAGTGTAGGCATAGTAGTCTTTCCAGCGCGTATGCTAAACAGGCCGCGAGCATCGGGCGGAGGGTCCCCCTCTACGCTGTCGCGGCCTGGCATTAGAACAGTGGGCGCGAAGGGACTTGAACCCCTGACCTCTACAATGTGAGTGTAGCGCTCTGACCAACTGAGCTACGCGCCCAAGGCATAAGAATTATAGCACTGAACTTTTCAAACTGCAAGTCTTGACAATTATTCACGTTTATGGTATCATCGCACCCAAATTGAATACCTCGGCGACACTCTTATCCAGAGAGGTGGAGGGACCGGCCCTGCGAAGCCTCGGCAACCATCTAGCCGCTAGCAACCAGCGGTTAGCAAGGTGCCAATTCCGGCAGAACGGTGTTTCTGGAAGATGAGAGGTGGTCATGTCAGTCGTGCCCCTTCTTGTCTTGCAGGAAGGGTTTTTTGTTGGGCTGGCCTCGACCAGGATCTACCGGGGTTTTAAATGCGGCTTTCAGGAAGCCCCAAAAATAAGCATGCAACAAAAGGAGAAGTTCAAATGAGTGGTAGCAACGCGACATTTATGACATCACCCCAGTATTTCTTCACCTCGGAATCGGTGACCGAAGGGCATCCCGACAAAATCTGCGATCAGATTTCAGACGCTGTGCTGGATGCCATCGTCGTTGATGACCCCGATGCGCGCGTCGCTTGCGACGTGAGCGTGACCACCGGCCTGGTCATCGTGATGGGAGAGATCACGACCAATACCTACGTGGACATCGGCAAGCTTGTCCGCCACGTTGTCCGCGATATTGGCTACACTCGCGCCAAGTACGGCTTTGATGCCGATACGTGCGGCGTCATCATCAGTATCAAGGAGCAGTCGACTGATATTGCCCTGGGCGTGGATCGGGCGCTGGAGGCCAAGACTGGTGAGATGTCTGAGGTAGATATCGAAGCGATCGGCGCTGGTGATCAGGGCATGATGGTCGGCTTTGCCTGCAACGAGACGCCAGAGCTGATGCCGTTGAGCATCATGCTGGCTCACAAGCTGTGCAAGCGGTTGGCCGAGGTGCGCAGGGACAAGACGCTGCCCTATCTGCGCCCCGACGGCAAGAGTCAGGTGACGGTTGAATATGAGTATGGCCGGCCTAAGCGTGTTGACACCATCGTCGTCAGCACACAACACTCGCCCAACGTCACTCAAGAGCAGATCCGTGAGGACGTTATTGCTCACGTGATCAGGCATGTAGTACCCGCTGATATGCTTGACGACAAGACCAAAACCTACGTCAATCCTACGGGGCGTTTTGTTACCGGTGGCCCGCTGGGTGACTCCGGCTTGACTGGGCGCAAGATCATCGTTGATGCGTACGGTGGCGTGGCTCGTCACGGTGGTGGTTGTTTCTCTGGCAAGGATCCGACGAAGGTGGACCGTTCGGCGAGCTACATGACTCGCTACATTGCCAAGAATTTGGTGGCGGCGGGCATAGCCGATCGCCTGGAACTGCAAGTCTCTTACGCAATTGGTGTCGCCCGGCCGTTGTCGTTGTCAGTGGAGACTTTTGGCACAGCCAAGATCTCCGATAACAGGATCGTTGAGTTGATTGAAGAGCACTTCGATATGCGTCCTGCAGCGATCATTCGCGACCTGGACTTGCGGCGCCCCATCTACCGTAAGACGGCTGCCTACGGCCACTTCGGGCGCGATGACATTGATGCGCCCTGGGAGCGCACCGACAAGGCTGAAATCCTGCGCCAGGCGGCAGGCTTGGCTTAGCCGGGGGCATTTGGCAACTGTAGGAGGATTCTCCAGAAGCCGCTGGTAACCACCGCGCTGGTGCTCCCGACTTAGCGGACAGCTCACTCTCAGCATCCGGGCCGACGTGCAGAGCGTGCTCGATGAGAGCCTGTCCAGCGTGCACGACGTGCGTGCGCGCATCCTGAACCGCGAACTGACGCTGTCTAGCACACACCAGTGGCAATAGGCGGGGTAGGGGCGCGGTGACCGCGCCCCTACGCGCTTGTGTGCTTTGACATCCTATCCCTTTCGATGTATACTCGTTACATTGTGCATGCAACAGATAGAGCGAGGCTGTTGAGGTGGCTGTGAGGTGCTTTCCCAGTCCGCCAGCCCCTACCTGGCCAGATTTGGGGTTTGGGTGAGGGCCATTTGAGACGTCCAGTTCCAGCCGGCCAGCCCTCCAGACCATGCGGGGGCTGGCTTTTGTGTGAGGATACCGATGACGATCCAGGAACTTACTGACGAGATGAACCGCTTCGTGGAAGCGATGGGCTGGTATGGGGAGGATTCACCGTGCCCGCAGACGCCGCGCAACATCGCCGTATCGCTTTCGCTGGAGGCGGCCGAAGTGCTGGAGCATTTCCAGTGGGGCGAGCGGGCCGATAAGGATGCACTGGCGGGGGAACTGGCCGACGTGGCACTCTATTTGCTGCAACTGGCCTACCTGACCGGCATAGACCTGGAGCAGGCGATTCTCGACAAACTCGCGATCAATTACAATCGAGAGTGGTCTGAGGGGTAGAAAAGCGTGAAAATTCTCGCCGTCAGTGACCTGGTGGTCGAAAGTATCTACAGTTCACACATCCGCGAGCGGTTTGGCGGTGTGGATATGGTGCTTTCGTGTGGTGACCTGTCCTACTCCTACCTGGAGTACATCGCGACGCTGTTGAGCGTGTCCTGTTTCTTCGTGCATGGCAACCACGACAGTCCCGAGTACACGGCCGACGGACGCACGCTTACCGAACCGGGCGGTTGGGTCAATCTGGATGGACGGACTGTAGAAGTCAGAGGGATGCTCCTGGCCGGGCTGGAAGGCTCGATGCGCTACAAGCCCAGAGCGCCCTTCCAGTACACGGAGAGCGAGATGGCCTACAAAATCGGGTGTATGATGCCAGCCCTGCTTATGAATCGTGTGCTCCACGGGCGTTACCTGGACATTCTCATCGCGCACTCGCCACCCTTCGGCATCCACGACGGTGAAGACTTGCCTCATCGTGGCTTCAAGGCGTTCCTGGGGCTCATGGCTCGTTTCCGGCCTCGCTATCTGCTACACGGCCACAAGCACGTTTATGGGCCGGAAACTAGGCAGACACGCTACCTGGACACTGAGGTCATCAACGTGTACCCCTTCCGCGTGATCGAGTGTTGATAGGCAATGGCTGGCAAAGATCGGGCACAAGTGGACTTCGACGCGGCGCGGCGCAAGGCGTTCTGGAAGGAGGTCTTTTCATTCCTGAGCGGTCGCCCCAATCGGCTGCTCTCGTGGGATGAGGTGCGCGATAAACTGGGCGTGGGCGGGCAAGTCTACCGGGGTATGCGGGCCGTGCCGGTGGACAGGGTCATCGGCAGTGTGGGGCGCTACCGGGATTTCGACCGCGTCTTCCTACCGACGCAGGACCGCACGGCGGACCGCTGGCGCTCTATCGCTCGCGCTTACTACGACGAGGTCAGCCTGCCACCGGTGAAGTTGTACAAGATCGGGGAGGCTTACTTCGTCCTCGATGGCAATCACCGCGTTTCGGTAGCACGGGAGCAGGGCGTTGAATTCGTGGATGCTGAGGTGATTGAGGCAACAACCAGAGTGCCGGTGACGGCTGACCTGGACGCCGGTGACCTGGAGATCAAGGGCGAATATATCCATTTCCTCGGGCGCACGCGGCTGGACGAGTTGCGACCAGACCAGAATATCGAGTTCACCATCGGCGGTGGGTACAAGCGGCTGTTGGAGCACATCGCCGTGCATCGCCACTTTATGGGCCTGGAGCAGCAGCGTTTCATCCCCGAGGACGAGGCGGTCTGCGACTGGTATGACCACGTCTACCTGCCGCTGGTGCACATCATTCGCGAGAAGGACATCCTGGCTGACTTCCCCGTTCGCACTGAGGCGGACCTGTACTTGTGGATTATGGATCATCAGCACTACCTGCGCGAGCGGTTCGGCCCTGGGGTGGGGACGGAACAGGCTGCTGAGCACTTCGCTGACCACTACACCACCCGGCTGATCAAGCGCATGGTGCACGCCGTGCAGAATCTGGTTGCTGGGCAGGGCGATGAGGAGGAATTTGGCACGGACGCCCCGGAAGGAGAACGTGCCAAGTAGCGACGATCCTGGGTTGACAGAAAAAAGGAGGAGAAATGGCCACCAAAGTCACACCACGCAGTGAGGATTACTCCCGCTGGTACACCGACGTAGTCCAGATGGCCGATCTGGCCGATTACGCCCCCGTCAAAGGTTGTATGATAATTAAGCCCCATGGTTACGCACTGTGGGAGAATATCAAGGCGGGGCTCGACCGGCGCTTCAAGGCTACCGGTCACGCCAACGCTTACTTCCCGCTCTTCATCCCCATGAGTTTCCTGGAGAAAGAGGCCGAACACGTCAAAGGCTTCTCGCCCGAACTGGCCGTCGTCACCCACGGCGGTGGCAAGAAATTGGAGGAGCCGCTGGCTGTGCGCCCCACCTCCGAGACGATCATCGGGCACATGTACGCCAAGTGGATCCAATCCTACCGCGACCTGCCTCTGCTGATCAACCAGTGGTGCAACGTCGTGCGTTGGGAGATGCGCACGCGGCTGTTCCTCCGCACCACCGAGTTCCTGTGGCAGGAAGGGCACGATGCCTTCGCGACGTCAGAGGAGGCCCAGGCTAATGCCTTGCAGATGCTCGACGTCTACAAAGAGTTTGCTGTCGAGGACGCCGCTATCCCGGTCATCGCCGGCCGCAAGAGCGAGAGCGAGAAGTTCGCCGGGGGGGTGACCAGTTATACTATTGAGGCGATGATGGGGGATTATAAAGCGCTCCAGTCGGGCACCAGTCACTTTCTGGGGCAGAACTTTGCCAAAGCGTTCGACATCAAGTTTCTCGACGAGAACAACGAACTCCAATACGTGTGGACGACCAGTTGGGGCGTCAGCACGCGCATGGTGGGAGCGGTGGTGATGGTACACGGCGACGACCAGGGGTTGGTCTTGCCGCCAAAACTGGCCCCAATCCAGGTCGTCATCGTCCCTATATGGAAGAGCGACAACCAGCGTACTGCGGTGCTTGAAGCTGTGACCCGGGTGGAGGCGGCGCTCCGCGACGATGTGCGCGTGCACGTGGACGACCGCGACGAATACTCGCCCGGCTGGAAGTTCAACGAATGGGAGATGCGGGGTGTGCCACTGCGGATTGAGATCGGCCCCCGGGACGTAGAGCGGGAGCAGGTGATGCTGGCCCGGCGCGACGTCCCCGGCCGCGAAGGGAAGAGCCCTGTGCCACTGAGCGGATTGGCGGGAGCGGTGCGGGAGATGCTGACCACGATCCAGGCTGACCTCTACCGTCGTGCGCTCGATTTCCGCGAGGCGCACACCTACAACCCCGGCGACTATGCCGAGTTCGGGGAGGCTGTCTCCGAAGGATTCGCCTATTCCTGGTGGTGCGGCGACGCGGATTGTGAGGCACAGATTAAAGAGGGAACCAAGGCCACGATACGCTGTATCCCACTGGAGCAGGAGCCAGGGAAAGGGAAGTGCATCCGCTGCGGAAAGGAGGCCAGTGAGCGGGCTATCTTTGGGCGGGCGTACTAGGGGCTAGGGACGAGGGATCAGGGGCTGGGGAGGAGAGATGGATTATCGGAGTGACAAGGCAGGGCAGCGATCATCTCTCTCTCACTGGCTGGGCTACCTGGACTGGGCCCTGGCTTCTATGTTCAAGGAGACATGATGAAGCATAATCACGTCGTTATCGTCGCACTGCTGCTGACCGGCCTCGTTACGGCTTGTCTGTCCCCTGACCCTACCGCCACTGTCGCCACGCCCGATGTACCTTCTCCTTCTCCTTCCCCTTTGCCGTCGCCCTTACCCACTCCAGCCCCCACCAGCACGCCAACCCCGGTGCCGCCCAAGGAATTCATCGTATGCCAGGCTCTTGAACCCAACACACTATTCGTTTACGGTAACCCATCGCGCGCCGCCCGCAACGTGCTGGCAGCAATCTACGACGGCCCGATTGACACCCGCACGTACCAGTTCCAGCCTGTGATCCTGGAGAAAATTCCCAGCCTGGCCGATGGCGACGCTGCTCTGCGGACCGTCCAGGTCGAGGAGGGCAACAAAGTCGTGGATGTCAACGGCCTGGCGGTGGACCTGCTGCCAGGCGTCACTGTCTTCGATGCCGATGGCCAGGAGGCCACATTCGAGGGTGGGGTGATCGCGATGACACAGATGGTGGTGACCTTCACGCTGCGGGCCGGCATCACCTGGGCGGATGGTCACTCGCTGACCGCCGACGATTCCCGTTACTCCTTCGAGTTGGCCGGCGCGTTCGAGAGTCCCGCCCTGCGGTTGCTCTGGGACCGCACTGGCAGTTACGATGCTGTGGACGAGCGCACCGTAGTCTGGACCGGCGTACCTGGCTATCGGGATACTTTCTACTTCCTGAACTTCTACTCCCCGCTGCCCCGGCACGTATGGGGAGTGACCGGCGCCGACCGGTTGCTTAGCGCCGAGGTCGCGCACCGTAAGCCTCTGGGTTGGGGCCCGTTCGCCGTCGAGGAGTGGGTGGAGGGCGACCACATCACGCTGGTGCGCAACCCGCACTACTTTCGCGCCTCGGAGGGGCTGCCTTACCTCGACCGTGTCACCTTCCGCTTCGTTCCCGACCTGCGGCAGGCGCTTGATCTGCTCGTGGCGGGCGAATGTGACCTCATCACGCAGGACGTGATCGAGAGCGGGGACGTCGCGCCGCTGCTGGAGGCCGCCGACGCCGGGCAGGTACAGTTGGTCACCTCCCCCAGCAGCGAGTGGGAGCACCTGGACTTCGGCATTGACCCAGCTGAGGGAGTGCAGCGCCCGGATTTCTTCGAGGACGTGCAGGTGCGCCAGGCCGTCGCGCTGTGCGTTGACCGTGAGCGTATCGCGCGTGAGGGGCTGCCTTATGGCGAGGCCGCCGTCGTCCACAGTTACGTTGCTCCCGAGCACCTGCTTTACGCGAGTGACCGGCTCTATCGCTGGGACTATGACCTGTTTGGTGGCCGTTCTCTTTTGGAGGAGGTGGGCTGGCGGGACGAGGACGAGGATGGTATCCGGGAGGCCCATGATGTGACGGGCATCTCCAACGGCACGCCATTTACGGTCACCCTGCTCACGACCAGCGATTACCCGCCGCACGAACGAACGGCGCGCGCCCTATCCGAGAATCTGGCGGCCTGTGGCATCGGGCTGGCGATGGAATATCTCCCCGCCGAGGAATTCTTTGCCGACGGTCCCGATGGTCCGGTGTTTGGGCGTCAGTTCGACCTGGCACTCTTCTCCTGGCTGAACGGTCTCGATGCACCGTGCGGGCTCTACCTTTCGTCCCAGATCCCGTGCGCCGAAAACTGGTGGGCCACGAGCAACAATTCCGGCTATGCCAGCGCCGACTACGACATAGCCTGCCAGTCGGCGCTGGATGCGCTGCCGGGAACGGACGACCACGCCCTCTTCCACCGTGAGGCACAGCGCATCTTCTCCCACGACCTGCCCGTGTTGCCGCTCTACTTTGTGCCCAAACTGGTCGCCACGCGCCCGGGGGTGAGCGGTGTGATCCTGGATCCCAGTGAATACGTGGAGTTGTGGAATATTGAGGCGTTCGACGTGACGCGGGTGGCAGGGCAGTAGTGGGTGTGGGAGGAAGGCTGACGCTGGGGTTGCTCTCATAAAACGTAAAATGTGAAGCGTAATGCGTAAAGCCCCCATTTCATGCCATCACGTTATTGGAGGCACCATAGATGAAAGACTACAAGGCCATCTTCGAGAAAGTAGAGTCTACGCTCATAAGCCATAGCACGCTGGACGCAGACACAATTCGAGAGCGCCTTGAAAAGTTCAAACATCTTGAAGGCAGAATCCTGTCCGACAGCGAATACTACCAGACATTGGTGCACATTGTCTTCTATTCTGGTTTCAGAGCTGCGACAGTTAGCGCGAAACTGGAGGTGATTGACGGACACTTTTCTGACTTCGAGAGGGTTGCAGGCTACGGGAATGCTGAAGTCGAGCGAATCCTTAGCGATCCGAATATGATAAGGCATAAGGGCAAAGTTCAAGCCTGCATTGAAAACGCCAGAACTTTCAAGAGTATTGTCGTGAAGTATGGCTCATTCCAAGGGTATGTTGGGTCCTTTGAGCCAAATCAATCGTTCGAAAATCTCATGTTGTTGAAGGAAGAGTTGCAGTATCGATTCAAGTTCTTGGGTAGTATCACAACATATCACTTCCTCACTGACATCGGTATGCCCGTTATCAAGCCAGACAGGGTCGTGTGCCGCATCTTTCAGAGACTGGGCCTCATCGAAAGTATCGAAAGTGAGGAACGGCTTCTCAAGACGGTGACCCAGGGCAGAAAGTTTGCGCAGGCGACAGAGCATCCAGTTCGATACGTTGATATTGTGTTTGCGGCTTATGGACAAGTGAAGTCAGACGAGTTTGGAATAGAACGGGGCATCTGCTTAGAGAAGAATCCGGCTTGCTCAATCTGTGGCGTGAGAAGTTACTGTAACTACTACCGTGAACAGGCACAAGCCCTGATCCATCATGGCGGCCAGGAATGGGACGAATCAATGGCCTTTCAAGACACATACAGGTTGAGCGTTCACGCAGTCATTACCAACGACGAGCAGCAGGTCTTGCAGATCGAGGCGACCTATGATGATGGGCAATGGGGACTTCCCGGCGGATCTCTTGAGCCAGGCGAAACTGTTCACGAAGCGCTTGTCCGAGAGTGTCTGGAAGAACTGGGTTGTGAGATTGAAATATGCTACATGAGTGGGGTGTACTATCATCGAGCCTACAATTCGCACGCTTGTATTTTTCGCTGCCGTCTGGTGACACCGCCGTCCGATGCTGAGATACGGTTGAGTTCGGAGCATTCCGAATATCGTTACTTTGCACTTGATGAGCTGAGCCCGGTTCAGCGCCAACGAGTGGAAGACTGCTTGAACTTTGATGGGAAAGTGAAAAGCGCGGCTTTTTAACTGCGCTTCATCCGCTGATGTCCTGTAATCCGTGTTCTACTGCTATCCGTGTTCTAGCCCGCGTGGTCAAACCCGGCCACGCCGATGGCGAGGCGCTGGTATCACCCGAACCCATCGGCTTTCTGGGCGGGGTGGATCCGGATACGGGAGTGGTTATCGAGACCGGCCACCCGCTCGAAGGCGAATGTGTGACCGGGCGCGTGCTCGTCTTTCCCACAGGCAAGGGCAGCACCGTCGGCTCCTACACGCTCTACCGGCTGGCGCGTAACGGTCTGGCCCCAGCTGCCATCGTCAACGCCGAAGCCGACCCCGTTGTGGCCGTGGGAGCGATCATCGCCGAGATCCCGATGGTGGATCAGGTGGACGTCTCGTGCATTCGCACCGGGGATTGGGTGCAGGTGCGCGATCAGGAAGTCATCATCCGAAGAGGAGGAAAACAAATGAGTAAACTAGAGGAACTGATCCCGGAGTTCAATGAGATCTGCGATCCTGATCTGCGAGCCAAAACGCTGGCGGTGTGGGAGGAGGGGATGGCACTCGGCGGCTGGACGATCGAGGCACTGGTGGAGATTCCCTTCACGCTGTTGGCCGAGGACGTGGACGTCACATTCATCGAGCACGTGCGCACGGTCTGCCGCATGTGCATCGCCATGGAGCAGGTGCTGGTGGAGGCCTACGGCGAGCGGGCGCGAATTGACCACGACGCGCTGGTGGCGGGCGCGCTACTGGCCGACGTCGGTAAGCTGATTGAGTACCGCCGCGAAGCGGACGGCAAGACCGTCTTTGCCGATATGTACCGCTACCTGCGGCATCCCTTCACTGGCGTCGCGCTGGCCTATAAGCACGGCATTCCCGAGAGCGTCCTGCACGTCATCGCCACCCACTCCTGGGAGGGCGACAAGTTCAAGCGGCGGCCGGAGTCCATCATCTTCCACCACGCCGACTTCACCGACTTCCACCTGGTGAAGTTCAAGTAGGGGGCGGGGTGCGGCCGTCGTCGTGGTGATCGTCGGCGCGCTCTCAGAATTGGCGGTTCTTAGTAATGGTTCAAAAACAACTTCGTATTATGGTATAATACCCTCATATTGCAGTAGAGGGGAATATGATGTCGGAAAAGGCCGTCCATCAATGTGAATG
>Ga0209121_10003232_pt1 | contig 15869 bp, 14 predicted proteins | sample Cruoilmetagenom3_FD_187292 | JGI IMG/M metagenome (GOLD analysis project Ga0209121, IMG submission 187292) | Oil polluted marine microbial communities from Coal Oil Point, Santa Barbara, California, USA - Sample 3 (SPAdes) (version 2) | ecosystem: Environmental > Aquatic > Marine > Oil seeps ...
TCACTACGACACTCGACCGCGAGAGCCCCGAGGCCAAAGCGCGTTTTACGCATAACAAGGCGCTGGCTGAGGAATTGCGCGAACATGTCGCCAAGGCCGCGCTTGGCGGCTCCGAAAAGCACCGCGAACGCCATGTGGCCCGCGGTAAGCTTTTGCCGCGTGAGCGGGTGGAGCGGCTGCTGGATCCTGGATCGCCGTTTCTGGAGATCGGCCAGCTTGCAGCGAACGGCATGTATGGCGGCGATGTCTCCGGCGCGTCCATGATTGCGGGTATTGGCCGCGTCTCGGGCCGTCAGGTGATGATCGCCTGCAATGATCCGACTGTGAAGGGCGGTGCCTACTATCCGACAACGGTCAAAAAGCACTTGCGCGCGCAGGAAATTGCCGAGGCCAATCACCTGCCGTGCATCTATCTGGTCGATAGCGGCGGCGCGAATTTGCCGTTTCAGGCCGATGTCTTCCCCGACCGCGATCATTTCGGGCGCATCTTCTACAATCAGGCCAATATGTCGGCGAAAGGCATTCCGCAGATCGCTTGCGTGATGGGCAGTTGCACGGCGGGCGGTGCCTATGTCCCGGCTATGTCAGACGAGAGCGTGATCGTGCGCGAGCAGGGGACGATCTTCCTTGCCGGACCACCGCTGGTGAAAGCCGCAACAGGCGAGGAAATCAGCGCCGAGGATCTGGGCGGCGGCGCTCTCCATGCGAAGAAGTCGGGCGTCGTCGATCATTTGGCCGAGAATGACGAACACGCGCTCACCATCGTGCGCGATATCGTCAGCCATCTGGGCGAATCCACAAAAGCTCAAGTGGACTTGAAGGAGCCGCGCCCACCCAAATTCGACGCCGACGATCTCTACGCCATCATTCCCGATGATGTGCGCGCACCCTATGACGTTCACGAGGTGATCGCGCGCGTAGTCGACGGCAGCGAATTCCATGAATTCAAGCGCGACTATGGCTCCACACTGGTGTGCGGTTTTGCGCATATCTGGGGAATGCCGGTCGCGATCCTCGCCAACAATGGTGTGCTGTTTTCCGAGAGCGCACAGAAGGGCGCGCATTTCATTGAACTCGCCTGCCAGCGCGGCATTCCGCTGCTGTTCCTGCAAAACATCTCCGGCTTTATGGTCGGCGGAAAATATGAAGCGGAAGGCATCGCCAAGCACGGCGCGAAGCTGGTGACAGCCGTGGCGACCGCGCAAGTGCCCAAGATTACCGTGGTGATCGGCGGCAGTTTTGGCGCGGGCAATTACGGCATGTGCGGCCGCGCCTACAGCCCGCGCTTCATGTTCACCTGGCCCAATGCGCGCATTTCGGTGATGGGCGGAGAACAGGCCGCCTCCGTGCTCGCCACCGTCCACCGCGATGCCGATAGCTGGACCGAGGAGCAGGCCGAGGACTTCAAAGCGCCCATTCGCCAGAAATACGAAGATGAAGGCAATCCCTACTACGCCACCGCGCGATTGTGGGATGATGGCGTGATTGATCCGGTGCAAACCCGCGACGTGTTGGGGTTGAGCTTGGCAGCATGTCTCGAAGCGCCATTCCCCGACCGACCACAATTCGGCGTGTTCAGGATGTGATGGCGGTGGCTGAAACGAAAGACCGCCTCTATCTCCTCCCCACCGACTATGCCGATCCGGAACACGGCGGCGAGGTGTTTCATTGCCGTGACTGCATTACGGTTGAGGGGATGCTGGCGGCCTATCCGCAGCACGCCGCCAATATCGAGATCATCCGTGTGCCGTGGCCCCGTCCGCGCACTGCTGTGGTGGAAGCCATTGGTGAGGAAAATCAGAACCTGCCCGCCTTGGTCTTTGCCGAAGGCGGCTTTGCCAATGATATCGACGGGCTGATGGTGGCCCTGCACCAAAGGCATGGCTTCCCTCGCAGCCGTCCTTAGTGGTAGCACGAATCAACAAATCTCGGTGTCGCGCCTTTGGGGAAGCGAATCTTTGAACAAACCCACAATCCTGTCGCGCATTGTCTGGCGCATCCTGCGCGGCCTTTACCGCTGGCAGGGCTTCAAGCTGGACGGCCGCGTGCCCGATATTCCGAAGTATATCCTCATCGGCGCGCCGCATACGAGCAATTGGGATTTCATCTTCTTTGCTGGCGCGGTGCGGGAGCTGGGGATCAAGCCCAATTTCATGGGCAAGGACACGTTGTTCAAATGGCCGATGACGCGGTTCATGTACGACATGGGTGGCATCTCGGTCGACCGGTCCAGGAAGGGCGGTTACGTCGCAAGCGTTATTGAGACGCTCAAGGAAATGGATAAGATCGCGCTGGTCGTCGCGCCAGAGGGCAGCCGCACATCGGATGGACGCTGGCGCAGCGGGTTTTACCACATCGCGCATGGTGCGGGCATTCCCATCGTTCCGGCTTGGGTGAACCATGAAACCAAGCGCGGCGGGCTGGGAGAGCCGATTGTGACGACCGGCGATTTCCACGCCGACCTCGCGAAGCTGGCGGAATTCTACAAGGCCAACCGACCCGAATGCGAGCGGTTCGACATGCTGGCGGCACAGGCACGCGGCGAGGTCGAAGACGTGGGGCGCAAGAATGACTGATGCGCTGCTGGCCAATGCGGTGCAATTGCTGGGCGGAATGGTGCTGCTGTGGATCATCGCCATCGGCCTGCGCAGCGCCAGCTTTATCGATGCTGTCTGGGGACTGGCGATGGCCGCCCTCGCCATCACCTCCTTCGTGCAGGCAGAGCCGTCAGATGCGGCGTTGGTGCTGACCATTATGACCGGGGCATGGGGCGTACGACTGGGCATCCACCTGCTGCGCCGATATCTGCGCGAGGGCGAGGATGCGCGGTATCGCAAGATCCTGCCGCCGCCCGATGACCGTTTCAATTTCGCCATAACCGCGCTGTGGAAGGTGTTCCTGTTGCAAGGCGTGCTGATCATGTTGGTGAGCAGCCCGGCGCAGGTCGGCATCCTTACCGCGCGTGCTGAGCAGACTGTGCCTACTTGGGCATGGGCAGGCGTGGCGCTTTATCTGGTCGGGATATTCTTCGAATGGGTCGGCGATTGGCAGCTTGCCCGCTTCAAGGCTGACCCTGCCAACACGGGCAAGGTGATGAACAGCGGCTTGTGGCGCTACACGCGCCACCCGAACTATTTCGGCGATGCCTGCGCGTGGTGGGGCATCTGGCTGGCGGCGATGAGCATTGATCCCGCAAGCGTTATCTGGACGCTGCCGGGACCGATTTTCCTCACTTTTACGCTTGTCAAATGGTCGGGCGCGGCGATGACCGAGGCCGGGATGCGCGATAAATATGGCGAGGAATTCGCCGCTTACGTGCGCCGCACTTCCGGCTTCATCCCGATGCCGCCCAAAAGCGCCTAACCCTCTCGATTGAGCGCGTATTTCAGGCTCGCTCCGATCATCGCAGCAGATGCTGCAATTATCAGGATCGCCCAGAGCCAATGCGGCAGGAACAGGCCTGCTTCGATGGCTCCGGTATCGGACAGCATTGGCCTCCCGCCGATTACGGTGCGTTCGGAAAACAGATAATCCCAATCGCGAAACATGCTCATCGCGCCGAGCACGCCGAGGAATTGTAGCGCGAACAGCTTGAGCCAGTCGCGGCCACGCCATGCCACCCATGCCAAGGCAGCCGCGACCAGTGGCAGGACAATCAACCCGGTCTGGCTGCGGACCCAGATCAACACCGACAGCGCGATTACTCCTGCCAGCACCAGCAGCGCCGGACGCCACATTGTGTGGCGGCTGCTCGCAAGGATCAGCAATGCTCCGGCAAAGGCGGGACCGATGGGACCACCCGCCGCGATCAGCGCGCTGGAAATGCTCGACACTTCTGTGCGCGCCGAACTCTCGGCATAGCCCGATCCGCTGGGAAAGATCACCAGCCGTTCAAAATCGAGACCCAGCGCCAGCGCGGTAAGGCCGTGGCCCATCTCGTGAAACCAGGTGGTGAGAATGGTGAAAGGATAGATCAAATAATTGCCCAGCGGCAGGCCGGGCAGCACCATCACCAGCACGGCAGCAATGATCAGGCGGCCGATCTTCTCTTCCTGGCTTCCGGGGCGAACGCTGTACATGGCCGCTATATCGGCATGGCAGGCGGCGGAGCGCAAGGTCCGGGCGGGGAACGATCTGCCAACAGCGGATGCATGGGGTCAGGCGGCCTTGGTGGCGGGATCTGACGGCGGCGCAGGATTGCGCTCTGCGTAAAGGATCGACCAGCCGGCGAGGAACAGGCCTGCCACCATCGGCCCGATCACGATGCCCGCCAATCCCATGGCAGCAATGCCGCCAAGCGTGGAAATCAGGATCATCCAATCGGGAATGCCTGTGTCGCGGCCGACAAGAATCGGGCGCAGGACATTGTCGGCCATGCCGATCACCGCGACGCCGGAAATCAGCACCACTACGCCCTGCCAGATAGCGCCGGTCGCCAGCAGGTAAATCGCTACTGGCCCCCAAATGATGGCCGGACCGATTGCGGGCAGTAGCGAGAACAGCGCGGTCAGCAGGCCGAGCAGCACGACCGAGGGCATTCCGGCGATCCAGTATGTCGCCGCGCCCAGCGCGCCTTGCACCAGACCGACCACGACCGAGCCTTTGATCGTGGCGCGCACGATGGAGAGGAACCGCTCTGCCAATTGCTCGGCAATCGTGCCTGCTACGGGCATGTGCGCCAGCAATCGCTTGCCGATGTCCTGCCCGTCGCGCAGCAGGAAATAGGCGACATACAGGCCCACGCCAAAGGCGAGGATAAAGCCCAGCGCGCTTTCGGTAATCGACAACGCTTCACGCGCGATCAGGCCCGAACTTTCGAGCGCCAGTTCCTGCGCGCGCTGCTGGATCAGCTCTGCCGTTCCGAAGCCTTCAAGGTCGAGACTGTTCCTGACGGTTTCGGGCAATGCTGCAAGGATCACCTCGAACCATTCGGCAACATCGATACGCCCTTCGCGAAAAGCGAGCACAAGCGATGTGGCCTGCTCCACCACCACGCCGCCGATGAAAATCGCCGGAATGATGACGGCAATGGTGATGACCAGCAGCGTCACGATCGCGGCGCGGTTCGGCCCGCCCATGCGGCGGTGGAACCAGCGATACAGTGGCTGGAACATGATCGCCGCCAGCGTCGCCCAAAGGATCGGCATGACAAACGGCCATATGACCGCCAGAAAAGCGAGTGTGACCAGCGCAAGGAACAGCAGGTAACTGCCGCTTTCAAGCGCCTTGCGTCCGTCTGCCGTGTCCACTTTCTAATCTCCCCCCTTCGCAGTCATGCCAGGCTCAACCCCGGCTATAGGCCGTGCTGAAACTCACATTCATTCCGCCGCAGCGGCGGTTGCCGCTTGCCACCAGCATATCGCCGAGCAGAGTGAAGTCGACCACGCAGTGCCCGTCATCGAAACGCGCGCGATTGCCGAAGACGGTGAGTGGACCTTCAATGACCCCAATATGCACGCTCGGATAATCATGCGTGCCCGGCCGCTCCGGCCAGAATGCCTCTCCGCTGATGGCAAAGCCTTCGTCCGCCCTGATGATCGTGAGCGCCGGATTGTCGTTATTGCTCCAGCGGCCCTCACCAACTACGCGGGCCAGCTGGAACGGCGCATTGTCCCCGAACAGGCCATTGCCGCATATGCGCGCGTCCCGATCATCCACGCTCTGCGCATGCGCTCCCATCGGCAAAGCGATGAAGGTGAGCGCAGCGAGCAGGTGCCTAGACGTCAAGATTGGCCACGTTGAGCGCGTTGTCCTGAATGAACTCGCGGCGCGGTTCGACCACGTCGCCCATCAGCCGGGTGAAGATTTCGTCGGTGACGTCAGCATCTTCAACCTTGACCTGCAACAACTCACGGTTTTCCGGGTCGAGTGTGGTTTCCCACAATTGCTCGGCATTCATCTCGCCCAAACCCTTGTAGCGGCTGATGGACAGGCCCTTGCGGCCCGCTGCCAACACGGCCTCCAGCAATTGCGAGGGGCGGGTGATCGCGGTGTCGGGATCGAACGCGGCCTCTTCGCCATCGTCCGCCGCGGCCTGCGCTTCGGCGCTGCCCGCCTTCACCAGCCGCGTGGGGCTGGAATAGGTTTCGGCCTGTTCCACGCCGCGCGTGTGCAGCTTGCGCGCCTCCGCACTGTCGAGGAATTTGGCTTCGATCAGATGCACGTCCGTCACGCCGCGCCACACGCGGTCGAACCGCACGTCGCCGGTTTCGGTGACGCGCGCTGACCAATTGGCATCGCTGTCGCTCAATTGCATCTGGCCAGCGGCATGGGTCAGGCGGGTGTTGCGCTCCGCCTCGGACACGCCGGGTTCCAGCGCGCCAGCCATGGCCATGGATTCGATCACGGCGGAATTGTACTTGCGCGGAGCAAACGCCATCAGATTGCCGAGCAGCAGCGCCTTGTCGACCAGATCGGCAAGGTCCGCGCCCGAACGTGCGCCGCCGCCGGTTTCCAGCAGCCGGTCCTGCAAGCCGTTTTCGACCAGGTAGCGGTCAAGCGCAGCCTGATCCTTCAGATAGACCTCGCTTTTGCCCTTGGCGACTTTGTACAGCGGTGGCTGAGCGATGAAGAGGTGTCCGGCCTTGATAATCTCGGGCATCTGGCGGTGGAAGAAGGTCAGCAGCAGCGTGCGGATATGCGCGCCGTCAACGTCGGCGTCGGTCATGATAACGATCTTGTGATAGCGCAGCTTTTCCAGATTGAATTCATCGCGCAGGCCCGTGCCCATCGCCTGAATCAGCGTGCCGACTTCCTTCGATGAAATGATCCGGTCAAATCGCGCGCGCTCCACATTCAGGATTTTACCCTTCAGCGGCAGGATCGCCTGATATTTGCTGTCGCGCCCGCTTTTGGCAGAGCCACCGGCAGAATCACCCTCGACCAGGAAGACTTCAGACTTCGCCGGATCGCGTTCGCGGCAGTCGGACAGTTTGCCGGGCAGGCTGGCAACGCTCATCGCGCCCTTGCGGCTCATCTCGCGGGCCTTGCGTGCGGCTTCACGGGCAGCGGCAGCGTCGATGATTTTCCCGATGATAGATTTGGCGTCGGCGGGGTTTTCTTCCAGCCATTCGCCCATCTTCTCGCCCATCAGGCTTTCAAGCGGTTGGCGCACTTCGGAGCTGACGAGCTTGTCTTTGGTTTGCGAGCCAAACTTGGGATCGGGCAATTTCACGCTGACGATGGCGGTCAGGCCTTCGCGCATATCCTCACCCGAAAGCGAGACCTTGGCGTTCTTCATCAGGCCCGAATTGCCCGCGTAATTGTTCAGCGTGCGGGTCAGCGCCGCGCGGAAAGCGGCGAGGTGGGTGCCGCCGTCGCGCTGCGGGATGTTGTTGGTGAAGCACAGCACGTTTTCGTAGTAGGAATCGTTCCATTCCAGCGCGACATCGATGCCAATCCCGTCCTTTTCCGCGCTCACCGAAATCGGCTCTGCCACCAGCGGCTGCTTGTTGCGATCGAGATATTTAACGAACGCGCCGATGCCGCCTTCGTAGAACAGATCATGCTCAAGCGGTTCTTCGTGGCGGTTGTCACGGATAAGGATGCGGACGCCGGAATTGAGGAAGGCCAGCTCGCGGTAACGGTGCTCCAGCTTCTCGAAATCGAACTCGGTGACGTTCTTGAACGTATCGGTGCTGGGCATGAAAGTGACGCGCGTGCCCTTTTTCATGCCATTATCATCGCCATTGCTGGCGACTGCCGGAGCATCATCCACCACGCGCAGGCTTTCGACCGCATCGCCATGCTCGAAGCGCATCCAGTGTTCTTTGCCTTCGCGCCAGACGCACAGCTCAAGCCATTCGGACAGCGCATTCACCACCGAAACGCCCACGCCGTGCAAGCCGCCCGACACCTTGTAGGCGTTGTCATCAGACGTGTTTTCGAACTTACCGCCCGCGTGCAGCTGGGTCATGATGACCTCGGCAGCGGAGACGCCTTCTTCCTTGTGAATGTCCACCGGAATACCGCGGCCATTGTCTTCCACGCTGACCGATCCATCGGCGTTGAGTTCAATCAGGACGAGATCGCAATGACCCGCCAAAGCCTCGTCAATCGCATTGTCCGACACTTCGAACACCATGTGGTGCAGGCCGGAGCCATCGTCAGTATCGCCGATATACATGCCGGGCCGCTTGCGCACAGCATCAAGGCCCTTGAGCACCTTGATGCTTTCGGCGCCATATTCGCCCATGCGTTTGCCGCCATTGGGAGCGGTTTCAGGAGTGTTTTCCGGGGGATTCTCTGGGGTATTTTCCATGCCCACGATATAGGTTTCCCATGGGCAAATAGGAAGCACTGACCCCCGCACGGCGGCGATGTTCCACAGATATCGGGAGAGATACGAAAAATGGCCGCCCCGCAGCCTCTTCGGCGGCGGCGACGGCCATTCGTAAGTCGGTCCGAAACGGGAGGGGGGAGGAGTTTCGGACCTGGGGTTCAATACAGACGCGCCGCTTACCCGGCTGCGCTTGTTGAGGGCCAGATAGTCGGCGCAACATCATTCTTCAAATGCGAAATAGTCGACATGTGTTGCACCTGGTGCAACATGGGCGCAGGTGAAACAAAAAGGGCCGCTCCAGTCGATGGAGCGGCCCTTTTTGTGACCGATGGACCAGTGCGTTGGCACCAGCCCATCAGGAAAGGCTTTGCGTCTTACAGGATCCCGATGAACAGGGTCGAGCTGATCGAAACGGCTGCCAGAGTGGCAAAGATATTGGTTGCGAAATTACGCATGAGAAATTCCTTGATTATGTTTGCTGTGTGGAGCGCGCGGAGAATCATCCCCAAGCGCCGTTGCTGTCCAAATGGCGCTTGTTGTATAATTCTACAAATGCGAAATTATCGACAAGTGTTGCGTATTTTTCAACACAGCTCTTGATAACGATTTTCGCACCGGCTGGACTTGGCGCGCGGCATTGGGCAGAGCGCGTTCATGCAGCCAGACCAAACGACTCATTCTTCGACCGATTCCATCCTTATCGTCGATTTCGGCAGCCAGGTGACGCAGCTAATCGCGCGCCGCGTTCGCGAAGCCGGCGTCTATTCCGAAATCGCGCCCTTCAGCATGGCGGAAGAGGCGTTCAAGCGGATGCGGCCCAAGGGCATCATTCTCTCCGGATCGCCCGCCAGCGTTCCCGAAGAGGGCAGCCCGCGCGCTCCGCAAATTCTGTTCGACAGCGGCCTGCCGATCCTCGGTATTTGCTATGGTCAGCAGGTGATGACGCACCAGCTGGGCGGCGAAGTGCGGCCCGGCCATGAAACGGGTGATGGCGGAGAATTTGGCCGCGCCTTCCTGACGGTGACAGAACAATGCGCGCTGTTCGATGGGCTGTGGCAGGTTGGTGAGCGCCATCAGGTGTGGATGAGCCACGGCGACAAGGTGACACAATTTGCCGATGGCTTCGAAATCGTCGCCACCAGCGATGGCGCGCCTTTCGCGGTGATCGCTGATGAGGCCCGCAAATATTACGGCACCCAGTTCCACCCCGAAGTCTATCACACGCCCGATGGCGCAAAACTGCTCGCCAATTTCGTGCGCCATGTCTGCGGGCTGGCAGGCGACTGGTCGATGGCCGAGTTCCGCAAGACCAAGATCGCCGAAATCCGCGAGCAAGTGGGTGATGGTAAAGTCATTTGCGGCCTGTCCGGCGGGGTCGATTCCGCCGTCGCCGCCGTGCTGATCCACGAAGCCATTGGCGATCAGCTAACCTGCGTCTTCGTCGACCACGGGCTGATGCGCATGAATGAAGCCGAGCAGGTCGTCACCCTGTTCCGCGATCATTACAATATCCCGCTTGTCCATGTGGACGCCGAGGAAATGTTCCTCTCCGGCCTCAAGGGCGAAACTGATCCTGAGAAGAAGCGCAAGTTCATCGGCGGCGCGTTTATCGACCTGTTCGAAGCCGAAGCGAAGAAAATCGGCGGCGCAGACTTCCTCGCCCAAGGCACGCTCTATCCCGATGTGATTGAAAGCGTCTCTTTCACCGGCGGGCCGAGCGTCACGATCAAGAGCCACCACAATGTTGGCGGCCTGCCCGAACGCATGAATATGCAGCTGGTCGAACCTTTACGCGAACTGTTCAAGGATGAAGTCCGCGATCTGGGCCGCGAGCTGGGGCTGCCCGATATCTTCGTCGGCCGCCACCCGTTTCCCGGCCCCGGCCTCGCCATTCGCATCCCCGGCGAAGTGACGAAAGAACGCTGTGATATCCTGCGCAAAGCAGACGCGATCTATCTTGAGGAAATCCGCAATGCGGGCCTGTATGACGCAATCTGGCAAGCCTTCGCCGTGCTGCTGCCGGTCAAGACCGTGGGCGTGATGGGCGACAGCCGCACCTATGACAGCGTGTGCGGGTTGCGCGCGGTCACCAGCACCGATGGTATGACGGCAGACGTGTATCCCTTCGACGCGAGCTTCCTTACCGGGTGCGCGACGCGGATCGTCAACGAAGTGCAGGGGATCAACCGGGTGGTGTATGACTATACGTCAAAGCCGCCGGGGACTATTGAGTGGGAGTGAGATGATTGCGGCACCGCGCTCAATCTGCACTTTGACCTGCATCAATGCCGCCAATCCCACTGTCGCCGATAGCGTAATCCTCTGCTGCCATGGAGCTGGGCAATGTTTCGAATCATGTTGATACTTTTTCCGGTGATCGCGACCACTTTGATGGGGATTGCCGTGATCGCCGTGCTTTCGATGAACATGTGGTCCAATTGGCAACCTATCGTGATCGCTGCAGCCATTGGTCTGTTGATGTCTGTGCCAATTTCCTGGTTCGTGGGAAAGCAGGTCGTGGCCAAAACAGGTTGGTAGTTCTGGCGTCTTGATGGCGTCTTGGGTCTGTAGCTGATTGATGAAATCTTGAAGCAGCCAACATGGATTGCAACCCGGCTTATTTCCGGCTGATTGGCCTTTGGGATAGAGCTTGGTCATGCCCACCATCGTGACCCACGCCATCGTTCCGCTCGCCATTGCGGCAGCAGCAGGGCGGGGGCGAATCTCTCCCAAGGTCGCGCTCGCAGGTGCAGCGCTGGTGAAGCCGAGGGGCGCGGTAAGAGCCGCACGGTAACGGTTGGCTGGACAATGCGCTGGAAGGGTGCCGGGCGATGCCATCTGGGCGCCGCCCAAGATATTCAGCCGGTCTGACAGCAAGGCCGCCAGCGCCAAGTCAATTCAGGCCTGCCCCGCCGCGATTGATTTTGATCGCCGCCATTTCGTGGTGCCGTGTCCGGTCGATCTCACACTGAAATTTGAGAAGAATGCGCAAGGTCAGATCCAGCTATCGACGCTGATGGTGAGCAATCGGGGATGCGCCTGCAATGCCGGGCGAACCTGTTCATCGTGCAACCGCCCCACCAATCGCGCGGGCTCAGTTCATGGAACCAGAAATGCAGGATCTCGGCGGCCCAGCGCCTTTGCGCAAGGGCCACGCCGGATTACTCGGTTTCCCCTTCGACTAGCGTATAGGGCACCCAGTCTTCGAGTGAGAGGATACCCGAGAACATCCCGGTGCTGCGATCAATCGTGCGGTTCACATCGTGGCGGCAAAGCTGGCTGCCGCGCCGCTCGATTATCGGCACATCCCAAACGCTCAGACGATCAGGATTGCGCGCCCGTGCGACCCACAGCGTGTCGCCGCGTTCGTAGGCAAGGCCGACATATTCGACCACACGCAGACGATGGGGAACGAAAGTGCTGATGCAAGACTGCGGTTCACCCGCTTCGCGGCCCTCTATCAGTTCGGCGAAGGCCTCTTCCGCGCGTTCAGAATATTCACGATCCTGCGCGGCCAGCGGAGCTGACAGGGCAAGCGCAGCGGTGGCGGCAGTGACGGCAAGAAATCTCTTCATAGCGATTCTCCATTCTGCGAGCAGATGTAACATCGTGTCACTGAACACAGGCTGACAGAGGCGAGCAGGACGTCCGCTATCAGCGAATCTACGCCGCCGCGTCGGGCACGTTTCCGTCATCTGCAGGGCCGCCCGCCAAGATGAAGCGCCGGTCGCAATAGCCGCAATCGACATAGCCCTTCTCGTCGATCTGCATCCACACGCGCGGATGACCTAGGCTGGCGGGCTTATAATTCTCGCCGCCGCGAATGTCGCCGGCGCCATCACACCAGACGCGCGGGGTATCGACGATTGTTGTTTCAGCTACGTTGTCCATGAGGCGCTCCTATCGCTTTACGGCGGACGGGAAAAGCCCCTAAGAGCGCTCCGATATGACCGACAACGCCATCGAAATCCGCGATCTTCGTAAACAATATGCCGGGACGAAGAAATCACCGCCGAAAGATGCGCTGAAAGGCGTCAGCTTTGATGTGCCTGAAGGGCAGGTTTTCGGCCTGCTCGGCCCTAATGGCGCGGGCAAGTCGACGCTGATCAACATCATGGCGGGGCTGGTCAACAAGACCGGCGGCAGCGTGAAAATCTGGGGCCACGATATTGACCGCGATCACCGCAATGCGAAGCTGAATATCGGTATCGTGCCGCAGGAAATCGTGTTCGATCCCTTCTTCACGCCGTTTGAGGTGCTCGAAAATCAGGGCGGCATGTATGGCATTGCCAAGGCGCTGCGCCGCTCTGAGGAGCTGCTGAAAGCGGTGCGGCTGGAGGACAAGCGCAATGCCTATGCCCGCACGCTGTCGGGCGGAATGAAGCGGCGGCTGCTGATCGCCAAGGCCATGGTCCATTCGCCGCCGATCCTTGTGCTGGATGAACCGACTGCAGGCGTTGATGTCGAATTGCGCCGACAATTGTGGGAGCTGGTGGGTGAGCTGAATGCTGAAGGCGTCACCGTGGTGCTGACCACGCATTACCTCGAAGAAGCCGAGCAATTGTGTGAACGCATCGCGATCATCGATCACGGCGAATTGATCGCCAACAAGACCACCCGCGAACTGGTCGATATGGCGCGCGAGAAAATCGTGCGCGTCTCGCTCGACAAGGATCTCGGCGGACCGATCATGGAAGAGGCCTTCACCAAGGCCGAAGTGATTGAAGATCGCGTGCTCGAAGTGACCTACAACCGCGATGCGACCAGCGCGGGGCAAGTGCTCGCGCTGATCCAGCAGCACGGGTACGGCATTGAAGATGTGACCACGCGCGAGGCGGACCTTGAAGATGTGTTCGTGCAGCTGACGGGGTCTGGTTAGATCATATTCCCGCTCATCCTGAGCTTGTCGAAAGGCTGCTTTTCCTTCTATCCCGCACGTGAAGAAGAAGGGCTTGTCCTTCGACAAGCTCAGGATGAGCGGAGTTCTTTTTGTCTGATACCATCCAACACGACGTCCTTATCATCGGCTCTGGCGCGGCTGGGCTCACCGCTGCGCTGACGTTGGCGGAGAAGTGCAAGGTGCTCGTGCTCGCCAAGGGCACGCTGCGCAGTGGCTCTACCGCATGGGCACAGGGCGGGATCGCGGCGGTTCTTGATGCGGGCGACACGTTTGAGGATCATATCCGCGATACGATGGTCGCAGGCGCTGGGCTGAACGACCGCGAGACGGTGGAATTTGTTATCGAAGGCGCGCCGCGCGCGATTGATCGCCTGTGCGAGCTGGGCGTGCCGTTCAACCGTGATGCCATGAATGAGGGAGGCGATCTGCACCTCACGCGCGAAGGCGGCCATTCGCATCGCCGCATCGTCCATGTCGATGACGCGACCGGCTGGGCGGTGCAGGCTGCGCTGCTCAAAGCCGCCGAAGAAAGCCCCAATATCACGCTGATGCCCGATCGCACCTGCGTCGATCTCATCACCGGGCGGCATGAGGCGAAATACTCGGGCTCTGGCCGGGTGTGGGGTGCCTATGCGCTCGACACCGCAACGGGGAAGGTGGCGGCCTACACCGCCAAGGCCACGATTATGGCGGCAGGCGGCGCGGGCCGCGTCTACCAGTTCAGCACCGCCCCGCGCGGCGCCACGGGTGATGGGATTGCGATGGCATGGCGAGCCGGCGCGCGCGTTTCCAATATGGAGATGATGCAGTTCCACCCGACCTGCCTGTATAATCTGGAGGTCAAAAACTTCCTCATCACAGAGGCGGTGCGCGGCGAGGGTGGACGGCTGTTCCATCCCGAAACTGGTCACCGTTTTATGGCAGACTATGACAAGGAGCGGATGGAGCTGGCTCCGCGTGACGTAGTGGCGCGCGCGATTGACGATCAGATCAAACGCTATGGTCTTGATTATGTGCATCTCGACATCAGCCATAAAGCGCCGGACTTCGTGACGCAGCATTTCCCGACCATTCACGAGAAACTGATGGGGCTGGGCATCGACATGACCAAGGGTCCGATCCCGGTGGTGCCCGCACAGCATTACACCTGCGGCGGCGTGGTGATCGATCTCAATGGCCGCACCGATCTACCGGGCCTCTATGCGGCGGGCGAATGCACTGAGAGCGGCTTGCATGGGGCGAACCGGCTGGCGTCAAATAGCCTGCTCGAATGCTTCGTGTTCGGCGAAGCGGCGGCGAAGGACATTCTCGCGCATTGGGACAATTTCGAAGCTCCGCCCGCCGTGCGCGAATGGGACGAAAGCCGCGTGACGGACTCGGATGAAGAGGTCGTCATCAAGCAAAACTGGACCGAAATCCGCCGCATGATGTGGAACTATGTCGGGATCGTGCGCACCACCAAGCGGCTCGAACGCGCGGGCAATCGCATCGATCTGCTGGGCGGCGAAATTGAGGACTATTACGGCCACTTCCGCGTGACCACCGACCTCATCGAGCTGCGAAACTTACACCAATGCGCCGATCTGATCGTGAAAAGCGCGCTCCACCGCCACGAAAGCCGCGGATTGCATTACACGCTCGACTATCCGGAAACCGATGACGAAGTGCGCGATACGGTGCTGGTGCCTTGAGATCGAGCGGCCTCGCGTGGGCCGAATTTTAGATCCTCAGTCCCCCATCATCAGAACGAACACGAAGGCGAGGAACGTGCCGCCGAGAAACAGCATCCAGCTCCAGTAGAAATCGAAGTCGAGGTAATATTCGGGGAAGTTCACATCGACCAGGAAGATGTTGAGCATCCCGCCGGTTGCGCCGCCTGATCCCATGAACAGCGCGACAATCAGGGTCAGCAGGACACCGAAGGGGATGGCTTTGAGGAATGCGATCATGATGCGCCCGTTTCCAGAGTAATTCGTGTTCGCGAATCATTAGCGCACTCGCGCCACGGGTCCAGCGTCGGGGTATGCCCGGTGGACAAATCGCAACCATATTGCGCGCATTGATTCTTTTGATTCACCAGACCCACCTTTTGATCCACTTTTACAAAACCACACAGATTTTTTTCCGCAGATTGATTTTGCCTCTTGCGTGCGCCGCGAGTCTTGGGAAATCCGCGCGTCGCGGCGTATTGTTTGGCTGATACACCCTTGCGATAACCTCTCCCAGACAAGTAAATTCATCTTAACCCTCTTGCGTGTGAGTCCGGGCTGATTCACTATGGGTTGTGGTCGCAATGCCGGGGGCACCCACAAGACCTAGATTTTGACTTGCAGCGCGCGATTCGCGCGATGGGGTGGGAGTCGCTGTGATTGTGAGGCTTTTCGGGGCGATCAGTGGATTACAAGTGGACGGTAGGTGGACAAGGCAGGGGGACAAGTTTTTGGCCTCTGCGGGGTGAAAAGATCGGCGTGAAAGGCTAGGTTGGCAGCGTCCTTCCGAGTCGAACACAAATAGAACATCGGAGAGGCGGCAGGCGTTGAACCTGCACGCGCTCACAAGACGGACAGGATACGGGGCAAATGGAATTTCGAAACGGAGACGATGCGGCGATGGGCCTGGATGAAAATGTCGCAGGTGATGCCCCGGAAAAAACTGCTGCCCCCAAAAAGGCGGCCCAGAAATCGGCCC
>Ga0209121_10003233_pt1 | contig 15869 bp, 22 predicted proteins | sample Cruoilmetagenom3_FD_187292 | JGI IMG/M metagenome (GOLD analysis project Ga0209121, IMG submission 187292) | Oil polluted marine microbial communities from Coal Oil Point, Santa Barbara, California, USA - Sample 3 (SPAdes) (version 2) | ecosystem: Environmental > Aquatic > Marine > Oil seeps ...
CTAAAAGGGAATCACCTGGAATAAACCAGGTCTCAATTTCATCATTACCTATGCGTACTTTACCCCAGAATATAGACAATTCAACTTCTTCACCTGTAGCTAATCTAAAAACACCAAAATCTATTAAATCGGCTCCCATCTCGTCTAAAACACTTTCGGGTAGAGCTATTCCTCCGCTAAATCCAGTATCTACAGTTAGCGAGAAATCACCGTTCTCTTGAAGAATGAGTGTGCCATCTTCATTTACAAAACCATTAAAGAAGGGGACAAAATTGTCAATTTTTCCTATTATAAGGGTTTTCATATTTTTTTCATTCCCCCTTTATGTTCGTGGACAAAGCTATATCCGATTCGGATAGAGTAAAAGACCTTATCGGGGTATTTTGTTTTTGCTTTTCTGAGTGTCTCAGTCAAGGTTTTACCTAAGAAATAATTGCCTGTTTCTGGTTCTATCACAGCGATTGTTCCTTTCTCACCTTTAAGTGCACGAATTTTTGCCAGCACTTCTTCAGATGGTTTTAATACTTTCAATGCTTTCATTTTACCATCATCTCCTTCTTATAATCGTTAATATAATTTTTCAAATTACCGCATAATAACCTATAATATATCTTTTTGAAAAAGTCAAGGAAAAAAGATTAACCACTTTGAATCTCCTAAAATCCTATTAGGAATCAATGAATGCCAAAAATCTAAATTTTTTTGTATTTTGGGAAAGAAATCCAAAATCTCACGAAAGGAGTAGTAAGACCTGTCTTACCCCATTAGATAGAAAATTATCTAACGGGGTAAACGCACAGCAAGCTCTGCTATTCCAAAACGCAGGCTAAAGCCTGCGGCTACAAGCTCTAGTTTCGGGAAATTCTTTCCCGAAACACCACAACGATCTAACGATTTAAACGAACATAACGACTATATTTTCGTTGCATTTTTATAGAAGTTGTGGTAGGTTTATGGGTATGAAAAAGAGGATTGTTTTTATCGGTGCAGGTAAGGTAGCGTGGCATCTTTCTTATGCTCTAAATAAAAAGGGGTATGTAATTTCCGGCATCTCATCCAGAAATAGATTATCTGCGAAGAGGTTAGCCAGTGAGTTCAGAGCTAATTGGACAACTAAGCCAGAGAAGATTGTTAAGGACGCGGATATTCTCTTTATCACAACACCAGATGCAGAGATAAAAAGTGTTGTTAAGAAACTTTGCTCTAAGGGAGCGATTAAGAAAAAACAACTTGTTATTCATACGAGTGGACTATTGGAAGCGAAGGTTTTGGATTGTGTAAAGAAACTTGGTGCATTGTCACTTTCCATACATCCCTGTTTTTCCTTCGCCGACAGGTCATACAAAGTGGACGAAGTGAAAGGGGTATTCTTTGCGCTTGAGGGGACAAAAGAAACGGTAAAAATGGGAAAAACCATCGTTCATAAACTTGGAGGGAAACCTTTTGTAATAGAAAAAGGTAAGAAACCGCTATACCATCTTGCCTTAGTTTTTGCCTCCAATTTCTTTGTTGGTATCGAGGATATGGCAATTGAGTTACTCTTAGAATGTGGAATCGGAAAGAAGGATGCGATAGAACTGATTAAACCCCTTATTGACGTAACAGAGAAGAATATATGGAAGAATGGAGCCCTTAAAGCACTTACCGGACCCGTAAAGCGTGGTGATATGGAAACTCTAAAAAAACACCTTATATTACTTGTGAAGCAGAAACGGTCATTTGATAAGATATATAAAGAGGTCTCGAAACATTTATTAAGGATGATTGAAAAAAATGGAGAAGTAGAGAAACATAAGATAGAGGCAATGAAGAAAATACTGAGTGTCTGAATTGAAATTAGGTCTTTCCATATATTTTACACTAAGTTTTGAGGGATATAAATAGGTGTATAGGGGGCCATTGTGCTATTGAGTGCTCTTCTGTGGTTTTAGTTTAAATGATTGTTGCCACATCTGGTTTGCTTTTTCTTTATCTCCTAATTTTTCGTAAACATCACCAAGGTGCTCATAGATAATAGGGTCTTTTGCCTGTTCCAATGCCTTTATTAACAGTTCCTTTGCCTTCTCATAATTTTTCAGTTTGAAATATAACCAGCCGAGACTATCAATAAAGTATCCATTGAGTGGCTCCATTTCCAGAGCATGTTTTATAAGTCTTTCTGCTTCTTCCAGCTTCATACTATGCTCGATATAAAAGTAACCCAGTGCATTGAATCCGTTTGCATTTGTCGAGTCCAGTTCTATGACCTTCCTATAAGCATATTCGGTCGAATCAAGGTTATTTAGTTTGTCATAAGTAAAAGCAAGACTATACCAGGCTTCAGAGAAATTGGGATTGACTGCAATGCTCTTTAGGAAAAGGGATTTAGCCATATGGTAATTTTTTTCCCTGTAGAGGTTCGTTCCTACCGAGGAAAAAATCTCTTCCGTTTTTATACCCTTTGCCTTTAGTTTTTCTTCCAGAATGGATATTTTTTCTTTGTTGTTTTTTTTAAGGTTTATAATGTATAGGTATTCAAGATTGGGTATAAAATCCTGGTTGAGTGCGAGTGCTTGATTGAATTCTTCCTCTGCCTTACCTTTCTCTTCTTTACGGTAGTAAAGCCTGCCAAGAAAATGATGAATGGCCGCATCCCTTGGAATAAGACCGGAGAGGAGGAGATACTGCTCAAGTGCATTTTCATAATCCGTTGACCTGTAATAGGCATAAGCAAGTTGCTTTCTTACGATATTCTCTGTAGGTGAAATTTTGAGTATTGTTAGTGCATTCTCTTTTGCTTTTTCCCAGGTACCTTTGAGAAGGTAAAATTCCACAATCCTCTTTGAGAGATTTATGTTATTCGGGTTAAGGGAAGAGGCTTTTTCGTAATATTGAACTGCATTGTCTATATCACCCTTGATTTCATATATAATGCCGAGACCAAGTATTGCTGGATAGTAAAGCGAATCTATAACCAGTGTTTCCTGGAATTCAAGAACAGCCTGGTCAAATTTTTCTTTTCGACCGTAAAGGTCACCCAATTGTGTATGAACCCTCAGGTCGAGTGGATACCTAATTTTTAATGTTTTCAGTAAACCAATTGCATCATCGAACGCATCGAGCTCCCTCAATAATTGGGCGAGATTGATAACAAGATAGTAGTTTGATGTATCGGCAAGAGCCTTCTTATAGAAAGAGACTGCCTTTTTTATATTACCTCTTTCCTTTTCTCTGTTACCTAGAATTATATAGAGATTATTATTGTCAGAGCCATTTTCTATCGCTCTCCTTGCATATTTTTCTGATTCCAGGAATTTTTTTAATCTGGAAAGAGAAAAAGCTAACTCTGATAGGATTTCGGGGTTTTCTGGGTCATCATTCAGTGCTTTTTTGAACTCCTCTACTGCAAGGCTATCCTCGTTACTTAATTGATAATAAACGCCCGATGTATAATGCTCGAGTGTAGAATATTGGTATTGTTTTTCCTTGATTATTGTCTTTGTGCAACCAATGGAAGAAAAAAGAATGATATATAAAAGGACAAATGGAGGAAACCTGTTCCTCCATTTGTTGGTTACGGAACTCTTTTTATTAAAGTTTGTATTTTCCAAAATCCTCGATGTCCATATTGTTGAGGTATGCCTTCAGGGCTTTTTTCTTGACCTCGTCATCCAGTTCGATAGATGTCCCACTTTTCTCCATTACTTCTTCCTCAACATAGATAGGTACCTTCATCCTTAAAGCTATTGCAATAGAATCACTTGGTCTTGCGTCGATTTCGAAAAGTTCACCTTCCTTTTCCATAACGAGTATGGCATAAAATGTGTTGTCTTCGATATTGTTGATAATGACTTTTAGCAGTGTGATGTTTGTTCCATTAAGGATATTTTTTATGAGGTCATGGGTTAAAGGTCTTGGTAATTTCTCTCCCTGAAGTTCCCTTGCTATTGCATCCGCTTCTATAGAACTAATCCAGATAGGTAAATATCTCTCACCATTAATCTCTTTCAAAAAGATTATAGGTGTTTTGTTTGTCTGGTCCCATGCCATTGCAGAAACCTTGACTTCTATCATAAGCCACCAAAAATGTTTACTGCAATCCTGAGAAGAGAACCAGCAATGAGTGAGAAGAGGAGACCAAAGATGAGGTCGAAAGCATCCGCCCTGTACCTACTCTTCTTCACAAAAGAGAGAAAACCTCTCGGGAAAATTGCGACGGGGATGAGGAAATAAAAGTAACCACCCAAGAATACAAAGGTCGTTATTGCTGCTCTTTCTAAAAATTCAACGCTCTTCATTCCCCATTTTGGAAATGTAACTGGTAGATTAAAGGAAGTCTTTATTGAATTTATGAGATAAAGAACACCGTAAGTGACACCTATGTAAACAGAGATGAAAATCATTAAAGTAGTGTTGTTGTAAAGAGGTAGAGAAGTTCCATAGTAGGGTGAAGAGGGAACTGCAGCAGAGATAAGCCAGCAGAGTCCTATATGTATAATCTGATCGAGTAAAAAGAAGATAAAACCCACTTTTTTTACCTTTGGATTTAAGAGTAATTTGCCTTTATCTACCAGGATATGCAATAGAAGATTCAAAAAAAGATAGAGCCAGAGGATAGGATAATGTGAAAGATAGGGAATGGCAAAGATGAAAATAACAATTCCTGCAATTAAACTGTGAAGGATAACACCCCATCTGTATTTTACCTTTATACTAAAGATAGTATCCGTTTGTAGGATATAATCACCTATGAAATGTGCTGCAAGAAGTCGCCAGAACAAAAATGTAAAGTTCATTTTATACCGTCTCGCTTACAACCCATAATTTTACATTGGCTTTAACTTCTGTATGGAGTTTTATAGGGATAGTGTAAACCCCGAGGCTCTTTATGGGTTCTTCAATGTTTATTTTCTTTTTATCTATTTCGTATCCTTCTTTTGCCAGAAGTTTGGCTATATCGGACGAAGTAACTGAACCGTAAAGTTTTTCATTTTCGCCGGCTTTTACAGCCACAGTAACGGAAACAGTGTTGAGTTTCTCCGCCAAATTTTCTGCTTCCGCCCGGGACTTCTGGTATTCTGTAGCCCTTTTCTTTTTTATCTGTTCAAATTTTTTCATATTTTCTGTTGTTGAAACAAAGGCTTTATTTTTCAGTAGAAGATAATTCCTTGCATAACCTGGAGCCACATCAACAACATCACCCTCTTTCCCTAATTTCTCGATGTTTTCAAGCAGGATCACTTTCATAATATTGTCTCCCCATTTCTAAAGGTCGTTAAAACAATCAAATAGAGAACTCTGCCCCATAGGGCAAAAGAGCCATTTCTCTTGCCATTTCGATAGCTCTTTCGATTTCTCTTTGATGCTTGGCACAGTTTCCGGTAAATCTACGTGGCAGTATTTTGCCGCGGTCTGTAAGAAATCTCTTTAGTAATTCAATATCTTTATAATCAATTGTTTTTGCTCTGTCTTCACAAAAGATACATTTTCTTGAACGTTCGCTGAACCTATATTTAAACATATAACTACCTCCAGTCAGAATAATATAATCAATTTTCCTAATACTTAGAACGGAAGATCATCATCAGGTGGTTTTTCCCCTGTTTCTTGAGGAGCTCCCTCAACGTTTTCTTCTGCAGCTTCTTTTCCAGTGAACTTTACTTTGTCGAGGTTCTGGGCTCTAAATGCGCTTATCTCTACCTTACTCCTTTTTTGTCCGTTGGATTCCCAGCTGCTGCTCTGCAATTTGCCTTCGACAAGTACTGCACTTCCTTTATGGAGTGTATCAGATAATCGTTCTGCTTGTTGTCTCCATATAGATACAGGGAGGTATGCAACCGTCTCTTTCCAGTTTCCACTCTGGTCTTTATAATAATTGCTGGATGCAATTCTGAATTTAAGGATAGGGATGCCGTCCGGTGTGTAACTGAGATTAGGGTCCGCGGTAAGCCTTCCTGTAATCAGAACGCGGTTTAGTGTTGGTAATCTTATTTCACCCATAGTTACGCTCCTTCAATTTCATTATTATATGCATCATACGGCAATTCGCTCTCGGTTTCTATCCTCAAAAGATTGTTCCTCAGAACGAGGTTATTAAATTTGAAATAATCTTTGAAGAGATTGATTTTTTTAGGTAGGAGCATAAACTGGAAAACGACGATAATTCCGTCGGTTTTTTTCTTTACAGCATAAGCCAGTTTTTTTCTTCCCCACCTATTTACTTCAATAATTTTACCTTTTTCTCCAGTGATAATATTTGTAATTTTGTCTATCTCCTGTTCTACATCTTCATTACTACAGGAAGGGTCAAATATTATAAGCGACTCATACGATTTCAAAACACTACCCCCTTTTTACTAAATGTTTGCAAAGATGGGTGCAAGAACCAGTGAAATAACACTCATCAGTTTGATTAGAATATTTATAGAAGGGCCGACGGTATCCTTTAATGGGTCCCCCACTGTATCACCTATAACCGCAGCCTTGTGTGCGAGACTATTTTCCCCTCCGAAGTGTCCTCCTTCGATATATTTCTTTGCGTTATCAAGAGCAGCACCTGTGTTTGCAGTATATATACCAAGCATAAATCCTGTTATGAGGGCACCCATAAGGAATCCTGCGAGGGCAACGGGCCCGAGACAAAATCCAACGACTATTGGAAAGATAATAGCGAGGATACCCGGTCCCATCATATATTTAATTGCACCCTTCGTTGCAATATCTACACACCTTGTTGTATCGGCTTCACCTTCACCTTTCAGAAGCCCTTTAATCTCCTTAAATTGCCTTCTAACCTCATTGACGACCCTGAATGCAATGTTCCCAACAGCGCTAGCAAGAAGTGCTGAAAATAGGAAAGGAACCATTCCACCGATTAAAAGACCTGCTATCAATTTAGGGTCTTGAAGGTTCAGAATAAAGGTTCCTTTTATCCCGGATAAAGTAGCAATGTATGCAGTGATTAAAGCGAGTGCAGCAAATGCAGCGGAGCCTATAGCAAACCCTTTTCCAACGGCAGCGGTTGTATTCCCCACAGCATCAAGTTTATCGGTGATTTCCCTTACATTTGCAGGTAAACCTGCCATCCGGGCGATGCCTCCTGCATTGTCAGCCACAGGGCCGTAGGAATCGACAGAGAGTGTAACCCCTAATGTGGATAGCATACCAAGTGCAGCAAGTGCAACGCCATACATTCCTGCAAAATGAAAACTGGTGAGAATAGCAATGGAAATCGCTATTACAGGGATAGCCGTAGATTGCATTCCAATGGAAAGTCCATTTACTATAACGATTGCAGGGCCTGATTTTGCTGATTCTGCCAGTTTTCTTACTTTAGAAAATTTATCGGATGAAAAGTACTCACTGACAAATCCTATTACAAGTCCTGTAAGAAGTCCTGAAAGTATTGCCCAGAATGGGCCAAAACCTGAGTATGATTTTCCACCTTCTGTAAATGTGATATTAAGATACCTGATGACAAAGTAACTTCCAATGATCATCAAAAGAGTGCTTATATATAAACCTATATTGAGTGAATTCTGCGGGTTTTTCACAGGTAATATTCTGATAATTAGTATACCTACAATTGAGCATATTATTCCTAAAGAAGCAATAAAGAGGGGAAGTTCTATAAGTTTACTCCCAATAAAAGTGAAACTTATACCTATTGCAACACAGGCAATTATCGATTCCACATAGGATTCGAAAAGGTCTGCCCCAAGTCCCGCTATATCTCCAACATTATCTCCGACATTGTCAGCAATTACCGCAGCATTTCTGGGGTCGTCTTCAGGTATACCTTCTTCGACCTTTCCTACAAGGTCGGCTCCCATATCAGCGGCTTTTGTAAAGATGCCACCACCAGCACGTGCAAAAAGGGCAACCAGGGAGGCACCCATAGCATAACCATTTATAGCAAGAGGATTACCCTTGAATAATATATAGACAATGATAAAACCAAGAAGTCCTATACCAACAATTGAAAGACCAGTTACGGCTCCTCCGGAGAAGGAGACTAAGAGTGCTTGTTTTAAGCCTGACATTGCAGCATAAGTAGTCCTTGAATTTGCTCTTGTTCCTATAGACATGGCAAGGTATCCTGCAGATGCGGAGAAGAGGGCACCAATGAGAAAACAGATAGCTGTTCTCCAGTCGAGACCAATATTCGAGAAAATCCCTATTAAAGTGAAGAGAATTATTATTATTAATACTACAGAGGAAACATAATAGTATTCCCTCTTCAGGAATGTTTGTGCTCCTTTCTGGATAGATCTGGATATTTTGGACATCAGTTCTGTGCCCTGTTTTCTCTTCATAATAGAAAGAGCGAGCAGAAAAGCTGTGATAATCGCTAAAATTGTTGCTGCAAAAGCAGTGTATACCCCTTTCACAGTGCCTCACTATTTGTAATATTCATAGCCTTTTCAATTCCCATGGTGGACCAAACTTCGATAGAATGAAGAACATTTTCAATTATGGTTGGGAGTTCTTTTCTTTCATCTTCCGAAAAATTTAGAAGGACATATTCGCTGAGTGGTTTATCCATTTCAGGTCTACCGATCCCAATACGTAATCTTGGAAAATCTTCGGTTGATAAATGGTATATAGTAGAAGCCAGCCCTTTATGCCCTCCATCGGAGCCACTCTTTCTCAAACGGATTTTTCCGAAAGGTAGATTGATATCGTCGAGGACAACCAGGAGGTTCTCATTCAAAACATTAAAAAATTTTTTTGCCTCAAGGAGAGGGATACCGGATAGGTTCATAAATGTCTGTGGTTTGAGTAATAACAGTCTCGATTCACCACAGATTAATTCACCATAGATATAATCTCCCTTTCCTGGTAAAAATCGTAATTTTTCATTCGTTATTATACTATCGATAACCATATAACCCACATTATGTCTGGTATTTTTATATTCATTTCCCGGGTTACCCAGTCCACAAACCATTTTTTCTATCAAAGGTGTTATTTTTCTTCCTTTTCTTTTTTCTCTTCTTCTTCACCCTCTGCTATTTCTTCAACAACTTCGGGTACTTCTTCTACCTCTTCTTTTACCTCTTCGACAACCCTTGGTGTAACGACGTGAAACACGGTTTTCTCTGGATTATCCTCCAGGTCTGCATCTCCTATATCAAGATCTTTTATATGAACGGAATCTCCAATTTCCAATTGAGAGACATCAACGGTAAAGACAGAAGATATATTTGAAGGTAACGCACTTACTTTGATTTCATGGGCAACCTGTTCAAGTATTCCACCCTCCTTTTCACCAACGGGGGTACCGATTCCTCTTATTGGAACATCAACAGTGATTTTTTCACCCTTATGGAGGTGTTGAAAATCGATATGTAAAACCTTTTCTGTAATTGGATCTTTCTGCACAATTTTTACAAGAGACCAGAATGTCTCCCTACCTTTGATTTCAAGATTTACAACCTCGACACCATACAGACTTTTCTTAGTAATATCATGAAAATCCTTTTCCTTCACAGAGATGCATAGAGCAGGTTCTCCATGACCGTAAACGACACCGGGTACATCACCTTCATTTCTTAATTTTTTTGCAAAAGATTTACCTGTACCCTCTCTCAATTTTGCTTTCAGTTTTAATTCCTTCATTGAACCTCCATATTAGATGAAAAGTGAGCTTACCGACCTTTCTTCATGTATTCTTTTAATTGTCTCACCAAGCAACTCTGAAACAGAGAGAACAGTCATTAGGTCAATTTTTTTGTTACCGAGTGGGATAGTATCGGTCACAACAAGTTTTTTTATTGGGGCATTAGTTAATTTTATTAGTGCATCTCCAGATAGAACGGGATGGGTGCAGCAAACAAAGATATCTTTTGCTCCTCTCAGAGAGAGCGCCTTTACCGCACCGGCAACCGTGCCTGCTGTATCAATAATATCGTCAACAATTAGAATATTTTTCCCTTTAACATCCCCAACTATATTGAAAACACTTGACTTATTGGGTTCAGGCCTTCTCTTATCGATTATTGCAATGGGTAGATTACCTAACCTTTTTGCAATTCCTCGCGAACGATTTACACTCCCCGGATCAGGGGAAACAATTATAAAATTTGACATATCAACAAATTTCTTAAAATATTTTATTATTACAGGTGCTGCGTAGAGATGGTCAAAAGGTATATTAAAGAAGCCCTGAATTTGCTCTACATGTAAATCCATTGCGAGAATCCTCTGAGCACCTGCAACGGTTATCAGGTCTGCAATGAGTTTTGCTGAAATAGGGACTCGGGGTTTATCCTTTTTATCCTGCCTTGCGTATCCGAAATAGGGAGTAACAGCAGTAATTCTTCGTGCCGATGCTCTTTTTGCTGCATCTATGATAATAAGGAGCTCCAGAAGATTTTCAGCAGGTGGATTTGTCGATTGAACAATAAATACATCCTTGCCTCTTATATTCTCACCGATTTTTACTCGAATCTCCCCATCGGAGAATCTTAAGAGATCTACCTTCCCCTGTTTTATATTGAGGTATGAGCATATTTTTTTACCGAGCTCCGGATTTGAATTACCTGTAAATATTTTTAAATTTGTATCCATTCCATTAAATCAATTACTGGGGTGGGAGGACTCGAACCTCCGAATGTCCGCTCCAAAGGCGGATGGCTTGCCACTTGCCTACACCCCAAAAATCTCTATGTTACTATGCTTCTCCTCCTGACTCTTCTTTCCTCTCAATTACTACATCAGTGGTTTCCATTCCCTGTTTTTCAAGTTCCTTTTTGTATTCATCAATTATGATTGTTTCTATCTTTTTTCTGGTTTCATTATTTATGGGATGGGCGATATCCCTGTATGTACCGTCTTTTCCCTTTCTGGAAGGCATTGAGATAAAGAACCCATTGGTTCCTTCTATAACCTTGAGTCCTCTGATGACAAAACAGTCGTCGAATGTTATATTTGCAAAAGCTTTTAGCTTTGGCTCATCTCTTAGCGTAATTCTGACTTCTGTTATTTCCATTCTAGTTCCTCCTTACTCTTTAAAAAGAAAATTTTGGAATTTCCGATGACCTTATCGAAAATGCTTCTTTTGCCCAATAATCTTCTTTGTCAAGAAGAATTCGAGCATTGTTCAATTTTTTTCGGTTATCAAAAATTCCATAGATTGATGAACCACTCCCAGATAGGGAAACCAAAGATGCCCCATTCTGGTTAAGAAACTGCCGAATTTTTTTTAGTTCTTTATACTCTCTAAGCACCACCTCCTCAAAGTCATTTTTTAATAACACCATATTTCCTGCTATATCTCCAGCATTAAAATTACAAGTAGAAATTCTAATATAATTTTTCTTTTTTGTCAAGTAATTTATTTTTTCATAAGCCCATTTTGTGTCAATTCCAAACCCAGGGAAAACCACAAGATAATTAAAGAATGGTTCAGGTTTAATAGATTTAATCTTTTCTCCCTTTCCTGAAACGAAAGCAGTTCCCCCATCGATAAAAAATGGAACATCCGAACCTATGGAAATTGCCATATTTTTCATTTTCTCCTTACTTATGTCTGGGGTAAGTAAAAGATGAAGTCCTGTTAGAACAGATGCTGCGTCGGAACTCCCACCCCCGAGTCCTGCACCAATTGGAATATTTTTCTTTATATGGATTTTAATTCCAGGTTTTTGCGATGTTGTTTTCAAGAAAATCCTTGCTGCTCTGTAACAGAGATTTGATTCATCAAGAGGAAGTTCCGGGTTATCGGTTGTCATAAGAATAGATTTACCATTGATGGATATATCTATCTCATCATAAAGGGAAATCGTTTGGAGAATGGTTTCGATATTATGGTAACCATCCTTCCTCTTCCCCAGAACACTCAACCCAAGGTTGACCTTTGCAAATGCCCTTATTTTTATTCTCTTCAACTGCCTAATTCTTTTTCTAAAATTGATGCAATGATATGTCCAATCAGAATATGGGCTTCCTGAATTCTTGGTGTATCATCCGAGGGAGTCTTAATTGTTAGGTCTACCATCTTTGATAATTCGTTTTCCCTCTTTCCCGTCATTACAATTATTTTCATAGAAAGTTTTCTTGCTTCAGCTACTGCATTTATTATATTTAACGATTTTCCACTTGTAGATATCACAATGAGAACATCACCCTTTTTTGCATAAACTGCCAATTGTCTTGAAAAGATATTTTCGTACCCAAAGTCGTTAGCGAGTGCTGTTAGTGTGGATATGTTTGTAGCAAGGGAAAATGCGGGAACCGATATGCTGTTTTTTCTCATCCTTCCCACAAGTTCGCAGGCAATATGCTGGCTGTCGGAAGCACTGCCACCATTACCACAGAGATAGATTTTGTTACCATTTTTTATTGCATCTACCAGGATGTTCGTTGCCTTATTTATATCGTCGATAGATTTACTGAGCAAGAGTTTTTTTACATTAAGGCTTTCTTCTATCTCCTTTTTAATATCATTTTTATAATCCAATTTCATTCCTTTTTCAACGGTTTATTGGCTACTATCTACTGCTCTCTGGTCTCTGTTAACAGGTGTCTTCCTAAGGCATCCTTCCATGTTGGCATTTTATTGCTGAATATTTTTTCAAAGTGTGAATTATCGAGAGCAGAGTTGTGTGGTCTTTTTGCTGGTCTCTTAAAATCCACACTTTTTATGGGGATAATTTCCGTTTTTATATTAGAGAGCGAAACGATCTCCTTTGCAAAATCAAACCAGGTACAGATACCTTTGTTTGTTATATGGTATATGCCATATTTGTTACTGGCTAAGAACATTTCTAATGCAGCCGAAAGGTCAGAGGTATATGTTGGTGACCCTTTCTGGTCATTAACCACCTCTATCTTATCCCTTTTTTGGGAAAGAGATGTAATCGTTTTTACAAAGTTTTTACCATTTTTTCCGAAGAGCCAACTTGTTCTTACAATAAAGAATTTTTCAAGTCTATTTTTCACTATATCTTCTGCTTCTTTTTTTGTTTTACCATAGAAATTTATGGGTTTTGTGGTATCGTTTTCTCTGTAGGCGGTCTTTTTACTACCATCAAAAACATAGTCTGTGCTTATAAGAACAAGAGGAATATTAACTTTTTCACATACCGTTACAATATTCTTTGTGCCAATAACATTAACATTGTATGCTCGCTCCCTCTCTTCTTCAGCCATGTCAACATTGCTATATGCTGCGAGATGGAAAACGAACTCGGGTTCTTTTCTTAAGATATAGTCGATGATTTTGTCGCTGACTATATCACAATTATCAATGTCAATACCGATGAGACTATATTTTTTATATAGCCTCTTAGAGAGGTCATAACCGAGCATCCCCTTTGAGCCTGTAATTACTATCCTCAAATAAACCTTCTTATTTTCACTCCATATCCTTCTTCCCTTGCTGTGAACCAGGATGGTTCACCTGTTGAGCTGTGCCTTGTGCTTCTGGCATTTTGTCTCACCCTTTCTCTCCCATTAATTTCTTTCGTATATGTTCATTTGCCTTGAAGAGACTATCTACCGAAGCACCTGCGTCACCCCACCAACCCTTGAGAATTTCATAAGTCATCTGCCCCTTCTTAATGTATGCATTATTAACATCCGTTATTTCCAGTTCTCCCCTTTCTGATGGAGTGAGATTTTTAATAATATCAAAAACATTTCTGTCATACATATAAACACCAATAACAGCAAGATTCGTTTTCGGTCTTTTCGGTTTTTCCTTAATTCCAACAATCCTCTTCCCATCTATAGTAGCTACCCCATACTGGGAGGGGTCATTAACCTTCTTCAGAAAAACCTTTGCACCCTCTTTTTGCTTTACAAATGATTTTACCGCTTTCTTTATACTGCCATCGAGGATATTATCTCCTAAAATAACAGTAAACTTATCATCTCCCACAAAATGTGCTGCAAGTCCAACGGCTTCCGCAATTCCACCTTCCCTTTCCTGATATGTATAATTCAGATGTTTTAATCCAAATGCACTTCCATTGCCCAGAAGACGTAAGAAATCCCCGGCATTGTTTCCCCCCGTTACTATCATTATATCTTTTATGCCTGATTCTATAAATGTTGATATGGGATAATAGACCATTGGTTTGTCATAGAGGGGTAGAAGGTGTTTATTTGTTATCTTTGTAAGGGGAAATAGTCTCGTTCCAAGTCCACCGCATAGTATCAAACCTTTCATTAAAGCCTCCATTTCAGGATGAACTACAATAGTCACTATACATATAGAATTGTAATACCATAAATAATGAGTATTGTAAAGATATTTTTTGGGGAACCTAAATTTCTACATCCCAAAAAATCTGTTGACATAAACAAGATGTGGGTATATAGTTATCCATAGATTATGAAATGCCCGTTCTGTGGTTCTGAAGATAATAAGGTTATTGATACGAGGCCCGGTAAGGAGGGTAAATCCGTGAGAAGAAGGAGGGAATGTCTTGCCTGCAGCAGGAGATTTACCACCTATGAATATGTTGAAAAATCGCCTCTTCTTGTGATAAAGAGGGATAGCAGGGAAGAACCCTTTGACAGGCAGAAACTGCTTATCGGTATTATGACAGCAGCACATAAGAGGCCTGTTACTCGGGCAGAGATCGAAAAAATCGTCGGAGGAATAGAAGAAGATTTTTATGATCTTGGAAATTTAACTATTCCTTCAGAACGGATCGGTGAAGAAGTAATGAAGAGACTTAAAAAAATTGATGAAGTAGCATATGTCCGATTTGCTTCCGTTTACAGGGATTTCAAGGATAAAGAAGAATTTTTGAAAGAAGTTAAAGAACTTAAAAACTCTGTCGAGTAAAGAAAACAGGGTAACTTAACCCAGGGAATACCAAAGATGGGTAGTGTTTTAAAAAACTGTAAGAAATTGAAAAATGTCTTCTGATCTAAATAAGAAAACGGATGTCGAGAGATGGATTAAAGTAGATGGAAAAGAAAAACACTTTATAGAGAAGTGCATAGAGTATTAAAGGTCAATGGTATACTCTCAGTTTATCCAAAACATAATGAAGGGGATGAACCACTCTGGAACTTGTCAAATCTAACGCTCGAGGATATTATAAAGGAAATAGAAGATGTCAACTTGTGCACAAAAGGGAAATTTGTGAAAGAACTTATGCACAATGATAAATATAATAACGGTTATATATTAAATTTTTTGAAAGTGGAGAAAGGTAGGTGTAAATGATCGATATCAAAAAGAAAAGGGACCAGGAATTCCTGGTTATTGTCAGTGAAAAAGGTTGGAAAACAGAACATACTGTCACTCTGGATGAAGATTATTATCAAGATTTGACCGAAGGTTTAATAAGTAAGGAAGAATTGATAAAGAAGTCTTTCGAATTCTTATTAAAAAGGGAATCTAATGGTTCTATACTTTCCCGGTTTAATCTAAGGGTGATCAGTAATTACTTTCCAGAATACAAAGAGGAGATCAAGAATTCTAAAAACAGCGAATAATCGGTGGCGGAAAAAGAGAGAAAAACCCAATATTCCCATTGCAGATATTCTTATAAATAGTGTAAAAGCACCCATTGAAAAACTCGGCGCTGAGGTTGATATTGTTACAACAGTTATGAACCAGGAGGAATTGCAGGCATTCTTAAAAATGGAAAAGGAAGGGTGGATAGGATAGAATACTGTTGATATTTTTTGCCTGATAGATGGGAAAAGACTCCGATTTTTTTCTTGACAAATGTCTTTCTTTACTGTAAATTACATATTATAAGAAAAAATTTGTCTAATAAATAAGGTATTCAGAATGCCTGATACAAAAAATAAGATGTAAAATCGAACCTTTAACCAAGGAGGAGTAATGAAGAGAGTTACAATAATCTTAATGTTTTGTTTTCTTATTGCTCTCAGCATTGTGGCTTATACAGACCTGCCTG
>Ga0209121_10003234_pt1 | contig 15866 bp, 15 predicted proteins | sample Cruoilmetagenom3_FD_187292 | JGI IMG/M metagenome (GOLD analysis project Ga0209121, IMG submission 187292) | Oil polluted marine microbial communities from Coal Oil Point, Santa Barbara, California, USA - Sample 3 (SPAdes) (version 2) | ecosystem: Environmental > Aquatic > Marine > Oil seeps ...
AGCCGATAACAGTCTCAGCTGTTTTGATCCCCTGACAGGAAAGGAAATTTGGACTTACAAGTGCAGTCATAAGTCTCCAAGTGCAAATTTCTTCACAATAGGTCCCATATTTACCCCTTTTCTCCCTAGTAATGTACTCTACTTGCAGAGTTTTGATATGATAATAGCACTTAATCCTGATAGCGGACAGGAATTATGGAGTATAATTCCTCCTTTTCCTAAAATGATTGACGAGAAAGAAGATAGTAATGGGTATTGGATGTTGATACCTGTAGATAACGGATTTGTTACTTTATATGCAGATTTTGCAATGTCAGGTGATGCTATGCTCTCTCCTTCTGTTGTCCAGTTATGGTCAATCGCGAATAACAAAAAGTAACGGTTTCAAATTTCACCACTTCTGTAACTGATTGGTGACTGTTTGCAGAAAGCAGTATAGGGCAGGTGTAATACCCGCCCTTAAAAATTTTCTCTAAATTTCACACAGAACACACCTTAAATTTCAACGAGAAGATTTTTACAGGTAGAAATAATCATCTCACCCTGACTTTTGCGAATTCATACCAACTTAGGAAATATGAAGAAATTTGATAAGTTAGAAAAGGTTTTTTAAAATTCTCTCAAAAATATAGAACTTTTTTGTTTCTCAAGCGTCTAATATATATGAAGAGAAAAATTTTGCTAAAGTGAAAAATGAATTTTCAAAATTCTTCTAAAAGGTATGATATTGACTCGAAAGAGTATAAAATGGAAGCGAAGACGGAGTCTACCTTACTATCGAAGGATTTAAAGGAAATGTGGAAAAATTTAAGCAGTTTTTTGTATTTCCTTGAAAATCTTTTTTTTATGTATAAAATTTAGTTTATGAGTGGCGTAAATTATGTAGATGTGGTAATATTTATTCTTCTTCTTATTGCTGTTGTCCAGGGAATAAGAAAGGGTATTGTAATTCCTGTTTTTGATATAGCAGGGCTTGTTGCAGGATGGTTTATTGCAAAAGGCAATGCTTTTGTGTTTGGCATTTATCTGGATAGCAGATTCAATATAGGTTCATATTTTTATGATAAAGTATTTAACCTCCTCAAGCTTCCGCCAGAAGTAGGCAATTTGCCTGCAGATAATGCAACTATTCTCAATGCGGTTAAAGCATTGCATTTCCCTGCCTTTTTACAGAATCTTTTTTTTGAAGGCACAATTCCTTCCGGATTTACAGTACAGCAGTTTTTGGCAAGCAGGATTTCCCAGAGCGTTGTTACAGGTATTGCTTTTCTTATTATTTTGCTTGGGGTATTCATACTATTTCGGATAGCAGGAATAATTGTTAGAAGAATAGTTAGAGTGAGTCCTTTTTTAAAATGGTTTGATTCATTTTTTGGAGCTTTGCTGAAATTTGTTTTTATATATGCGATTATATTTATTATTATACAAGTAGTTCTTTCTGCCTATGGTTATCTGCATCTTACAGAGAGTGCATTTATTTATCAAATAGAAACATCAAAATTTTATACAATTGGTGTAAAGATTTTTCCAATAATAAAAGAAAAGATCATTCTTCTTATTGTTTCTGTTGGTCAATAATTTTTTATGAAGATAGAAGATTTTAATTATAATTTGCCAGAGAATCTTATTGCACAGCATCCTATATATCCAAGAGATTATGCAAAACTTATGGTACTGAACAGGAAAGACAAAAGCATTTGTCACCGACGATTTTATGACATTATTCAATATCTCAGCAAAGGCGATGTACTTGTACTTAACGATACACGGGTGATACGAGCACGGGTGAAAGGATTAAAGGAAGGGACAAAAGGAAAAAGAGAGGTTTTTCTTCTAAGTTATCTGGGTGATTATCGGTGGAAAGCTCTTGTCAGCCCTGCTAAGCGGACACATAAGGGTGATAGAATCCTTATAGATAAAGATAGCAGGATATACGTTGAGATAGAAGAGAGAGGAGTAAGTGGAGAAAATGTTGTACGGTTTGAAGCCCCAGGGTTGTCAATGGAGGAGATTTTGAAAACTGTAGGCAATATACCTCTTCCTCCGTATATAAAAGGAAAAATTGTAAATGAAGAAGAATATCAAACTGTTTTTTCAGAAAAAGATGGAGCAGTTGCAGCGCCTACTGCGGGGTTGCATTTTACGGAAGATCTTTTAGAGAAGGTAAAAGAAAAAGGGGTAAAGGTGGTATACATCACTCTGCATGTAGGCCTGGGTACATTCAGGCCTGTGAAAGAAGAAATTGAAAAACATAAAATGCACAGGGAAGAATTTTTCATTTCTGAAGAAACGGCACAAATTATTAACGAATTAAAGATGGCAGGAGGAAGGGTGTTTGCATGCGGGACAACAACAGTAAGATCGTTAGAAACAGCTGCTACTTTTAAAGGAGTTTTAAAACCAATGAAGGGCAAGACGCGGTTGTTTATAAAACCTGGATATCCTTTTAAAGTTGTCGATGCAATTATAACGAATTTTCATTTTCCCCGCACAACGCTTCTTATGCTTGTTGCTGCATTTGCTGGGATGGATTTTATTCTTGATGCATATAATGTTGCCGTGAAAGAGCGTTATAGATTTTATAGTTTTGGTGACGCAATGCTCATTATATAGGAGAAGAAAAAAAATGGAAGATATTAAGTTTAAAATCGTTAAAAAAAGACGTGAAACAAGAGCACGCATAACAAATTTTGAGACGGCGCATTCTATTATTGAGACTCCCGTCTTTATGCCAGTTGGAACGCAAGCAACTGTTAAAACTCTTACTTCAGATGAAATTGATGAGATGGGGTTTAAAATTATACTTGGCAATACATATCATCTTTACTTGCAGCCTGGCGCAGATGTAATAAAAAAGGCAGGTGGGCTGCATAAGTTTATGAATTGGAAACATGCAATACTTACGGATAGTGGTGGATTTCAGGTATTATCGCTAAAAGAGATAAGAAAGATTGAAAAGGATGGTGTAATGTTTCGTTCATTTATTGATGGTTCAAAGCATTATTTCACTCCAGAAAAGGTTATAGATATTGAAGAAAAGATTGGAGCAGACATTATTATCCCTCTTGATATATGCGGAACATATCCCTCAAACCGGGCTCTGGCTGACAGAGAGCTTGATATTACGCTTGATTGGTCCGAGAGGAGCTTGAAAGCAAAAACCAGGGACGATCAAATTATGTTTGGCGTTATCCAGGGGAGTTTTTATAAAGATTTGAGAAAAAAAGCAGTGGATGGTATTTTGTCGCTAGGTTTCCCTGGAGTAACGCTTGGGGGTTTAAGTGTAGGGGAAGAAAAAGAACTCACAAAAGAAATGGTTGATTATACTGTTTCGATTTTACCTGAGGATAAACCACGGTATCTTATGGGTGTGGGTGACCCAATTAGTATTCTTGAGTATGTGAAACTCGGAGTGGATATGTTTGATTGTGTTCTTCCTACGCGTGTTGCTCGTAATCGTACACTTTTTACAAAAGACGGCCCTATAAAAATAACAAAAGCAATTTATAGAGAAGATTTTACTCCGATAGAGGACGACTGTGATTGCTATACTTGCAGGACATTTACCAAAGCATATCTAAATCATCTATTTAAAGCAAGAGAATTTCTTGCAGGAAGGCTAGCTACAATTCATAATCTTTTTTTTCTTCAAAAATTAATCATGGATATAAGAAAGTCTATCGAGAGTGATAATTTTCTTGAGTTCTACGAGAGTTTTAAGAATAGATATCAGCGGACGAATTATAAATAACTGAATACATTTTGCTTCCACTTGTTAAACTTGAAAATGTGTAAAGTTTCTATTGTAAATTCAAGGTTAACCGGAAATAATTGTCTTTTAGGGGCTATAACGATGATTCTTGAAAGATTTTTAGAAAAACCGTACGAATTTCTTCGGTAATTCTCCTTAATAAGCAGGCCTGCGGAGCGACTAAAAAATGGTCATTCTGTGGCCTGTTTTTTTTACTTTAGTTCAATTACTCTATCTTTTTTTAATCTGAATATCAAGACCATCTAGCTGTTCTTTTTTGACTTTGTTGGGCGCATCTGTCAGAGGAGATATTCCTGCTGTTGTTTTAGGAAAAGCAATTACATCTCTCAAACTTTTTGCATTACTCATAATCCATACAAGTCTATCAAGGCCAAAAGCAATACCTCCATGTGGAGGGGCTCCCAGTTTCAGTGCTTTGAGAAGAAAGCCAAATTTATCTTCTGCTTCTTGTTCTGTCAACCCTATTGCATCAAAGACACGCTTTTGAAGGATTGGATTGTGGATTCTGATACTTCCTCCGCCTATTTCATTACCATTTAAGGTCAAATCGTAAGCAAGGGCATGAAGGTTGTCTTTGTCTCCGTCTAGTTTATCTAATTCTTCAGGATTTGGCATAGTAAATGGGTGATGTTCTGTTTCATACCGATTTTCTTCTTTGTTAAATGAAAAAAATGGAAAATCTGTGACCCACATAAAATTCCATTTTTCTTTTGGAATGAGATCAAATTTTTTTGCGAGGAAAAGTCTGATTTTTCCTACTATTTCAAATCCATTTTCTTTATTTACAATGAAGAGTAGCGCAATATCGTTATTTTTACCATTTTTAAGAAGTATTTCTTTTCCCGTTTCGCTGAGATACTTTGCATAGGACGAAGATATTCCGTCATTTATTTTAAATTCCAGGAATCCTGCCGCTCCTTGTTCTTTTATCTCTTCTTTCAGGGTATCAATTTCTTTTCTTGAAAGTGCTGCACCGTTAGGTACAAATAGTGCAAGAATTTTTTGTCCTTTTTCTATACTGTTTTTAATTAAATTAAACTCGCTTTCCTTAAAAAAACCTGTCAGGTCTTTTATCTCCATTGCAAAACGTGTATCTGGCTTGTCGGAGCCGTAGCGGAGCATTGCTTCGGCATATTTTATCTGCGGGAATGGAGTGACAATGTCTGTGTTCAGTACATCCTTAAACATTTTTTTGTACATACCTTCTGTGAGGAGCATTATATCCTCTTGGTCTACAAACGACATTTCAATGTCAATTTGTGTGAATTCTGGCTGCCTGTCCTGTCTTAAGTCTTCATCCCTGAAGCAATGTGCAATCTGAAAGTATTTTTCAAAACCGCCTACCATAAGGATTTGCTTAAATAGCTGGGGGGATTGTGGAAGTGCATAGAATTTCCCTTTGTTCAATCTGGATGGCACGATAAAATCCCTTGCTCCTTCTGGTGTGCTTTTTGTAAGGATTGGTGTCTCAACATCTATGAAATTTTTTTGAATTAGATAGTTTCTGATGCTTTGAACTATTTTTGCTCTTAATTCAAAAGTTTTTCTTACTTCATGTTTTCTCAAATCAAGATATCTGTATTTTAGTCTTACTATTTCGTCAACATCCTGTCCAACAAATGGATTAAAAGGAAGGTCTTCTGCTTCTGAAAAAATTTCTGCAGTTTCTATCTCGATTTCTATTTTTCCTGTTTTAAGATTTGGATTTTCTGTTTCACGTTTTTTAACTGTACCCTTAATCCCCACTACTGATTCTGTTTTCAGTGTTTGGAATTTTTTAAACAGCGCTTTGTTTACTTTATCGGGGTTTAGAATGATTTGAACAATTCCAGACCTGTCCCTAATGTCTAAAAAAAGGAGTCCACCAAGGTTTCTCTTTTTTTGTATCCAGCCATTGATAGTTACACTGTTTCCTATTTCTTTTTCTGTTATATTTGCACAGTTTATTGTTCTTTTAAGCATTTTTTTCTCCATTTGTGTGATTTTTAAGGAATGTTATAATTTGGTCTGATGGTATTTCTTTTTGTTCTTTCGTTTCCATATTTTTAACTTGCAGAACTCTTTTTTCTTTTTCTTCTTCGCCAATAATAATTGTGTAGAAAGAATGTTTTTTCGCACTTCTTTCAAGCTGTTTTTTGAAGTTTCCGCCCTTTATGTCCATCAGGACAATAAAACTGTTATCCCGCAATATGTTTGCAATGTCCATTGCTTCTTTTAGGGCATTTTCTTGATAGGCTATATATATTGTCGGTTGTTCTTCAACTGTTTTCCCTTCTGCTTCTAAAATTGTCACAAGTCGTTCAATACCCATTGCGAAACCCACTGCTGGCACATGGCGTCCTCCCAGCTCTTCGATGAGGTAATCATACCGGCCGCCTCCGAGCAGTGCGTTTTGTGCGCCGAGATTTGTTGAGACAACTTCAAATACCGTTTTTGTATAATAATCAAGGCCTCTTACAAGACTGCTATCCAGCTCAAATGGGATATTCATTAATGTTAAATGTTTTTTTACTGCATCAAAGTGTTCCTTGCACTCTTCGCATAAATAATCAGCAATTTTAGGTAGGGATTTCTTTAGTTCATCATTCTCTTTTTTGCAGTCAAGAATGCGCAATGGATTGGTGTAAAATCTTTTTTTGCAATTGTCACAGAGTTTATCGTAGTGTGGTTTGAGTGCATTTTTTAATGCATTTTTGTATAATGGCCTACATTTTTTGCAACCTATACTATTTAATTTAACCTTTATTTCCTTAAGGGAGAATCGTTTTGCAATGGTAACTGCGAGCGAGACAACCTCTGCGTCAAGTAGTGGTGAAATGTCGCCAATGGCTTCTACTCCGAATTGATAGAATTCTCTGTATCTACCTTTTTGTGGTTTTTCATATCTAAAACATGGGCCTATATAATACAATCTTAGCGGAGAAGGTATGGTTTCAAAATGGTGTTCAACGTAACTTCTTGCTATAGATGCAGTAATTTCAGGCCTCAAAGTAAGGCTCCTTCTGCTTTTATCCTCAAATGTATACATTTCTTTTTCTACGATATCAGTATCTTGCCCAACTGAACGTTGAAAGAGCTCCGTGTATTCAATAATGGGCGTTACCATTTCTATATAACCATATTGTTCTGCAGTTTCTGACAAAACTCTTTTGCTATACTGAAAGAGCTTGATATCTTTTCCGTATATATCTTTCCAGCCTTTTACTGTCTTAATCATAAATTTCTCCTTTTACGATGTTATTTTATCATTTCTTTTGTAAATTAAAATTATGTAAAAACAGCGAATTAGTTTGTTTATATCGTGATCCTGAAAAATTTTAATTTACCTACTTTTATTACGTCTCCCTTTTTTAATGGTACCAGGTTTTTAAAATCCTTTACTTTTTCTCCGTTTACTTGTATTCCTCCTTGCTGGATAAGTCTTTTTGCATCTGATTTTGATTTTACAATATCTTTTTCGTTAAGCATTACGACAATGTTTACTTTGCCATCTCGAATGAATTTTGATATGTCGAGTTCTTTCATATTTTCTGGCAATTCTTTTTTACTGAAGATATTTTTAAAATTTTCTTCTGCTATGTTTGCATCTTCTTGCGAGTGAAATAAAGTTACAATTTCTTTTGCAAGCTGTATCTTTAATTTCATTGGATTTTCTTTTCCATCCTGTATAATTTTATCTATTTCTTTTGATTTTTTTTCTGGTTTCTGCAGGATAAGAAAATAATATTCTGATATTAATGTGTCTGGTATGGACATCACTTTTCCAAACATTGTGTCAGGATCTTCTGTTATCCCTACGTAATTCTTAAGGCTTTTACTCATTTTTTTTATTCCGTTTGTTCCTCTTAAGAGGGGCATAATGATTGCAACTTGTGGTGCCATATTCATTGATTCCTGTAGTTTTCGGCCCATCAGTAAATTGAATTTTTGGTCAGTTCCTCCCAGCTCTACGTCTGCTTTTATAGCAACAGAATCGTATGCTTGCATTATCGGATAGAAGAACTCGTGAAAAAAAATAGGGATACCTGATTCATATCTTGTTAAGAAATCATCTCTTTCCAAAATTCTTGCAATAGTGAATTTTGATGCGATACGAATCAATTGTTCAAGTGAGATTTTTGATAGCCATTCGGAATTAAAATGAATTTCTGTTTTGCTTTTGTCGAGAATTTTAAATACTTGCTCAAAATATGTTTTTGCATTTTCTTCTATCTGTTCTCTGGAAAGGGGGGGACGTGTTTTGGATCGCCCGGAAGGATCGCCTATTAATGCCGTAAAATCCCCTATAATAAACACGACTGTATGGCCTAATTCCTGAAAATCTCTAAGTTTTCTCAATACAACATAGTGGCCGAGATGAAGATCTGGTGCTGTTGGGTCCGCTCCAAGCTTTATTCTAAGTTTTTTTCCACTGGCCAACCGTTTTTCAAGCTCATCTATGCTGATAATTTCTACTGCTCCGTCTTTTATCTTTTTTAATGAAGTTATCATTTTTGCCTCCTGATTAGTTGTTACATTTTAGATAAACTTTTTTCAATGTCAAATAGATTGAATAAGTGACGCAATGTGGTATAATTTTTTAAACAGAATGAGGAGGAAAGATGAAGATAGCCATAGGTTCTGACCATGCTGGGTTTCAATTAAAAGAAGAATTAAAGGTATTTTTGCAAGGAAAAGGCATTGATACGGAGGATTTTGGCGCATATTCAGAAGAAAGTGTTGACTATCCTGATTATGCAATACCTTTAGCTGAGAGTGTTGCGAGAGGTGAAGAAAAGTTTGGAATTTTAATCTGTGGTACAGGCATCGGAATGTCCATTGCTGCAAATAAAGTAAAAGGTATTCGTGCAAGTCTTTGTGGCAATGAGTATTCTGCTCGCTGCGCAAGAGAGCATAATGATGCGAATGTGCTTTGCCTTGCGGGAAGAGTTTTGAAAGAAGAACTTGCTAAAGAAATTGTAAATATCTGGCTTAATACTTCTTTTTTGGGTGGCAGGCACAAGCGAAGGATCGACGAAATAACAAATTATGAGAAAAAATAAGGATGTAGCAATTGATGGAGATGCGGGAAGTGGAAAATCTACAGTGGGAAAACTCCTTGCAGAGAGAATACAATTTGAATTTATCGATAGCGGGCTTCTTTACAGGGCTTTCGCATATGTAGTTTTAAAAGAATGTACAGGCAAAAGTGGCAAGAAAGAATTGGTGGATGTCATACAAAACATCGGATTCGATTTAAAGGAAAGGGTTGTATATATTGACGGGAAGGATGTTAATGAAGCAGAATTACGGAAAAAAGAAGTAGACGATCTTGTCTCTCCTGTATCTACGGTAAAGGAAATCAGAGAAATAATAACGGATAAATTGAGAAAAATCGCAGATTCGAAGAATGTTGTTATGGCAGGAAGAGATATTGGTTCTGTTGTGCTAAAAAATGCGTTTCTTAAAATTTATCTTACTGCCCCTATTGAGGTTCGCGCAAAAAGGCGGCATAAAGAGCTTCTTGAGAAAGGAGTAAATATCACATTTGAGGAAGTTCTTAACGGTTTAAAAAACAGAGATGTGATTGATTCCAATCGCGATATTTCTCCGCTTACAATTCCTCAGGATGCTTATGTAATTGATACGAATTATCTTTCTCCTGGACAAGTCGTTGATAAAATTATTCAATTTTTAAAAGGAAGGGAGTATGTTGTATAGAATAGTTTATATTTTTTTCAAATTGTTTTTCAAACTCTTTTTTCATTTGGATATTTATGGGGTGGAGAATATTCCAAAAACAGGAGGAGCAATTGTTGCTCCAAACCACAGGAGCTTTTTGGATATCCCTATAATGGGTGTTGCATTGCCAAGAAGGATGCGTTCACTTGGGAAAAAAGAGGTTATTTCAGAAAGCAGGCTGGGATGGTTATACCAAATGTTAGGAGGGATACCTCTTGATCTGGACAGAACAGATTTAAAGGGCTTGAGAAATGCTATAAATGTGCTTGAACAAGGCAGCCTTCTTCTTGTATTTCCGGAAGGTACGCGCTCTTTAACGAAAGAAGTTGGCCCTGTGAAGAAAGGAGTGGTTTTCCTTTCTTTTAAAGCAAGTGTGCCTATTGTGCCTGTGGGCATTGTAGGAGCTGGTAAAGCATTACATAAAACTTCAAAAATGATAAAATTTGCACACCTGGTGGTTGTATTTGGGAAACCCATTAAACTGTGGGAGTTATTTGATCCAAAAGGTAATTCTTTTTATGAAAAATCAACTAAATGTCTTAGAAAAGAGATAAAAAAATGCGTCGAGTTAACAGAAGAAAAATTATAATTGCAAAAAATATTGGGTTTTGTTCTGGAGTTGAGCGGGCAGTAAAGATTGCCGAAGAATCTCTCTCTCAGTGTAAAAAAGTTTATACACTTGATGCCTTATTGCATAATGAAAAGGAGATGCAGAGACTTAAGGAGAAAGGAGTTTCTGTTTTATCTAACTTAAAGCAGAAAGGAAAAGTAGTACTTCTTCCTGCTCATGGTTCTACCGCTATAGAACGAAAAAAAGCAGACGAGAATTTTGAAAAGGTGGTTAATACGGTTTGCCCTTTTGTTTTAAGGACAGTGCAGATTATTGAGAAACTTAAAAAAGAGAATTATAAGATAGCAATTGTAGGCGATAGAGGGCACCGCGAGGTGAAAGTACTTTCAGATGCTGCTTCTTCTAACCTTCTTGGTGTATTTCAGGACAGGAACGAAATAAAGAAAGAACTGAAGACGGCAAAAATAGGCGTGGTAGCACAATCTACCATAGACCAGGGGACTTTTTTTTCTATCGCCAGTGAATTGATGACAATTACAGATGAACTGAGATTTTTTAATACAATATGCAGGGAGACACTGAGCCGCCAGGCAGAGGCAAAAGAAATTACAAAAAATGCTGATTGTATGCTTGTGATCGGGGATAAGACAAGCGCAAATTCATGCAGATTGTTCCAAATGGTAAAAGAGATTGATAAACATTCATATTTTATTCAAAACGAAGATGATTTAGCAATTATTCCTCTTGAAAAATTTAATATTATAGGAATTACATCTGGTACGTCTACTCCCTATTGGCTTATTGAAAAAGTAGTAAGGAGGATTAGGAAATGAAAATATCTGTTATTGGTGCAGGTGCATGGGGTACCACTATTGCAGAACTTTTAGGGGAAAAAGGTTTTGATGTGACACTATGGATACACAGTAAAAAGACTATTAATGCAATTCAAGAACGGAACGAAAATATTTATTACTTGAAGGGGATAAAGCTCCGTTCTATTGCTAAATATACAATAGACATTAATGAAGCTCTTAGTAATGCAGAAATTATTGTTTTGGCTGTGCCAGCACAAAAATTAAGAAGTGTTATATCGGATGTATCTCCTTCTGATGCACCTATTGTTGTCAATCTTGCAAAAGGAATAGAAATAAATTCTGGGAAGCGTATGTCTCAAGTAATACACGAAATATGGACTGGTATACATCCTAAAAACATTACTTCTCTGTCAGGACCAAATTTTTCTTTCGAGATTGCAAGAAAAATGCCTGCCGCAACAGTAATAGGTGGAAAAGATGAATCTATTCTAAAAGGGCTGCAGGATATTTTTTTGACAGATTATTTTAGAGTGTATTATACAACAGACCTTCTGGGAGTTGAATTAGGTGGTTCTGTAAAAAATGTACTTGCTGTTGGCGCTGGAATAAGCGATGGACTTGGTTTTGGTGACAGCAGCAAATCCTCTCTTGTTGTGAGGGGTATCAGCGAACTTATCCGTTTTGGTATGGCTCTTAACGGTAAGAAGGAGACATTTTATGGATTATCAGGGATGGGAGATTTGATTGCTACATCTTTTAGCAAACTAAGCAGAAATAGATGGGCAGGTGAAGAGATCGGGAAAGGAAAGAACAAAGAAGAAATAGAAGAGTTTACAAATCAAGTGGTTGAGGGGCTATACACGGTAAAATCAGTATACTTGTTAAAAGAGGAGCTTAGTATAGATATGCCGATAACTACTGCTATTTATAACATTGTTTACCAGCATAAACCACCGAAGGAGGAATTGCAAAAATTGATGCAGAGGGCGACAAAAAAGGAATCCTAAGTGGTTTGATTTTATTTATCGTTTACTTAAAATAATAGAGCAGATGTTTTAAAAGAAAATTTGTTTATCTGATTGTTCAGATAAAAGGCTTGATAAATTTTAGAAATGTAAGGAATTCCGATAACATTAAAATCTTATACTTACTATTTAACAAAATTTTACAGCAGTTATATTATAAAAAGGGGGAGGCAAAAATGAAATTACTTATAATTTATATGGACAAATTTGGGTACAGAACTACAACGAAAACACTTTCGGAACTTAAAAGCGAGGAAAAGCAAGAAACCTTTCAGGATGTGCTTGTAGGTTTTATTCACTCAGAGAAAGAAGACGAAGAAGAAGTTGACAAAAAAGTAAAAAAACTTATCAAGAGTTTAAAATGGGCGGCAGGTAAAAATAAGACAAAACGCATTGTTTTGCATTCTTTTGCACATCTATCTAAAAGTAAGGCTGATCCAGAGGTTGCGCTTAGTATACTGGAGAAGGCAGAAGAGAGGCTCAAAAGTGCGGGATATGAAGTTTACCAAACCCCATTTGGGTATTTTTTAAACTTGGAAGTTTCAGCTCCTGGTATTTCCCAAGCACGAATCTTTCAGGATCTATAATTTTTTGTGACTATTGCATCACAGTAGAAAACCATTATAATAAAAGGGATTCGGGGCGTGGCGTAGTTTGGTTAGCGCACCTGCATGGGGTGCAGGGGGTCGGAAGTTCGAATCTTCTCGCCCCGACCATTTTTATATCGGGATGTGGCTCAGCTTGGTAGAGCGCTTGGTTCGGGACTAAGAGGTCATGGGTTCAAATCCCATCATCCCGACCATTTAAGATAATTTAATTTAAGGAGTGTAATATAGTGAATCAAAATAAAGCTCCTCTTTATGAGGCTATTCTTAGATATGTTGAAAAGGATATGATTCCTTTTCATATGCCAGGTCATTCAAATGGAAGAGGAGTACCTCGTTATCTCAAAAAACTTTTCGGTAATGACTTATTCAAATTTGATCTTACAGAAGTTTCAGGTCTTGATTACCTTCATTATGCAAAAGGTGTGATAAAACAAGCGGAAGAACTTGCAGCTGACCTCTATGGAGTAAAGAATACATTTTTTTTAATAAATGGAACAACAGCAGGAGTTCACGCTATGATACTTGCTACCTGTAAAGAAGGTGACAAAATTATAGTGGGGAGAAATTCTCATAGGTCTGTTATAGGAGGCATTATTGAGTCTGGAGCTAATCCAGTATTTGTACATCCAGAATTCAACAACGATTTTGGCATTATTACGAATCTTACAGCTACTGAGCTTGAAAAGGCAATACAAAATAATCTGGATGCTAAGGCAGTGTTAATAACTACACCTAATTATTATGGGATTCAGGGCGATTTAAAGAAAATGATTGATATTGTGCACAAATATAATATGTATGCACTAGTAGATGAAGCACACGGCGCACATTTTCCATTTCATCCTTCTTTTCCTTCAAGCGCTATTGAATATGGTGCGGATATAGTTGTCCAGAGCGCACATAAAACACTTCCTACATTTACACAAACTTCTCTCCTTCATATTGTAAGCGATAAGGTTAACACAGATATTGTGGAACAAGTACTTGCTACTATAGAAAGTTCAAGTCCATCCTATATATTTATGGCTTCTCTTGATGTGGTAAGAAGAGAGATGGCCATCAATGGGAGAAAGCTATGGGAGAAAGCTATTGAGATGGCAGATTATGCAAGAGAAGAGATTAAAAAAATAGATGGTTTTAGGATAGTAGATTCTTCCATTATAAATGGTAAGGACATTTATGCTATTGATCCTATAAAACTTGCCATAAATGTTGAAGATATGGGTTTTTCTGGGTTTGAGTTTGAGCTCTTTCTTAATAAATATAATATAGAGATTGAACTTTCTGATTTGCAAAATGTACTCCTTTTTGTTACAATTGGAACGAAAAAGAGGGATGTAAAATCCCTTTTAAAAGTTTTAAGATCTGTGAAAAAAAAATCAGGCGGAGTGGCAAAAATGATACCTTTTCCTGTAGCCGGGAAGCAAGCTTATTCGCCTAATGAGGCGTTTAACTTGAATTATAAAATAGAATTGTTAGACAAGGCAGTAAATAAAGTCAGCTGGGGAGTTGTTGCGCCTTACCCTCCTGGCATTCCTGTTTTAGCTCCTGGCATGGAAATACCGCAGGAAGCAATAAATTTTATTCATATAATGGAAAACAAAGGCGGCATGATCCAGGGGGCTATCATGCGAGATAATAAGGTTTATGTGAGAGTTGTAGATGATTTACAATAAGCAAGAGGAAGGTGCGTATGATTGAAAGGGATATACTTATTTCGATAAGTGAAGCAGAAAAAAAAGCTAAACAGATTTTCAATAAAGCAGAAAAGGAAGCAGATCTTCTTAAGCAAAAAAGGGTAAAGGGGCAAGAAGATTTTTTGAATAAGTTGGAAGAAGAATTTGCTGCAAAGGAAAAAATAGAAGAAGAGAAAAGTAAGGAGTTAATGCAAAAAGAGGTCAAAAAAATAAAGAGATCTCACGAAAAAAGATTAAAAGAATTGAAAAATATTGCTTCACGAGAAGCTGAGCAAATAGCAAAAAAACTTGTGAAAAAGGTTGTAAAAAGTTAATGGCAATTGAAAAACTTCAAAAGGTTCACATTGTTTGCCTAAAAGAAGAGAAAGACGCTATTTTAGAGGAGATTTATAAATTGGATATTTTCCATATCGATAAGTTTCCCCTTTCATGCGTGAAAGATGGTGAGAATTATTTTAAGCATCCTGTTTCTGCTCACACTGTTTCTAACAAACTGAACACAATATCCTCTATATTTTCAGTTTTCAAGCAGTTTGGTTTAGATCAGAAAGGTTTTATCAGTGCTTTTCTTCCAGAAGATGAAAAGTTTTCGAGAGAAGAATTTGATAATATTGTAATAAAATTTCTATTGGACGATTTTTTTAATGAACTCTCTAATCTTTCTATAAGATATTCAAAATTGCAGGAAGAAGAAAATAAATTAAAGGAAGAAAAGATCCTGATAAATTCCATTGTAGAATTCCCATTCGAGTTTGCAGTCCTTTTAGGAACAAGAGAAACTAATTCATTTATTGGCATAATGGATGGAAAAAAATTTGACAAATTGCTTTCTAGCGAGAGAGAACTTATAGAGAGAAATTTTCTATATCCTTTTGGAGAAAAGAGCGTTAAGGCGAAATTCTTCTTTCTTTATTTAAAGGAAGACGAGGAAGAAATTGTGAGCTTGATGAAAGAGCATAGAATTGAAAAAATCTTGGTAGCAGAAACTTTCTCTGGTTTTATAGAAGAGGAAGCAGATAGAATTTTACAGAAGTTCTCAGAATTAAAAAAAGAAAAAGAAATTATTCTCTCCAAGATTAAGGAATATTATAAAGAAAAGGGTAAGCTTCTTGCAATTAATGATTATTATGAATCTATGGAGAGAAAATATAAATCTATAAACTATACTGTTGAGAGCAAGAAAAACGTTGTTTTTAGAGGATTTGTAAGAGAGAAAGATTTTGATAAGCTCAATGAAATGAGAAAAAAGTTTTACAGTGCTGTCATATCTTCAGAGCCTGCTGTATATGATGCTGTACCTGTTGCCTTAAATAACAACTCTTTCTTTAGACCTTTTGAAATGCTAATCAAAATGTTTGGCGTACCATTCTATTTTACGCTTGATCCCACACCGATTGTTGCAATTCTTTTTTCTGTCTTTTTTGGTATTGCTTTGGGCGATGTATTCTACGGTACTTTGTTGGTTTTAGGCTGTCTCTATTTCCTTAGAAGATACAAAGGAAATAGAGGAATTGAAAATTTTTTCAAAGTGTTTTTGTATGCAGGTTCTGTAACGATTGTTGTCGGGTTTCTAACTGGTTCTGTTGGGGGAAATTTCTTTCTTATATATTTTCCTAATCACATTATTACAAGGATGCTTTATAGTGTGCAAATTATT
>Ga0209121_10003235_pt1 | contig 15861 bp, 17 predicted proteins | sample Cruoilmetagenom3_FD_187292 | JGI IMG/M metagenome (GOLD analysis project Ga0209121, IMG submission 187292) | Oil polluted marine microbial communities from Coal Oil Point, Santa Barbara, California, USA - Sample 3 (SPAdes) (version 2) | ecosystem: Environmental > Aquatic > Marine > Oil seeps ...
CCGGGGTTGAGGGCCAGCAGTTGCATGTGCTTGGTCTTCTCATCGAAGCCCATAAGCGCCAGGTTAGTGACCACGCGGTACGGCCCTGTGCCGGGAGGCAGCCCTGCGGCCTCCCGTGCACCCGGCCCGGCCAGATAGCCCGGCGTAGTGAGGAAGTCCACCTGGGGCACAAAGCGGCGCTTGTCGTGACGCATGATGGCGATGGTGCGCCAACAGAGAGATCCGACGTCGTTGGCTCCGCCGCTACCCGGCAGCCGCACCTTGGGCCGGTCGTGATCGCCGATGACCGTGCTGTTCAGGTTGCCGTAGGAGTCAATCTGCGCCCCGCCCAGAAAGCCATACTCAATGAAGCCCCGCTGGGCCGTCTCCATGATGTCGCAGATGCCCGAAGCGGCCACCGCCCGGTAAAACGTGCGCGCTTCGCCCACAGCCAGCGGCAGATCTTCTAGCGAGCCACCGGTGCCGCCGAACTCGAAAACTGGCACCAGGTTCGGCGCCTGCATCTTCTGCGCCAGCGAAGCGGCCAGCATGGGAATGCCCGTGCCGATGAATGCCGTCGTGCCATCCTCCATCAGGCGGGCAGCGAGGCAGATCAAAAGCTCGGTGGGATTGTAGTCGCCGTTCATCGCTCACCTCCCCTTGACGATGGAGCGCACGTGATCCAGACGCTCCTGGCCGATGAGTTCCAGGTACTGTTGGTGATTCTCCACGCCATAGACGGTCTTGTCCAGGTACGCCTGCGCGCCTTCCGCTGTCTTGGAAGCCGCCACCCATTCCTTGATGCGTTCCTCGTCCCGCTCGTAGAGGTAGCACATCTCGCCGGGGTAGGAGCCGAAGGGCGCTTCCACCACAGCGTCTACCAGGTAGTAGGGGATGATGGTACGGTCGGGGTGGCGGCGGATCTCATCAGAGGGCAAAATCTCCTCGGCGCTGATGATGAGCCGCCTGCAGGCGCGGGACATTTCGAAAGCGAAACCGCTGATGCCATCAATCTGGGCGTTGCCGTACTTGTCGGCGCGGTGCACGTGGATCAGCCCCACGTCGAGGATCAAGGCTGGCAACAAGCATACCACCTCGCCGGTGAAGGGGCATTCTACAGCCTTGGCCGCGCTGTAATTGAAGGTATCGGTGCCCAACATGGCCCGCACGGGGATGAAGGGCACCCCCATGCTGGCGGCCTTGAAACGCCAGGTGATGCCGCCGTTGCTCCATTCCACCACCTTCTCGATCTGACCGCTCTCCACAGCCCTGCGCAGCGCGTTGGAGACACCATACACCTCCAAGCCAATGTAGGTGAAGTCCATGGCCTTCACCAGCCCGGCGGCGATGATCAGATCGAGTTCCGTGACTCCCTGCCCTGCCAGCCGCAGGTCTCTCTTTCCCTGGCGGATCAGCTCGCGGGTCAGCGACATGGGGGCGCGCACGGTACCATACAGTTCGGTGCCCAGGTAGTCCCCTTCTTGGACGAAGCGGGCAATGGCCTCCTGCTCGCTCATTCGCTTGTCCACCAGCGCCTTGCTCTTCCGGCGGTTCCACTCCCGGAAAGCGTTCATGTCCGGTGGCTGTATGAGCTCACCGATACCCGAAGCGATGACATTCATAGACGTTCCTCCTCGAACGAATGATGAACGGAGGGCCAACTCGCGTGAGACGTCATGCGTGAAACGCGATGGTTTGACGCCGTGTATGCCTCACGTTTCACGTTTCATGCTTTGCGCTTTACTCCATCTGCAGTAGTCGAAATCTCAGGATCACCTAGCCTCTTCGCCCACTCCCGCTGCTGGGCCACAGCACTGCCCAACACGCCGTTCACAAAACGCGGGGCGGAGTCGCTGCCGAAGATCTTGGCCACCTCCACCGCCTCGTTGATCGCCACCTTCAGCGGCGTATCCGCAAGGCCCAACTCAAACAAGGCCATGCGCAGGATGTTGCGGTCAACGACCGCCAACTGCTCCACCGGCCATTCGGGGGCATAGTGCCCGATGATCTGATCGAGCTGCGGCCGATGCGCCAGCACGCCGAAGACAAGTTGGCGCACGAAAGCCGCACCATTCTCCGGCAAGGAAGTGAAATCCAACCGCTGCTCGACGACGACTGCGGGATTATGTCGAGCAATATCGATTTCGAAAAGAGCCTGTAGCGCGGCTACCCGGGCGCGCCGTCGAACCTTCACTTCAAGACACTCCGTGTGCGAAAGTGGTACATTGCCGATCTACCAGTCCACCGGCCTACCAACCCCCTACGGCTCCTGCAACGAGGAGGGAGGACAAGGAAACTGGACGTCGTCAATGTGGACATTCACTTCCCGCACCGGCATGCCCACCATCTCCTGGATCGCACGCGTGACCCCACCTTGCACCGTTCGGCCAACCTCCAGCATGCTGGCGCCACTATCAACGATGACGTAGAGATCCACGGTGACAGCATGGTCCTCAACCACGACACGCGTACCCTCGCCCGTAGTGCCTGCCCCCAGAATGCGGCCAGGAGCGCGCCCCGACATGCGGCACACCCGAGGGACACTCACAGCCGACAGCCGTGCAATGGTCACAAGCACGCTGGGGTGGATGGTAACCGTGCCCAGTCGTTCATCCGTGAGTTCGTCCACATGTTCATCCATGGTTGACACCCTCAACCGATAGCTAGGCCGCCATCCACCACCAACACCTGGCCGGTGATGAAACTGGCAGCATCGGATACAAGAAAGGCTACAGCTTCGGCCACCTCCTCGGGGCGACCGACCCGTCCCAGCGGTGTGCGCCTGATGGCCTCGCCGATCAGCTCCTGGGGCAGACCCTCGGTCAGCGCCGTAGGAATGAGGCCAGGAGCGACGGCGTTGACGATGATGTTGCGGCTCCCCACCTCCTTGGCCAGGCTCCTGGTGAACCCGACCAAGCCGGCCTTGGCCGCGGCGTAGTTGGCCTGCCCGGCGTTCCCCTGCAATCCGGCAATCGAGGTGATGTTGACGATACGGCCACGGCGCTGCCTCATCATAGGCCGCATGGCCGCCTTGCAGCAGTTGAAGACGCTCTTCAGGTTGGTGGCGATGACGATATCCCAGTCGGTTTCCTTCATCCTCATCAACAGCATATCTCGCGTAGTGCCAGCGTTGTTGACCAGGATGTCCAAACGGCCAAAGGTCTCAATAGCTGCCTTGATCAGCGACTGGGCCTGCTCATGATCGCTCACGTCCGCCTGCACGATCGCGGCCTCGCCGCCATTGGCGATGATAGTGTCGGCGACCTCTTGCGCCTGTTCGGCGCTGTCGCGGTGATTGACCACCACCTTGACCCCCTCGGCAGCCAGCTTCCTGGCGATGGCCGCGCCAATGCCCCGCGAGCTTCCGGTGACCACTGCGACTTTGCCCTCAAGACCCATCATTACTCATATCTCCGTGAAAGATCGGGCGTCGTGCAGGCTTCCCACATTCACTCTCCGCACAGCGCGGTCAATGCGTTTCACAAGCCCCGTCAACACCTTGCCCGGTCCCACTTCAACGAAGGTATCCACGCCCTGAGCGACCATCCACTGCACCGACTCTGTCCAGCGCACCGGAGCGGTCAGTTGCTGCACCAACTCTCTGGCAATCTCGTCCACGCCAGCAAGTGGCCTCGCTGTGACATTGCCAACCACAGGCATACTCGGCGCCCGCAACGGCGCGGCCTCCACCGCCTGACGGAAAGCAGCCACCACTGAGGACATGAGCGGCGAATGGGCGGCGATGCTCACCGCCAGCCGCACGACCTTCCGTGCACCCGCAGCCTTGGCCCGATCCATGGCCTCGGCCAGGGTTTCCTCGTCGCCGGAGATGACTATCTGGCCCGGCGAGTTGTAGTCCGCCGCCTGCACGACGCCACCAGTGGCCTCTCGTGCTTCCTCGCAAATCCTGTCCACCGTCGGCGCATCCAACCCCAGGACTGCGACCATGCCACCACCACCGTCCTCCCCCGCCGCTTTCATCAGCCGGCCTCGCTCCCGTACCAACCGCAGGCCAGCAGCAAATTCGAGTGCGCCCACCGCCACCAGGGCGCTGTACTCACCCAAGCTATGCCCGGCGCAGAAAAGCGCCGTCTGCCGCGCCTGCCGCTCAATCACGCGCCATAGCGCCATGCTCGTCACGAAGATGGCTGGCTGGGTGTTGATCGTGTCGTCCAGCACCTGCTCTGGGCCGGCAAAGCAAAGCGCCGAAAGGGGAAGGTTCAACAGGGCATCGGCTTCATCGAACACAGCACGGGCGCTGGGGTAAGCTTCGTACAGATCCCTCCCCATCTCCACACACTGCGATCCCTGACCTGGAAAGATGAAAGCCAGCCCTGACATGAGGATCCTCCGCGGCAAGCATCGGGGAAGTAGGGGGAACCCGTCCCCGCCCTCCCCCGATACCGGTCTCCCACCGCTAGGTGAGGCTCACTACTCCTTCTTCTTCTCCTCCTCCTTGATCTCTACCACCTCTTGACCTCGGTAGCTGCCGCAGTAAGGACAGATCTGATGCGGAGGACGCAACTGGTGGCAGGTTGGGCAAGGTACCAGATTCGGCAGCTTGATGGCATCGTGCGCTCGCCGCCTGTCTCGCCGGGCTTTAGATGTTTTACGCTTCGGTACTGGCATAGGTCAATCCACTCCTTCTCCTGATTCCTCGCTGAACCGCAATCGCTGCAGCACGCTCCAGCGAGGGTCCTCTTCTTCGGTACACTCACACGGTCCCTCGTTCAGATTCTGGCCGCATTGTGAACACAGACCAGCGCAATCGGAACGACACACGGGATAGATGGGCAGGGCCAGCAGCAATTGCTGGCGAATCACCTCCCCCAGATCAAGTACATGATGCTCATCAATCACCAGAGCGGTATCTTCTGCCTCGTCAGAGGCCCTGTTGTCAACGGCGAACTTCCCAGTGGCCCGGAATTCCTCCTCCACCGCTGCCGCCAGAGAGAAAACAAACGGTGTGAGGCAGCGGCTGCAAGCCAGTTCCACCTCCGCCTGTACGCGTCCCTGAACCAAAATGCCAGCGTCGGTGCGCAGCAGACAAACCCGACCTGTCACCGGGCTAACAAGTTCGACGTCCTCATCCAGGACTGCAATGTCGGCCTCGATGCTCTTGTGCTGGGTGGCGCCAATGGGGGACTTCAGCAACTGAGCTACATTGTATTCCACTTCCACATGAACTCTCCAAACGCTCTGCACGCGTCTGCAGCAAGCGCCCCATTATAGGCAAGACCGACAAAAGTGTCAAAACCGCTGACCACCCCCAAGTCTATCCGAATGGTCGGCTCAGGCAGCTCCTGACCGCCGCCGACGCGTTGGCTCCGCGCTCCTCTCCAAGAGAGCTCTCAATCCGCGGGCTACGGCCCCAGAGCCGCTCGTGTTCAGAAGACAGAGCAGCTTACGCGGTCGACTCAAGGTGAGCGATTCCGTGGCGCACTTCGTCTAGCAAGGTCTCCAGTTGCTGCTGCAATCCCTCTAACGACTCCTGAGCGTATTTGTTTGCACCATCCCTCAGTACCTGCGCCTCTCGTTCCGCCTCAGCGATAATGGCCTTGCTTCGCTCGCCGGTGATTTGACCGCCTGTCTGGCGCTGTGAAGCATCCCAGGGGAGCGCACGGGCCTGAGCTACGATCCGCTGCGCTTCCTTATCCGCCTCATCAATGATGCGATCTTTCTCCTGCTTGATCCGCTGCGCTTGCTTCAACTCCTCCGGCAGCCAGGCGCGGAACTGGTCAATGATACGCAGACACTCCTCCTCATTCACCAGCAGAGTAGAAGTCAGAGGGATGCGCCAACCCTCATTCAGCAGGTCTTCAAGCTGATCCACCAGTTGTAGGATTTCGATGATAATCACCCCCCTCTTAGTCAGATGGTCCGATGGTAGCGTAGTCGCCTAGGATTGTCGATCAAATAGTCTCCCCAATTTGCACATGTACGCAGGCGGTTTTGGGGGAGTTGTTGGATTGTCGATCCTTGGTCTTCTCGCCAGTCGTATGGTCATTTGGTCCCGCTAGTCACCAGAGCACTTGACTACACGACTACCTTGACCAAGCGACCATGTGACTATCTGACTACGCGACCACTTTCAGTCACGCAAGGAACTCAGCGGCACCGGTGCTTCGCCTGTGTCCCCGGCAGCTTCAACACGGTGGCGCAAGGCGTCCTGCACGTGTGGTGGCGACAGAGAGCAGATGTCACCTCCTAAGAAGGCGACTTCCTTCAACGTCGTGGCGCTAAGATACGCATATTCCAGATTGGTCATCAGACAGACAAACTCGATGTCCGGTGCCAGCTTCTTGTTCATCAGCGCCATGTGAAACTCGAACTCGAAGTCCGAAAGGGCACGCAGACCACGCACGATGACCTGAGCGCCAACCTCGCGGGCGAAATCCACGGTCAGGCCGCGATAGGCGCTGACCCGCACGTTGGGCAGTTTGGCAAAGGCCTCCCGACACATGACCACGCGCTCCGCTGTGGGAAAGAGTATTTGCTTGGAAGGACGGTCGTAGACGGCAACAACCAGTTGGTCGAATAACGCCGCTGCCCGCTGGGCGATGTCCACGTGTCCGTAGTGCACCGGATCGAAGGTGCCTGGGTAAACTGCGATGGTCACTTCAAACTCCGAACTTCCAAGTCTTAGCCACCCCATCCATCTGACGACTAGCTGATGTCGCTTTTGCCTCGCCAGAAGCGAGTCACCTGCCGCGCCAGCAGGCGGTGCTCCGGCTGTCTCAGCTCAGGATCTCGCTCGAACAGCTTCTTGGCTTCCGCTCGCGCCAGTTCCAGCGTGCGCAGATCGCTCAGTTGAGCCATTCTCAATTCAGGCAAGCCACTCTGGCGAGTGCCCAGGAAGTCCCCAGGGCCCCGCAACTCCAGATCCTTCTCGGCCAGCACGAAGCCATCCTGGGTCTCCTCCAGCACCTGCAACCGCTCGGCAGCGTCCCCCGTCGCCGCATCGGACACGAGCAAGCAGTAGGATTGCTGCTCACCCCGCCCCACGCGGCCGCGGAACTGATGCAGTTGCGCCAAGCCAAAGCGCTCAGCTCCTTCGACCAACATCACCGTGGCATTGGGCACGTCAATGCCCACCTCCACCACCGAGGTGGAGACGATGATGTCCAACTCGCCCTCGCGGAAGGCCCGCATCACGGCTTCCTTCTCCTCCCCCTTCATGCGACCGTGCAGCAGACCCAGGCGCAGGTCGGGAAAGACCTCCTTCTGCAGCCGCTGATGCTCCTCCACGGCAGCCTTGGCATCCAACACCTCCGATTCCTCCACCAGCGGGCAGATGATGAAGGCCTGGCAGCCTTCCTCCACTTGACGGCGCAAGAAGGCGTAGGCCCGCTCCCGCTCCCTCCGGCGCAGCCAGTGGGTCTTGATAGCCTGGCGTCCCGGAGGCATTTCGTCGATCACCGATACGTCCAGATCGCCGTAAAGCGTCAGGGCCAGCGAGCGGGGAATGGGTGTGGCGCTCATCACCAGCACGTGAGGATGGTAGCCCTTCTGTCGCAGCGCAGCCCGTTGCCGCACGCCAAAGCGGTGCTGCTCGTCAATGACCAGGAAAGCCAGGTCGCGGAAGCCGACTGCCCCTTGGATCAGGGCATGGGTACCGATGGCGATGTCCACCTCGCCAGCGGCAATGGCTGCCTGCGCCGCCGCCTTCTCCTGCAACTTCAGACTGCCAATGAGCAGGGCTATGCGGAGCGGTTCCTGCCGTTGCGGGTGTTGCAGGTTCCCAAAGATGACGGAGAGGTTGCGGTAGTGCTGCTCGGCCAGGATCTCTGTGGGCGCCATGATCGCCGCCTGCGCCCCCTCGCACACGGCAATCCACATGGCCGCCGCCGCCACAGCCGTCTTGCCAGAGCCCACGTCTCCTTGCAGCAGGCGGTTCATGGGCTGCGGCTGGGCCACATCGGCGACGATGTCTGAGAGAGCCCGCTCCTGTGCTGATGTCAGCCGGAAAGGCAGGGCAGCCTCGTATGCTTCCAGTTGCGCCGGATCAACCCGCAGAGGCCTCCCGGGTTGACTGCGCCAGACATGTCGCATCCGCAGGGCCCCCACCTGAATGAGAAAGAACTCATCGAAGGCCAGGCGGCGCCGTGCCGCCTCCAGCAGCTTCTGATTGTCGGGGAAGTGAATCTGCTCGATGGCCTTGCCCAGCGAGAGCAGCCCCGCGTGTTCCCGCACCGTCGAGGGCAGGTGGTCCGGCAAGCGCTTGGCCCAGGCATCCACAGCCTTCTTCATCAAGCGCCGCAGCCCGCGTGCGCCGATCCCCCCCGTCAGCGGGTAGACTGGGACCAGCCGTCCGGTGTGGATCAACTCCTTGTCCAACAGTTCCCAGGACGGCGAGACCATTACCAGCCGGCCCAGACGTTCATTCACTTTGCCACTGAGGACGACTGTGCGACCAGGGCGCAACTGGCGAGTGATGTAGGGGTTGAACCAGGTCACCTGGATGGTACCGGTGGCATCGCCCACAATGGCAGTGACGATGGTGATCGGCCGCCGGTGGCCCTTGCGACTCTGAATGTCCCAGACATTGCCAATGATGGTGACCTCTTCGCCGTACTCAAGGCGGTCAATGGTCTTCAGCTTGCTGTAGTCGTCGTAGCGGCGAGGGAACAGATAGAGAAGGTCGCCAATGGACCGCACGCCAAGTCGTTCCAGCCGTTCGGCATTGCGAGGCCCCACGCTGGGCAGACGGGTCACGGGGGCTTCTAGCCCGGTGGGCTCCGGACCAGGCGGTGGCGAAGGACGACGTGCAGGCCGCTTGGGTGGCCCAGCCGGCTTAACCTCCTCGTCGTCGGACCGCAGCGGCGGGCGGGGGGGCTTGGCTCTCCCCTCCTTGAGCCGTTCCAACTCTGGCGGCTGTGGCGGAGTCGGATGCTCAGTGGCAGGCGGTGACGGCACCTCGGCAGCTCGCTGCGCGGCTTGCTCCGCCTTGCCCAGAACGTCCTCGACGACGCGCCGACGAGCAGCGTGATCTTCCACTTCGGAATAGCCGCTCAGCAAGGCGACGATCTCCTTGATCAGGGCCTCCTTCTGCGCATCAACCCCCTCGGCCAGGACGTCCTCCTCCCAGCGCTCGGCGAAACTGGCCATGCCACCGATGACAGCCCGGTTCCGGTAACCCTGGCGTCGTTCCAGATCCAGCACCTTCTGCAAACGTTCGAAAACAGTGGTCATCAGCCACTACTCATAAGACAAGCCGCACCCACGGCCCCAGGCCCAGCATGGGCGGCGATGGCCACGCCCGCCTCGGCTATTGCCATCTGCTCGCGGGGGAAGATGCCAGCCAGCATGTCGGCCAATCGCTCAGCCGCCTCCGGAGCCCGCGTGTGCAAGACCCACATCTGTTCCAAAGCACCCAGTTCACCCACCCTGTCCACGAGACGACGCAAGGCGGCAGATAGCGTCCGCGGCCGCTCCAACAAATCCACCTGCCCCTCCCTGAGCATCACCAGGGGCTTGATGGACAGCAGGGAACCGACCAGTGCTAAGGCCCAGGTGACACGGCCACCGCGGCGCACGTAGTCCAGAGTGTCCAACACGGCGAACACCCGCACCCGACCGACCATGTTCCGCACCTTGTCAGCGATGGCGGCCAGCGACTCTCCCCTCTGCGCTGCTTCCGCAGCGGCCACGCTCAGCAGGCCCGCGCCGAGCGTAGCGGAGTGACTGTCAACGACTTCAATGACCGCCTGTGGTAGACAGCGCGCCGCCGAGCAGGCTGCGTTGTAGATGCCGCTCAGCTTACCCGCCGAGTGAATGGAGATGATCTGCCGGCCCCGTTCCGCCGCCTGGCGATAGATCTCCTCGAAGACGCCCACCGCTGGCTGCGACGTTGCCACGGGAGTCTTGCGCAGGAGCGCATAGAAGCCCTGGGGTGTCAGATCCACGCCCTCGCGGTAGAACTTCCGCCCGAAGCGCACCAGGCAGGGGATGACGGTGATCCCCAGACGTCGGGCCACGTCAGGCGGAACATCGGTGGAACTGTCGGTGATAACCTGTACCTCAGTCATGCGCATATCAAGCTCTCTCGTAGATAGCCACACCCAAAGCGTTGAGTCCCAGGCGCGCAACCACGGATGGGCCATAGGTGAATACGGGAACGTCCCAATCGGGATAGAGCAGTTCCAGCCCTTCTAGCAGCATGGCCATGTGCTCGCTGAAGCTGCTCTGCATGATGGCCAGTTGCTCTATGTCCGCGAATTCGCGGATGAAGTTCAGCAGCTTCTCCACTCCCAGGGCGCGGGTTCGCACTTTCTCCATGGGCAGGAGTCTGCCGTCCTCCAACGTCACTAGCGGCTTGATGCCCAGCATGGTCCCCAGCACCGCCTGGGATGGGCGGACCCACTGTTCCCTCTCCAGGTACCTGAGGACATCCACAAGGAAGATCATGTAGACATGGGGGACCATGCCCCGGATGAGACGCACGATCTCGTCCATTTCAGCGCCATTAGCCGCCGCCTCCGCGGCTGCCTCTACGAGCATACCCAAGCCAAAGGAGATGGAAAGTGAATCCATGACCAGAATCTCGCAACGACCCAACAGGGTCCGCACAGCCGCTCGCGCGACCTCGCAAGTTTCACTCAGCCGGCTGGAAATGTGCAAAGAGATTATCTTATCATGCCGGCTGTGTAGCTGCCGATACAACGCGGCCATTGTCCCCACCGACGGTGCCGACACCGTCGGCATCTCCGCCGTGGCCGCCATCCTCTGAAGAAACTCCCTGGAAGTGACGTCAATGCCCTCCCCGTAGGTCACGCCTCCGAGATGGATGTTCTGAGGGACAACGGAGATGTCCAAACGAGCAGCCACTCCAGGTCGAAGATAGGCGCTGCTGTCGGTAACGATCTTTGTGCGACCCAAAGTTGCCTCCAACCGCAAGACTCCTAGATCTGCTACTCCACCGAAAAGATGTAGTGATAGTGCGGCTGGCCGCCATCAGCCAGTTCGATCTCCTGCTCAGGATAGCGGTCGCGGAGTTCGGTCTCCAAGGCCTCCGCAGCCTCCATCGATGTGGGCTGGCCGCGATAGAGAGTGATGATCTCAGATTCCCCTGCCTCCATCTCACCCAAGAGAGCGAAGACCACGGCCTCGGGAGTGTCGCCGTGGGCCACCAGATCGTCGTCTTTCAAGCCGATGAAGTCTCCTTCCGCCACCTCAATGTCCCCAAGGCGGACATCCCGTACGGCGACGGTGACTTCGCCCGTCTGCACGCTGGTCAGCGCCGCTTCCATGAGCTTCACGTTGGTGTCCAGATCGGCCTGCTGATTCAGCACCAACAGCGCGCTTATGCCTTGGGGCATGCTCTTGCTGGGAACCACCTGCACGGTCTTGCTCGACAGTCGCTGCGCCTGCTGAGCAGCGAGGATGATGTTCTTGTTGTTGGGCAGGACGATGATCTCATCTACGTCCAGCCCCTCGATGGCTTCGAGCAAGTCCTGCGTGCTGGGATTCATCGTCTGCCCGCCGGGGACGATGGCATGGACGCCCAGGCTGCGGAAGACTTCCTCCAGCCCCTCTCCTGCTGTCACCACCACTGTGCCAATGGGGCCCAACATGGCCGGTGAAGAAACCAGCGCGGCCAGCGGCAGTGCGGGGGCCTCCGCCTTCTCCAGGCCCTCATCTCCCTTCGGCCCTCCCTCGCTCACAAAGCGCTCATACTGAACCTGCATGTTCTCGATGATAACCCGATCGACTTGACCGAGACCCACGCAGTAGTTGAGTGGGGTACCCGGCTCGTCCGTGTGAACGTGCACCTTCACTGTGCAACTGTCGCCAACGACGAGCACGGAATCGCCCATCAGGCTGATGTCGTGCCGCATCTGCTCCACCTTCAGCCCATCCCCCAGCACGATGCACTGCACGTCGTAGCCGTATTCGCCTTCAAGCACTCCGGCATGCTCAACCGTCTCCAGAGCAGCCGCCGCTTCCACCCCGACCGGCATGCCCTGCAGGCAACGAAACATCCCCTCTAGAATGCGGAACAGGCCCAGTCCTCCTGCGTCCACGACGCCAGCTTCTGCCAGCACAGCCAGCAGGGTGGGAGTCCTCTCCACAGATTCGGTTGCCACGTGGACGATGAGCTCGAAGAGGGCACGCAGGTCGCGAAGCGTGCCCGCCTGCTGCAGCGCCTCAGCCACCTCGCGGATGACAGTGAGAATCGTCCCTTCGACAGGGCGCACCACACCCCGATAGGCCGTATTGGACCCGTCCTGAAACGCTTTGACTAACTCGGCAGCGTCCACGAGATCCTCACCGGTCAAGCCGTGAGCTATGCCGCGCAAGATCTGCGAAAGGATGACGCCTGAGTTACCCCGCGCCCCCATCAGCGCCCCGTGCGCTGCCGCCTGCACGACCGCAGCAGCACCCCTCGTCTGCACAGACTCGATTTCCTCGAGGGCAGCCTGCATGGTCAGGAGCATGTTAGTGCCCGTGTCGCCGTCGGGGACAGGGAAAACGTTGAGCGCGTTCACCTCCTGGTGGTGCTGCTCTAACCAGGCGCTGCCTGAGCGGAAGAGCGCCCGGAAGTCTTCTCCATCCAGGCTGAGCACAGCACTCCCCAGAGGATATTTGTTGATCACCTGTCCACCACCGCCTGCCGCTGATTGTGAATGAAAGGCCGACGTTGCCACGATCTTACCCTAACCTCCGCCAATAGCAGGAAGGGAGCCGGCCGCCGATTTCGGCTGGACCGCCTCTCCATTAGCGTCCTTGCTCGCTGACGCGCAAACCCTGTACGTGCACGTTGACCTCAGCCACGGGCACGCCCAGCGCCTTCTCCAGCCGGTATTTGACCCGGTTCATGATACCGTGAGCTACCTCGGAGATGCGGGTGCCGTACTCCACGATTACGTAGAGATCGACGACGATGCGCTCGCCATCCACGCGCACTTCCACGCCTCGCCGCGCCCGCTCGGGACGCAGGAGTTGCGCCAGCCCGCCCATCAGGCTCTTGCTGGCCATACCCACAACGCCGTAGCATTCCAGCACGGACTCGCTGGCGATGGTGCCGATGGCCACCGGTGAGATCTCGATTCTACCCAGAGTCGTCTGTTCAGACATGATGATCCTTGCTCCCTGGCAAGCAGGTCAAACCGCCAATTGTGCAGAGCACGGTTTGCGCAGATCTGCCGCTTGTGGTAAGATGACCCCCGCCTTGAGCGGGGCGTGCACCCCAGCCTGGCTTCTCACTATCTCCCGGTCACTGACCGGAGTTCAAGAAAGGGGGTAATCGGCATGGCAAAATGTGAACTCTGCGGCAAAGGGCCACAGTTTGGGCATAACGTCAGCCACTCTCACCGCAGGACCAAGCGGCGCTGGGCGCCCAATATCCAGAAGGCGACGGTGGTCAAAGACGGAGTCACCAGACGTATGTCCCTGTGCGCCAAGTGCCTGAAGACCCTACACAAAACTCGCTAGGGTGGGCGGCTGTGAAAGCCGCCCTATCTTCTTCTAGAACCCCCGTTGATGCCCCTGGTTGCGACCGGGGGCGTTTTCTATCCTCTGATCGCCTCCCATACACCCAATCATACACTTGTTCGGCGAAAAGCGCAAAGCAGCTACCCAGACTCCCAACCCCGATGACCGACTGCCAACGGATTCGAGCCTGGCCACACGCCCCCGTATATGGTTGGTCACTGGTCGTTCGACAATTGGTCATCGCCCAGGGCCTTGCGCTGGCGGAGCTGCCCGCAGCCGGCCTCGATATCCAGACCACGCCGCAGCCGCACCGTGGCCGAGATGCCTGCATCGCGCAACACACGAAGGAAACCCTGCGTGCGCAGCCTGGAGGACGGCTGGTAGGGAGACCCATCCACGCGGTTGACAGGGATCAGGTTCACGTGACACAACAGCCTCCGCAACAGCCTGGCCAGGCACTCGGCCTGCTGGTCACTGTCGTTGATTCCTTGCAGCAGGGCGTACTCGAAGGTAACGCGTCTCCCGGTGCGCTGGACGTAGCCACGGCAGGCAGCCATCAACTGTGCCAGCGGATAGCGGCGGTTCAGGGGCACCAGCTTGCTGCGCATGCGGTCGGTCGGTGCATGGAGCGACACCGCCAGGCCAATCTGCATGGCTTCCCGGCTCATGCGCTCGATGCCGGGCACCAATCCCGCGGTGGAAAGGGTCATGTGTCGGGCTCCCAGGGCAAAGCCCTCAGGGTCGTTGAGCGTCTCCAGCGACTGCCACGTCGCCTGGTAGTTAGCCAGTGGTTCGCCCATGCCCATCACGACGACGTTGGACATCCGCGCCGGACGCTGGATGGGCACTGCGCCAGGCCCATTGGCCTGCGGGTCGGCCAACCAACGAGCATAGTGCAGAACCTGGGCCACGATCTCGCCTGCAGTCAGGTCGCGCACGAAACCACTCTGCCCTGTGGCGCAGAAGGGGCAGCCGATAGCACATCCGATCTGAGCGGAGATGCAGACCGTGCAACGCTGCTCGTAGAGCATCAGCACTGTCTCAAGGGTCTCGCCGTCGACCAGCCGGAAGAGACACTTGCGCGTCCGCCGGTCGCGGGATACCACTTCCTCCACCAATTCCAACGGCTGGCAAGACGCTTCCTCAGCCAGCCGCGCCCGTAGTGCCCGCGGCAGGTTGACCATGGCCCCGAAGTCGGCCCCCAGATCACGGTACAACCAGCGCCATAGCTGGTCCGCGCGGTAACGCGGCTCGCCCCAGCGGGCCAGAAGATCGCGCACCTCCCGCCGCCTAAGATCCAACAGTTGAATGGGGGAAGAGTCCTTGCCAGACGGTGTTGACATGGGCGAGAGTATACCTCACTTGTGGGGGGAAGTCAAGCGAACAATGAAACGTGATGCGCGAAGACGTTGGTATCCAATCACGTTTCACGTTTCACGCTTCACCTTTCACGTCTGGGAACGCCAAGCAGCGAGAAGCGCAGCCAAGTCCTCGAAGACCCAGTCGGGGGGCAGGTCGGCCTGGGCGAACTCCTCGGCGGTGGTCACGCCGCTCAGCACGCCGACGGTTCGCAGCCCTGCCCTCTGCCCGCCGAGGATGTCAGTCTCCAACCGGTCACCGACCATGGCAGCGTGTTCGGTGTCAACACCAAGCCATGCCATCGCCTGGTCAAAGATGGCCGCCTCAGGCTTGCCGATGACCTGAGGAGAGACGCTGCTGGCGGCCTGCAGCGCGGCGAGGACGGCGCCAGCCCCAGGCACGAGTCCCTCTTCGGTGGGCAACGTACGGTCGGGGTTAGTGGCGATGAAGGGCGCACCGCGGCGGATGGCCAGCGTAGCATCGGCCAGCTTGCGCCAGGTCAAGGTCGTATCGTGCCCGGCCACCACGTAGCGTGCAGCGGTGTGGTCGTCGGTGACCAGGAAGGCACGATCCGACAGCGCTCGGTGCAGACCCACCTCGCCGATGACGTAAACGGGCGTGCCAGGCGGCGCGATGCTGGCCAGGTAGGCCGCCGTTGCCAGCGATGAGGTCAACACCGCCTCCTCGCCGACGGTCAGCCCCATACGCTCCAGCTTGGCCACGCACTGTGCTGGGGTGCGTGTGGAGTTGTTGGTGATGAACAGGAAGGGAACGTCCCGCGTCTGCAACTCAGTGATGAACTCCACCGCCCCAGGCAACGGTGTCTCGCCGCGGTACACCACGCCATCAAGGTCGAGCACAAAGGTACGGATTGTGGACAGATCGCGATCAGCCATCAGCTTCATCGGCTTCATCGGTTCCATCGGTTCCATCGCCTTCATGGGCCGAACAACCATGAACTGCTGCCAAAGCGGCGCCTATCAGCAATTGCGGATCGGCGGCGCTCTCCTCCATCGGGCCTAACGCCAAATGCTGCAGAAACTCCACGTTGCCCTTGGGACCGGTGAGGGGCGAAGGGATGAGGCCAAG
>Ga0209121_10003236_pt1 | contig 15861 bp, 18 predicted proteins | sample Cruoilmetagenom3_FD_187292 | JGI IMG/M metagenome (GOLD analysis project Ga0209121, IMG submission 187292) | Oil polluted marine microbial communities from Coal Oil Point, Santa Barbara, California, USA - Sample 3 (SPAdes) (version 2) | ecosystem: Environmental > Aquatic > Marine > Oil seeps ...
TCTACAAAATTTGATTTCCCATCCTCAAAAAGGTCATATATATAGAAATATTCTGCCATACCCATATGACCTGGGACAATTCTTTTTTCATCATTTGAGCCGAGTGCAATTCTTATCTTTTTCATTCTTTTTTCCCCCTTTCTTTTGTTCATGTTAAATATAATGCTTTATATATTACACCAAAAGCAAGAATTATAATAAGCACTGTAAGTCCAATTTCTAACCAAAGTGGCTTTGTCTTTAATGAAACTTTACTTCCAATTCTTGCACCGATCATCGAACCTATAAGTACGAATAACGCAGGAAGCCAAACTATATTACCACGATGCCAATATATTGGTATAGCACCAAAGGCAGTAAAAATTGATACGGTTAATGAAGTGGCGATTGCTTGATGGGTATCAAGACCAAGACTTTTAAAAAGGGCTGGAAAGATTTGACCACCACTGCCGCCCCTTAAACCGGTTATAAAACTCACAAAAAAAGAAGAACCAAAGACATTTTTCTTAGTAGGTTTAACCTTTTGGGCAAGCTTCGGCATAATCTTAGACGAATGAATGCTAAATGCTACTATAAAACAAAGGGTAACAAAGATAATTGCCAGGATTAGCGTCGGGATAAATCCGACAGAAATTGCCCCTATTATTTCTCCTAAGACACCTCCGACAATCGCATAAATTACTATCTCTTTTGCGATATTTTTTCTCTGACTCATTGCACCTACTAATGATGAAAAAGGGATAACAAAAAAATTAATTCCAAAGGCGTTTAATAAAGGCAAACCTGCAAGATTAAGCAAAGGTATCCTTACAGTTCCTCCGCCAATTCCAAACATGCCGCTCATGAAACCTGCAAAAAGTCCTATGCAAAGATAAATGAGGATTTTTATTGTCATTATCATAATATTCACATTTTTATAAGGTTTTGCTTCCTAAATTCTTTTCCCTCAATTTTATATAACGTTCCGCGGATAGCTGAAGTTGCCGACTACAATTTGGGCGAAGGGGCGTAGCACCGTAGCCTTTTATCCGCTGATAATAATTAAATGGTAGCACTTTGAAAAAGTGCTCCATAAAAAGCTTTTGACAAGTAACCTTTAACATATACATATTTTTATGTGTTATATGCTGTATTCCCTCATTGTTCATTTTATTGCCTTGACCACGACAAATGAGCCTTCACCATAACCCTCCTTTATTGGCTCAACATTTCTTATCTCAGCCAAATTATGGAAAATCGTTTGTGTAAAATTGAAATTTTCGAAACCTGCTTTTTTTAAGTGAGAAATAACCTCATCCATCGAATAGAAGGTAGCTATCCTGTAAAACACACTCTCCTCTTTATGTTGTTGATATAATCTTCCAATAGGACTATCTTTATCGATAAATCCGATTATCAAAAACCCGCCAGGTCTTAATACCCGATATGCTTCTTGAAAAGATGTCTCCATATCATCTACAAAACAGATAGTAGTTACCATTAATACAAACTCGAACTGCGAATCATCAAAAGGAAGATTTTCAGCTACACCATCGAAGACCTCAATACCTCTTTTTTGGGCGATCTCCCTCATTTTACTTGACGGGTCAACCCCAATTTTAATGCCCAATGGTACTGCAAATCGACCGCTTCCTACACCAATCTCAATACCATTGTTACTTTTTGGCAATTGCCCCTTTATTGCTCGAAGCTCTGATTTGAAAGCAAATTTGTTTCTCTCGAACCAATCTTCGTACTGGGAGGCATACACATCAAAAGGCTTAGTTTTTGCCATGACCCATCTCCAAACTATTTTGAGGGAATACTGTATATAACGGTTTGCGGGTATATGAAGTTACACCCATAATCATTCATTCTACCAGTTCTTCGTCTTCGAGTTTCCAAGCTGGGTCCACAATACACAAAAAGACCAAATCATTCATCCCGGTGTTTTTTATTCTCTGAACCGAGCCCGGAGGAATGTAAATTACTTGACCAGCAAATACTTTTTCTTTTTCGTTATATATATACATTTCTCCTTCCCCTTCTAATATGTAGTAAACTTCTGAACTCCTCAACCTATGTGCATAAGTAACCTCACCAGGCTTAACCTTTGCGTGAGCAAGACTATACCTTGTAATAATGTCTTCCTTTAACGGATTTACCAATTCTCTTAAGGCGGTATTGTCGCCTGCAATTATTTCCCTACATTTTTTCAAATCTTTTATAAACATGGTCTTTCCTCCGAATTAGCAATTTTGCCTAATGTTCCCACAAATACTTAACTCTCCCTCAATCTTGTTTCTCCTCAGGAGTTAAAGACCATTTGCCTTTCTCTTTATGATACAGACCGGTATCCAATTTCTCATCACCACGATAGAGTATATAATCTACATACCACTCGCTTGGGCCTCTAATCCTCGAACCGGCTCCGATCAGGTCTTCCGGTCTGTTAGCAACGCACAAAGTAAAAGGAAGTTTCTTATTGAATGGATTCGGCATACAGGAGATTAAAAATATACCTTCACCCTCATACCTTTTCCCTCCAAATTCTATTGCATTCTCACGAAACCTCAACGGAATTCCGATTTTTAGTTGACCCAAGAACAAGTTATCTCTTGGATTGCCGTAGATAAATGCAACTTTATCTTGCCAATTGATCTCCAGAGCCTCTTTATCGCTTATGAGTACAGGTTTTATTCGCGCCGAAGAGAGAAACCCGGCAAAGTCTTCCAGATCTTTCTTAACCTTGTTGATTAACTTTTCATCAATGGCAGTTGGATATATGAGATGGATGCAATCGGTGCAAGAAAAGATAGCATCTAAGGGACCTCTAAAGACGGTTATTCTCTCTGGTAAATCTTCAACGGAAAGGTGACTGAGTCTATTAGCGATAACCGGTACAAATTGGCTGAAGGTCGGATATTGCTCTCGCTGACTTTCGTAAACGTCCAGCAGACTGTCAATATAACTAATATACCAGAACCCCTTTCCTTCGTGGTACTCCAGAGATTTCTCCTTCTCGAAATCTTTGTGGGTTTTAGCTCGAAGATGAATTTCGCCACAAGCACGCACTAAGTGCTCATAAAGAGTAACCCTCCAATTGGGATAAGCCTGCCTTTGCATCATTCTCTCGATAGGCTCAAACAAAACAATAGATTTCTTAAAAAGTTCATAGTTTTGGTCCACCAGAGGATTCACAAAAGGATGGCTCCATTCGTGTAGTGTTATACTTTCAAGGTAATTAAGACAAGCAAAGGTTGTGCGCTTCCCCCTAAGTGAACAAGGGCCGATTACACCATAGAGCCCATATCCTTCTTCGGTCTTTATTGGTATCCCATAGTTCCCTGAAAATAGTGGCGAGAGAATAAGACTATAACTATTCCTCGATTCACCGTAAAAATCTTCAAGGGTTTGAACATAATTCTTCCCTTCAAATAATGAGTCCACCTCCGCAATTAAGGTGTCATACAACGGTTTATGAGCGTGATAAAAACGCATAAAGTCTGTCCTTTGAGCAAAATTTCTGAGTTTATCGGCGAATTCCATCAGATTTTCCTCACCACCTGCTCTTTTAATCAAGTAATCCGAGTATGGAGTCTCTTGCGCAAGTTCTGGAGGCTCACTATGGCAGAGCATGAATTGAACTGGAGCATCGTAAGCAAAATTAGCGCTAACCAAACTTCCAGTATAAGCTATGACCGAATGATCCTTAAACTCTCCAAAATAATGGTCGATATCATTCTTGTATGTAGTTTTACTCTTTATATGTCCTTTTTGAGCCCAGGAAGTGAAGTGCTGAACCACAGCCAATAATTCAATTCGTGGGTCCACGGCAATAGAAAACCTTTTTTCTGGAGTTTTTTCTACTCCAGCGTTTTTTCTTACTTTCTGCGCAGTGCTACAGCCAATAAATCCTACCACCAGTAACCCTATCCAGGCTATCCCTACAAGTTTCTTGTCAATGTTTCTCATTTTTTTGCCTCCTTCATTTAGGTTTTAAAGCCGCTAAGCAAAATGTTGCCTAATATTTTGCGGACACGTGAAGTTTGCCAACAGGAGAATTTGGGCAAAATGAAATTTTGCCTTTTATCTACTGATATATGAAGTTGCGAGATTTCCATTTTAGTTTTCTTAAACCTTTAAAAACATTCCACATAGGAACTTTATTCATGTATTCTTCGTAATCTGCTTCAAACTTCTTTATATTGTTGGCCGCATCTTTTCTCGCGGCTAACCAGAAACATATTGCTAATGGCACACAGAGGATTATCGAAAGTATTGACTGGAAAACCAGGATTAATGCAATAGACCAAATAGCCATACCTAAAGTCATTGGCTGGCGAATAACACCGTATATCCCGGTAGTTATTATGACGGTAGATTCAGTCAGTTCACCTGTTGGCTTACCCTTGTGCTGTAAAGTAGCAATTGCACCGAAGACCAAAAAAGCCGCAGGTGCATATAAAATCCAGCCAATAATCTCTAACCACTTAACATTAAAGTGCGACCATGCACCATGCATGCCGATGGTCAATTCAAGTACTAACAGTGTTAAAAATGCACCCAGTCCTATATGAGTATAAATTTCGCTTGTGACATGTTCTTTTATTGATTCCGATAACCATCTACCATTGATAAGCCATATTACAGCGCAAATAACGATACAAAGTATATACCTATACATAATATTTACCTCCTCTTATACTTTTGGGAGAGCAATTTTACCTAATACCGCATATCCGAATAGTTCAGACATTCCTCCAATCTGGCATATATGAGAATGGTTCAGATACACATCCCTATAATTGCTCTTTTTCTCATCTTCTCAACCCATCACCTCTCATCATACTTATTGAGTATATAATGGAAATAGAAGAAAAGTCAAGAAAAGGTTCTTACCCCACAAAGGGTTTCATAAATGAAACCCCTACGGTTTGGGCGACTCACCAAGTTGCCCCTACTCCAATTTCGGACTCGATAAATCGAGCCCCTACATTTTTGGGTTTGATGGATAAAATGGGTGGATGGGTTAGGATGTGGGTTCGTTGAGTTTATTGCGTTTATTGCGTTTGTGGCGTCTATGGCGTCTGTTGCGTTTATAGGGTTTATTGAGTTCATAGGGTTCGTTGGGTTCGTAGGGTGATATGTGATAAGTGGTATGTGATATGTGGGAACGGGCTTCTGCCCGTAATTATCGAGGCTGGAAAGCCTCTCCCACAAGATTAGTCGAGAGTCTAGAGTCCATCCTTTAGGTCTTAGGTGTTTGGTCTTGGGTCTTAGTTTTATTTTTTTACCAACTTAACTACTCAACTACTCAACCATTTAACTACATTAATCTGCGTTTAGATTTCAATGGGGTTAGGGGTTTTTAATCAGTAGATATCAGTGTAAATCTGTGTCTGATTTTTTGGTGGTGTGTGTTTTTATCAAGAATTAACCGTGAGTTTACCGTGGCATAATCTTTGGTGGTGTGTGTCTTTTATCTGCGTGTATCTGCGGTTTCATTTGACTTTGGACTTTGGACATTGGACAAACAACTCTGTGCCTCTGTGGCTAATCTCTTTCTTGAACCCTTTTATTTCTCCTTTACAAATATTAGCATTACAACTGATATAGTTGTTAAGCTCAAGGAAACATAAAATGGCATAAATATACCAATTCTATCCCAGAGTATACCTGCAATAAGGGAGGCTGGCAGAGCACACAAACCGACAACCATTTGAAATCCGCCTAAAGTACTAGCTCTGTATGCTGTTGGAGCAAGCTCTGAGACAAAGGTTTTTTGGACTGGCTCTAATGCCCCTCTATGCAATCCGTATAAAACAAACGTCAAAATAATTGCGAAATAACTATGAATGAAAATAAAACTCAAACATACCAATCCCCAAAAAATGTAAGATAGTATCAACACTCGTTTCCTACCGATTTTATCAGAAAGTCTTCCAAAAGGTATGGAAAAAATAGCGGCAACAGCAGTAAATATCAGATACAACACAGGTACAAATGCTAACTGAAACCCAAATTCTTTTGCGTATATTATCAAAAAAGAGTAACTGAAAGAGCCCAACGCAAAAAAGGAACTTAGAAGGAGAAACAATTTAAAATTCTTATCTAAATCTTTAAAGGAAAGCCCTTTATAGATTTTAATATCTGCTGGCTTTTTCTCTTTTATCAAAGAGAAAATTAATAGCGCACCAATTGATGATGGTATTGCCGCTAATAGGAACAGATTTTTATACCCCAACATTCTAAAAAATAGAATACAAATCACAATACCACATACAGCACCAAAATTGTCCATAGCTCGGAGCAATCCAAAGTTTTTACCCCTATTCTCCTTTGTAGAAATATCAGCAATAACAGCATCTTTTGGCGCACCCCTTATTTTCCCAGCTCTGTCCAAAATTTTAAATATAATCAAATGTTGCCAGACAGCCGATAAGGCATACCCAACCCTTGATAATGACCCACATAGATAACCCGACCAGATGAATACCTTTCTTTTTCTAATCCTGTCAGAGATGTAACCAGAAACTGCTTGCGATATTGAAACAATTGCTTCACCCAGGCCATCTATCAAACCAAGAACAGCCATATTTGCACCTAAAACGCTTGTTACAAATAATGGCCAGATTGGATATATCATATCGGAGCCTAAATCATTTAAAAATGAAGCAAATGCAAATGTTCTAACTGTTTTTCTTGCTTCTTCATCTTTCATAAGGAAAACCTCCTATATTAAACCCTAATTATTTTTAATTTTTATCACCTAAAGCCGAATTTCAAATCGCATCTTGCCCGTATGAGTGATGCTCTATTCCCTATAATTGCCCCTTTTTTATCTGAGTCAGTCGCCATTTTCTTTCTTCCAATCGAATAAAGGGATAGACCAATAAATGCACCGAGATAAAGAAGCCCAGCCAAAGCCACCGGGGGAATCTCCCTAACAAGTAGCTTGGCGAGAGGCAGACTGATGCCAAATAAAGAAGCAGACAGTATAACGAATATCAACGGGGTTTTATTCAATTAATTACCTCGTTTTGATTATATCATCTCTCATTCTACTAACAATTTTATTAAGAGCTATAAGCAAAGTCAAGAAAAAAGATTAAATTTCCGTCTCTCACCTTTCACATAAAGACACAATTGGAAATATGCAGCAGGACCAATTTCCATTCCTAAAATACACAATCGTAAATTCAATCTTTATATTCTTTTCTTATTCTAATTAATGCGGCCTCGAGTTTTATAAATTCTTCCGTTTTACGATTGAATTTATTAAGGTCAACTTTGTATCTCTTGGCAACTTTACTTACTACAAACAAAGGGTCTGGATCTGCCTTTTTCCAGACTGTACGGAGTTCTCTTAAAAAGATATTTGTGGTCACTGGACCAATGCCCTTAAACGACCGTAGAATCGATTCCAACTCCATTTTATCCTTTGCTATTAAATGAATCTTTGTTAATGGGCTTTCTCCATATCTACTTAATAGATCCTTGCTTATGTCAAGCAATTTTGTTGCAGTGCTAAAATCATATCTGACATATCCACCTGCATCAAGCACCTCTACGAGTCTATCCCATCCGGCTTCAAGTATCTTTTCAGGGGTTAAAACCCCTCTTCTTTCAAATTCCTGGTATGTCTTTATTGCAATATTCTCACTGATTTTCTTTCCAAAAAGTACCGATGCTAAAAACCATTTGAATATCTCTACTTCGGTCCTATCTTTGACTTTGATATCGAGTTGTTCTGAATAGAGCATACCATATTGAGAGATTAGTTTTTTAATAATATTAGTACAATCCACAGCTTATAGCTTTTTTCCTTTCTTCTCCATATTTCATTTCACCAACCTTACTTTCATCTCTTGCTGTTTCGCCTAAGGTTCTGCGCATAAAAGAAGTTTTTGCAATGCAAGAATTTGCCTGCCTGTGCCGAAGGCAGACAGGGGTGAGTAAACCGCAAGGTATGAGCCTTTTAAGCTGTGTTAGGCGAAGCAATTTATATAGACGCTGCCTTTTCAAATTCTGCCAATAAGGTCTCAATCAATTCTTTAGCAGAGACGATTTTATCTACTCTATAAGCGTTAGCACCTGCAAAAGCGAACCCATCATCCAAATTTCCCTTTTTCGCATCGGTTAATGCAAGTGCAATGCAGTACGGTGCCTTTCTGTAATCACATCCTTTCAAACATTTCCACGGACATTTAAATGGTTTCTTAATACCTGCTGATACGTCATCTAAAAATATGTCTCGTATCGCTCTTCCCGGTAATCCAACAGGACTATCAATTATAATTAAATCTTCTTTTTTGCACTTTATATATGCTTCTTTGAATTTTACATCTGCATCGCACTCGTATGTAGCTACAAATCTAGTTGCCATCTGCACTCCCTGTGCTCCTAATTGGATAAATTTATAAATATCTGCTCCAGTATATATACCTCCTGCAGCAATGACTGGAATACTTTTATTAAATTGTTGCTCAAAAGTTTTCGTTACTGAAATAACCTCAGGGAGTATTTTCTCTAATGTATAATTAGGATCATTTATTTGCTCCTTTTTGAAACCGAGATGTCCTCCAGCTAAAGGACCCTCAACAACTACACTATCAGGGACTTGATTATAGTTCTTTGCCCAATATCGAAATATAATATTAGCAGCTCTTGCGGAAGATACAATAGGAACAACCTTTGTGGAAGACTTCTTCAATATATCCATTGGGACCTTCAATGGAAGCCCTGCACCAAGAAAAACAAGATCTGCACCTTCTTCTATTGCCGCCAGTAAAAGTTCATCATAATCTGAAAGAGCAACCATTATATTGACTCCAATAATCCCATTTGTCATTTCCTTTGCTTTCCTTATTTCTTTTATCAAGGCTCTTTTGTTTGCTTCTTTGAAATTTGTACTGAAATCAGGTTCAAGCATACCAATTCCAGCAGCACCAATAACTCCAATACAACCCACCTTTGCCACAGCAGAAGCCAGTCTTGACAAAGAAATACCAACGCTCATTCCGCCTTGAATAATTGGTATTTTAACCTCAAGTTCGCCTATCTTTAATCTTGGCGTTCTCCTTAAATTCATGAATTATCTACCTTCATTTTGGCGTTATATCCGAACTTGAGTTTGGATATTCATCCCTATAGCTGACCTTTCTATCATTACTTAATATCTCCTTCCACCCTGGATTATCCAAAGCACTTACCATCTTCCCTATTGACTTTTTACTCACATGAGTGTATACCCCGTAGGATGTTCATTATCCAACGTGGTATACTTTATTGTCTTAGAGCTTTTATGACCTAAAAATCCCTGAATATATCTAATCATTTTACTCATAAATAATACGAAGGAATCAAAGGAAGTCAACAGGTTGTTATGGAACTCAATATTCATCAAAAAATCCTGATTTTAAAAAAATGCAAAAATTAGGGAACCCTTGAAGCATCGGGGTTTACCTCTTTCATTGAAGTTTCTCTTTGAAAAGAAGGGGTATAGTGTTGTCTCGGTCAGGGAAGAATACAGAGGAATGAAGGACGGAGAAATTTGGGAGATTGCTCAAAGGAATAAAATGGTAATTATTACACGCGACCTTGATTTTCCTCCATATCCAAGTAGTAGATTTCCTTTGGGGTTAATACTTTTAAGGTGCCGTCTTTTTACACAGCCAAGCAGATTGTAAATTTAATGGAAGAATTTTTAGAAAAAATTACTGCCAGTGATATAGAAGGAAACATAATTGTTGTTTCTCCGGGGCAAATAAGACTAAGGAAAATATCCAGTATAAATAAAACATAATAGGTAAAATCAAGAAGTTTTCCGTGAGGTAAAACGAACCCTATCATACTATCAAAAAGTTTACCTCGCTTGTCCTGTGCAATGCAACGCTATTACACCGGGGTAAAATGGATGTTTGTCTATTTCAACAGGGTCAACTCCCCACTCTATTTCTTCATCCCCTTTCGACCTGTCAAGTGTCGAGATTGAATTCCTTATTACACATTTTAGTTACGGACATAAATGGGTAATAAGAACCATTCTCCCCTACTTCCTAACTTTTTATAAAGATATTGTCAAAAGTCAACCCCTGTCCCTCTATTCCTCTTTAATAAAACTCTACAAACCCTATAAACTCCACGAACCCAATAAACTCAATAAACCCAACTCCTTGACACTTTTCAAAGAAGCACCGAGATAGAAATCTAATATACTCGAAGCATCTTTATGTTATTTAAGATGCTGGCCCCTTTAGATTTTAACACGCATAAATAAATACCTACCGGAACGATATTTCCCTTACTGTCGAGTCCATTCCAGACAGCTGTATATATACCCTTTTCTTTTTCTCCTTGTTCAAGAGTCCTTATGGATCGTCCAGTTACATCCACAATCTTTAAGCTTACCATTGATTTTACAGGGATTTCGTAAGTAATAGCAGTCTCCAGCACAAAGGGATTAGGAGAATTTTGGCACAGTTTAAAACTTGTTTCTTCTTTTTTATTATTTTCTATGCCAGACGCGTCAATCGTTATATGCCCAGAATCAGGAAGATAATCCTTGTAAGAAGTGTTTATATCTATGCTTATCTCTATTAAGTCTAAAGAAGGAGTATCACCTATATCACTCAGAGCCACACCCATTATAAGGGAATCAGAATCTGCAGGAATATACGCATATATTGTGTCTCCTGTAGGGGACCATCCTCCAGCATTCCAAAAAGACAAACTATTACCCACTTCAAGGGGCGCCATAAGATACTCGGGACCAATATCATTGGTATGATAACTCAAAGAACCGTCGTAACCTGTTGTTGAGTCTCTATCTACGTCTAAAAATATACCTACATCAATGTAATCTTCGGGAGGAGTACCCCAGGCCGCATAATATTTCATTTTAAAGTAAAGAGTATCACCACTAATCTGATACCATGAGTCAGCAATGTTGCAAAGACTGGAATCTGATTCATTAAAATCAGTAAGCATATGATTCCAACCATTGTCGTCCCATTGACGTTCTCCGTTGAACAAAAAATCCAAAGATTCTTTCTCTATTACTGCACAAATTTCTTTCTGGAAGGATACTTTTCCCCTGGCCATTACTCTCCCAGAAGAAAGCGTCAGAATGAGAAAAAGTAAAATAGCAACTATTATACTGAATCTCTTCACTGAAAACCTCCTTGTCATCATTTTAAATTATGTATATAATTGGCACCTATGTCAAGTAAGAGAACTAAAGTTCTCGGAAAATTTAGGCAAATGATGGCACAGTTCAATTCCCCCTATCATTCCAAATTACCCAAATATGTTACGGACATAAATGGGTAGTTAGAACCATTCTCCCCTACTTCCTAACTTTTTATAAAGAAAAATGCCAAAAGTCAAAGACCGAGTATAAATTCATTATTCTTTGTCAATGACGGAAGAAACACTCCAAATAAAAAACATCAACGTTATTGAAATTTATTACTTATTTCCCTAAATAAGTCTATGAAAACTCCATTTGTCCAACCAAAGCCTTTTTGTGTAAGATATCCACTAGTTGTCTCTCTTATTATCCCATTCACAACATCATATTTTTCCCACATGGCATGGGTCTCTTCAAAAATCTTCAGATTTAAATTAAGCCATTTAAAAGCAATACGAAATGCCTCCTCTATAAAATCATACTTTTTTAATCCTTTAAATACCATCCAATGCAAAGGAGCCCAACCAAAAGGATAATTCCATTGTCGATCAGAGAAACTATAATCTTTATCGCAGGTAGACAAACCAAAATCGTATTCAAATAAATTTAAGTTAGTAACAATTTTTCGTGCTTTTTCTATATTAACCAGGCCTACCCACATAGGAATGTATGAAGCAAGGGACTTTATTTTCTTTTGCTCTTTAGTTTTTTCATCAAAATCATAAAATAGTCCATCCTCTTCACTCCACAAAAATTCATTTATTAAATCTTTACGGTTTTCTGCCTTCTTTTTAAATTCCAGCGCGCTCTTCATATTTCCAATTTTTGAGAAGTATTCTGAAAAATGAATTTCATACAAAAATAAATTAGAATTAAGGTCAATAGGTGCTAAATCTACTGTATCGTCATCGTCATATCTTGGAGATGTGTCCCATGAAACCTCTGAACTTCTAGTTATATAATTATCCCCTGAATTTTCATAAAATCGTGATAATCCATTATTTAGTAAGTGAACCCCACTACACCAATACTCTTTGTATTCTTTCAAAGCCAATTTATATGCGGAGTCTAACCATTTATCATCTGAATAAATATCATAGACTATATTGATCATAGAAGTTAAATATGGTAACTGTGAGCGGGTAGCACATTCTTTCTTATTACAGTTCAAAACTCTACCAAAGTTATCAACCATATAAAGACAATTATCAGTGATATTTTTTATTAAATAATGAAATTTTGGATTGTGCTGTAAGCCAACAATTATAAAGAAACTATCCCAATAAAACATCATATCAAATACTCCCCCTGGAACAATATAATCATATGGTAGGAAAATATTATCCTTTTTATCTTTTATTTCTTCAATGCGTTTAGAACTATTTATAGAATTTTTTATAAGATGAACCCAATATTTATCCAAATATTTCAGTAGGTCGTAAAATTTCTTTATAGAAAAGTTATCCATTTAAAACTTCAATATACTTTAAAGCAATCTTCTTAATAGTCAATGGTTAATGTCAAGAACCTTGGGAAGGTGAAGTGGGAAAGTTTATGTGCTTAATGGTACAGCTAAAAAGTTTATTTTCCTAAGACCTAAAAAGTGGGGAGATAGAATAGTTCATTGGGTAGAGAAACAGAACATTCTAAAAGTTAAAGGATGATTAAAGAATTAAAATGTCAAATGTTGAGGGCGTGTTGCCCAAAAGGTAACATTTACCCGGTAATGCCGCATAATCTGTAATTCCTAAAATTTTTCTTTAATTTGACCAAGACCTGAAAAATATACGAAAATGAGATAAAATTCAGGTTAATTATATTGATTCTTTCTGGTTTTTTCTTTATTATTGCCCCACTGTCCGCTTTTACATAGGTATGCTTTATGAGGATTCTTATGTTTTGCACCGCTGATATCATATACCCCTGGATCTGCATACGGATATGGCCTCTCCACCTTGCTTTCTTTAAGCCATGTAAATTGGTTCCGTCGGCAAAAGTTCTCTCCATTAAATCCCATCTCTTCTTCAAATCTAACTTGCTTCTGTAACTAAAAGCTTCCATTCTCATCTTATCTAATTCTTCCTGTCTTTTATACCGATGAATAGTCCGGACCCCTGACTTCGAGGTCGTACACTTATTTCTTAGTGGACATTTGTCACAGTCCCTCTTAGAACTCATATACTCCCATTTCTCTCTCCTTTTATGATAAGTTCTTTTCCTTAATCTCTTTCCCCCAGGACATATGAAAGTATCTGTTTTCTTATCATATTTGAATTCCTCTTCAGAAAATATACCTTTCTTCTTTCTCCCCTTTTCTTGTGTGGATTTTAAATCCCTCAGATGTGGTTCTATATCTCTGTCTTTGCATTTTAAATAATTGTTTACTGTTCCATATTTGCTATCGCCTACTACTGTTTTCACTTCCTTATTCGTATTCTCTTTATGAGTATCTATTAATTCTTCAAACATTTTCCCGTCATCTACTGTGCCAGAAGTCGTTATACTGGAAGTTATTACCCCAAATCTCTCATCTACACATCGGTGCTCTTTGTACCTTGGTTTTGCTTTTCCTTTGCTGAACTTTACAACTCCAGCATCAGGATCTGTGGTGGAAATATACCGCTCATCTCTTTCTTCTAATTTGTCCTCTAATTCCCTATACCGTTTATTGGCATATTTCTCTACTGACTGTTTGTCTATTACTGACTTATTTGATGCATTCGCATCTATAAGCGTTGAGTCCATAAATACCTTATCCCCATCTACTAAATCAGCCTCTATACACTGCTTGACTATCATTATGAAAAATTCGTGGAATAATTCTTTACCCCATCTCTTCCTCGCTTTGGAAAGTACACTGTGATGGGGTGCCTCATCCTCTATATCATATCCTAAAAACCAAAGCCAGTCTAACCGCAATGGTAAACTGCGCATTAATTCCCGCTCACTCCTGACATTATAAAAAAATAATAGAAACATTAATTTTAATATCACTGGAGGAGGAATAGATACATTCCCCTTTCTACCATATTTATCTTTTACTTCTTTATATACAAAATCAAAATCTATTACTTTCTTTACTATACGTAAAGGATGATCCTTGGGAATACGATCCGCTAAATGAAAACCATAATAAAATAACTTATCACTCCCAGACTCTTCTTCTCCCATCATGATTTACTCCCCTTTCTTTAATACTTTCTCTAATTTGAATATCTCACTGTTTATCTCTGATAACTCCTCTATTAACTCCCTCAGTCTCTTATACCCTTCTACCCGCTTCTCTGCCTCTTCCTCCATCGGGAAAGGAACATATATCATCCTGGTCCTCCCATCATGACTGCTGGAGATATAGCTCGCTAAACCATGTTTCTTCCTGTTTGTAGAATGACACTCACATTCTCTGTTACTGCACATCTTGTATATCTTCGTAATACTCCCTCGAATACAAGAACGATAGATGAACATCTCCTTGAAAATATTATTCCTTTTCCTCTTTAACTCTTTTATTTTGTTATTTGATTGCTTCATAACAATCATTATAATCAAAAAAACTAAAATGTCAAGTGTTTTTTAAACTTTCCTTGATTTGGGCAACACGCCCTTGAGATTTGACCCTAATAACAGGACTTCTCTGTTTTTATTCAGAAAATGGATTATTTATTATAATTTTTCCAACTTCCACATCCGATAAACCCACATATAACTCGACATATCCGTTAGATAGAAAAACAAACCCCCCACTTAATACTATATCATCTAACTCTGGAGTCCGTTTTGACTCTCCTGAGGGAAAATCCTTTCTTTTAGCAATAATTTTAATTGAAGAAGCTTCTTTCGTTAAGTAATTAAATTTAAAAACCATTGAATAATAATGTTTAAGCATGTTTCCATTTTTATCTTCTGAAAAATATGCAAAATGCCCTAAAACACCTAACTCGCTATCATTTAGAACATAGACAGCATTTACACCTCCCCACTCTTCTTCTGTAAATTGACCCTTTATTAAATCTGCATTTAGTAAATCACAATCGACTAAAGAATCTAATGAATCAACGATCATAAATCCAATTGTTCCTCTCCCACCTATTTCACCCTGGGGTCGAGTAAAAACACCTATCTTTTCATTGGGCAGTTCAATAATACGAATATCTTTCATACCGATTGGACCTTCTGCGAATTTTTCTAGACCAGAGATATCTTTACCTCTGTAAAAATCGGTTCTCCAGGAATTGTTACCTACTGGAAAACGCACCCCACCAAATACAAGTTCATTGTTAACTCTCGTGATGAAGGGATCTTGTAAATTAAAAGTAGGCAAATCAGGGTCAGAATACCAAACACCGTCATCCCCCCGTTTAAAGAATATTACCTGAGTATCAGTTTCACTATCCCTCGATTCTGTTCTTGCTGCAATATAAGTTGTGCCACAATCGATAAAAGGTGCAGTAGGGTTATAAACATCTCTAGATCCTACATTGCCAAACCTTAATAATTCAATTCTATCCATTTTTTATATAGATCTATAATGAAAATAAAATTTAAGTCAATGGGGAAACTAAATGTTTAGGAAAAGTTCAGGCACTTGTACAAATATATCCTGGATATAAATGTATAATTAGCGTAAAGATATAGCCTCACCTATATAAATAATCAGTATAGATAAAAATTATTCAAACCTTACACTT
>Ga0209121_10003237_pt1 | contig 15860 bp, 28 predicted proteins | sample Cruoilmetagenom3_FD_187292 | JGI IMG/M metagenome (GOLD analysis project Ga0209121, IMG submission 187292) | Oil polluted marine microbial communities from Coal Oil Point, Santa Barbara, California, USA - Sample 3 (SPAdes) (version 2) | ecosystem: Environmental > Aquatic > Marine > Oil seeps ...
TAATTCTATAATAAAGTTTTTTCTATTTAAAACCTTATAAATATTGGAAGTAAAAGCATAAAAAGTATAAAGCCTCTCTCAAATGATTGATTCTGAATATTTTTCCAGTTAAACAAGCCGAATATGCCTGTTATTAAAGAGATCAAACATAAAGAACAAGCTCCAATAATCACAACTATATCAGAAGCCTGTATATTTAAAAAATTTAATAACCATAAAAAAGGTCCAATAAAAGCCTCTTTCAAATTAAAGAGGAAAAAGACCTCTATATAATAGAAAAATGCAATAAATATGGCATTACTATAACTGAAAGCAAGCAAAACAATTAGGAATAATGGAACATAAAAATATATTAAATACTGGATTTTTATATATTTGGATTTCTCAATAGACTTTATTATATAAGATACACCTTTTTTAGATTTCTTTTCTATATTCAAATTATAACCAAAAATCTCAAACAGGCTCCTAAATATAGGAGAGAGCAAAGAGTTTCCAAAATATTGAATAATTTCAGTTCCTTTTTCTTTTCTTTTAATAATATCAAACTGATAAAATGTAATTACTGAGAAATCAGGATTAACATAAACAACCAATTTACCAAGATCAACAAAGCATAACATATCTCTGTTATTTATAAAAAACACGGCCGGGTGAAAAAAATTATAAAAACATACTAGTTTTATTTTTTTTGTATGTGTAAAATCTAGTTGTAAAAGTCTCTTTTCCGCTTTTTCATAACCTGAAAATCCAAGAAATATAAGGTCTGTATTTTTACATAAAGAACTACTCTTTAACTCCAATTTATTCAGATGATATTGTATAGTCAGGTTTGCAAATCGAGCAATGATTAGCAATACAAGTACTAAAGCAATGATAAATAAAACATTACCTGTAAACCTTTTTTTTTTATACTGTTTGAATTTAGCTTTATCATAAACAGATGGTATTTTTTTATGCTTTTGTTTCAAATGTAACTTCCATTAAATAAATTAAAATTATATTGTTACAAATTTGGATTATTTTTGCAATATCTATAAATAAATAATGTCATGCTTTATATCAAGAGTTATTAACTGATCCTGCACTAAGAAATGCTGTAGAAAAAGCCATCTGGAGATTATAGCCACCAGTTTTCCCGTCAATATCAATTATCTCTCCACAAAAATACAAACCCTTAACCTTTTTTGATTCCATAGTGTAAGGATTGATTTCATTTAAAGAAATCCCTCCCCTGGTAATAATTGCTTCATCAATTGGTCTGGGTTTTGTGATTTTTAATTTAAAATTGGTTAAAAAATCAATTATTTTCCCCTTTTCTTGATGAGTAATTTGCTTAAACTTTTTGTCGCCACTAATATTAGTCAGTTTTAAAAAGAGCGGAACAAGTCTCCGAGGCAAAAAATTTCTCATCACATTATTAACTGATTTAAGCCCGAATTCTTTTCTTTCACGCAAAAATCTATCGCTAAGTTTTTTTTTATCCAATGCAGGTTTAAAATTGATGGAAACTATTACTTCTTCATTTTTACTTAAATGCTCAACAACTGAGCCGCTTATTTTTAATATAATGGGCCCTGAAATACCAAAATGAGTAAATAGCATTTCCCCAAATTCACACTCAATTTTCCTGCCATTAGAGAAAGCAGTAACACTAACATTTTTTAATGCTAATCCCTGTAAATCTTTAACAAAACGCTCTTTAGTTTCTAAAGGTACAAGCGCAGGCTTAAGAGAAACAATAGTATGTCCTAATTTCTCCGCCATTTTATAACCATCTCCTGTAGAACCTGTGCGAGGATAAGAAAGTCCTCCTGTAGCCAGGATAACTTTACCTGTTTTTATAATATCATTTCTATTACATAATTTTATGCCTTCAACTTTAAATGTTTCCAATTTATTTTCACCACTTTTATTAGCATAAATTATAATTTCTTTGACTCTTAGATTTAAGCCCAAATCCACCTTATTTGTTTTTAGATATTTTCTTAAAACATTTACAATGCTTTCAGAATTATCACTAACGGGGAAAACTCTCCCTCCCCTTTCTTCTTTAGTTCCAACACCGTAACTGTTAAAAAAGGCAATTAGATCATGATTGAAAAATCTTGTGAAGGATCTGTATAAAAACTTACCGTTTTTCCCATAACTATCAATAAAGTCATTTATCTCACCGATATTAGTGATATTACATCTACCTTTGCCAGTAATACTTAATTTTTTTCCCATATGATTATTTTTTTCTAATAATAAGGTATCAGCACCATTTGCTGCTGCACAACCAGCAGCAAACATTCCAGAAGCACCACCTCCAATTACAATTACATCATAGAATTTTTTAATCTTCAATGTTTCTTTAAAATTTTAATTATTGCATAAACAAAAATTAATAATATCCCTGTAATAATATATATTTCAAGATTACCTATTCTTTCATAAAATACCCTTTCCTTATAAGCCAATATTAAAACAAACATCATTGATATATTAAAAATTGAATCATTTTCATTAAAAATTACTTTCTTTAAACTAAATTTTATTATAGGCTTTTTATAATTCTTGAAATTTGGTACTATTCTCGAGACATTTTTTAGATATAAATCAAAACCTTTACCATATTTCTTCATTAGATAATCTTCTTCAGAGAGAATTATGAAATAATATTGAAGAATAATAAAAATAGTAAAAACCAATATTGCAAATAGATTTGAAAATACAACTAACATTCCAGAATATATCAAAACATTTCCTATATATAGAGGATTACGTACAATAGAATAAATTCCAGTCATATTCAGATTATCTGCCCTTAAATAATTTTCTCTCCCAGATGTACCTGATAAAGAAAATCCAACTCCCAACACTCTTATAAGCTCACCAACTATAGATATCACTAAACCACACAAGTTCAATATCAAATTAAATTTTCCACAGTCAATTGGCCTGAAAAATAGAATCACAATAATTATTAATGGGATTGGAGTAAAAGAACGATGTTTAAACAAAAAATCTCCGATTTCAACCTTAAAACTTGTTTTATTTTCTCTAAACGACTTAGCCATTATCTGATTTAATTATACTTTTTATATAATAAAAATCCTCCATTTCCACTGGTGTAAAACAAATTTTTTTTATGCTTTTCGGTATTAACCTGATATAATTTCTCAGTTCTAATAAAGGTATTATCTCACGGGTATCCCAATCTCTGACCTGTATTTTTACAATTAATCTTTCTTTACAGATTTCATATGCATTTTCAACAATTTTTTTAAACAGCATCCTATTTCTATTTTCAGACAATTTCATCTCTTTTTTTATTTGTCTATGATAAGACATCAAATATACAAAATCTATACCAGTATTAATTATTCCCCTCAAATTATGTGCATACCATATTTCAGATCTATTTACAAAAACAGGTGTCTCATAATAAACATTTATTCCTATTTTAATCCTGGGATTAACTCTTTTACATTCTTTTACTATTAAACTCAACACTTTATTTACCTGGTTTACTTTTAATTGGATCCAATTTGAATTATATTCAGTATCCCTATTCATTATAAGAGATTTTTTGAAAGGTAAGCCCATTACTTCAGAAAATTTTGCTTTACCCCAGTTTGAAAAGCCCTCATTGTGTCTAATAAATAAATCATCCTGAATTAAAATCCCATTTATTTTCTTTAAAGCTAACTCTTTATATACAGAAATAATCTTTTTTATTGCATCTGGGTTAAAAAGATCAAGTTTTCTAATCAATCTCCTCTCTCTATCTTTATACTCCATATCATATAAATGTATATCTTGTATCCAGCTAAATTTTCTTGTAATCATCCATGTCCATAAATTTAATTTATTAAAGTTAAAATCAGGAATTATTCGATCAAGTATAGATTTTTTTACTCTAAAAACCGAATTTTCAAAAAAAAGCCCACCACTTACAGGATCATCCTCAAAAACTCTAATTATAAACTTATCAATCCCTGCCTTTTTTAATAATAAATAATCTAATTTTCCTTTAAAATCAACTTTTTTAAATTGAATCTCATATTCTCGAGTAAAAGAATTTTGATAAAAAAATAAACAAGAAAGTAAAATTGCAATTTTTAGGATAGTACTCTTCTTCAAATTTATAAATCCTATACTAATCTATCAAAAACAATAATAAAGACCTATTTCTTTATTTCCTTAGCTTTTTCATTACTTTTAACTAAAGGAAGGTCTTTATCTTTTGAAGACATATCTATATTCCCCTTAAAAATAGATCCCTCAGTTAGATGAACTCTTTGTGAGAATATATTCCCATTTAATACACCTTCAGGTTCAATTTCAATTTTATAACTAGCATTCACATCTCCATTCACCTTACCTCTTATAATTACTTCTCTTGCCTTTATTTCAGCATTTACAATTCCATTTTTACCAATAATTACTCTATTCTTTACATTTAATTTACCTTCAATTTTTCCTTCAATAAGAAGTTCTTCATCAGAACGGATGTCACCTTTAATAAATAGAGTCTTTCCAATTAATGATTTCACATTACGAACATCTTTGTGAACAACATAATTACTGCTTTTTATATTCTCATTTTTTTTAAATACACTCATTTTAATCTCCTTCTTTAGCGGGCAACGGGGATTGAACCCGCAACATCAAGCTTGGGAAGCTTACACTCTACCATTGAGTTATACCCGCCTATTTTTTTATTTTGCCTTTTGTTTTTGACTTTTTTTCCTTCTTTTTATACACATAATCAACAAATTCAATTATAGCCATTGCAGCACCATCACCTTTCCTGAAATCACTTTTAATTATCCTTGTATATCCACCCTGTCTGTCCATAAACCTTGGCGCTACCTCATTAAATAAAACATGCACTGTTTCCCTTTTATACAAGTATGCATGTGCTCTTCTTTTATCAGCAAGATTGCCTGATTTCCCTAAAGTAACCAATTTTTCAACAATTGGTCTAACTGCCTTTGCTTTAGCAAGTGTTGTTTCAATTCTGTTCTTTTCTATTAAGCTTGCACTAAGGTTTCTTAATAATGATTTTCTTTGAGCAGGATTTCTTCTTAATTTAAAACCAGCTTTTAAATGCCTCATTTTTTACTCCTGTTCCTCTTCATTTTCTTCAACAATCTCTTTTTTTAATTTCACATCTAAATCTAGTTTGATATTTTCAGGAAGTTTTTGCCCTAAAGTCAACTCAGAATCAGTTAGCTTTGTTATTATTTCTTCAAGAGATTTCTTTCCAAAATTCTGTGAATTTAAAAGTTCATGTTCTGTTTTTTCAATCAATTCATAAACATATTGAACACCCAATCTTTTCAAACACTTAAGTGCTCTTACTGATAATCCCATTGCTTCAACATTTTTTTCAAGAAATTCGAACTTTTTATCAATTCCCAGGCCTTCACTCTGTTCAATATCCTGTGAAAATATTTCTTTGTCTTGATAAGTAAGATAAATTGCAAGATGATCTCTTAATATCTTAGTAGCTTTTGAAATACTCCATCTAGGTGAGACAGAACCATCTGTCCAGACTTCCATTATCAATCTTTCATAATCAGTTTTTTTACCTACTCTTGCAGGCTTTATTGAATATTTTACTCTTTCAATAGGACTAAAATTTGAGTCAACAGGAATGAAATCAATCGGTAAATCTTCGTCATAATTTTGCTCTGATAACTTAAATCCAATTCCATTCTTTATCAATATTTCAGATTTAAATTTAGCTCCTTCTTCTAAATAGGCTATATGAATATTTTTATCAAGTACTTCAACATCACTATCCGTTATGATATCACCAGACAAAAGTTCTCCTTCATTATCTTTTTCTATCCTTACAATTTTAGGTTCATCAGTGTTTAATTTAAAAGGAATAGTTTTTAAATTTAAGATAATATTTAAAACATCCTCATATACTCCAGGAATTACAGAGAATTCATGAAGAACACCATCTATCCTTACAGATGTGATAGCAGTTCCCTCAATCATTGATAATAAGACTCTTCTTAATGAAATACCAATTGTACTGCCATACCCCCTCTCAAAAGGTTCTGCAACAAATCTACCATATGTTGAAGTTAGCTCCTCTACTCGAAGCTTCCTGGGCCTTTGATAATTAAACTCCTCCATAATTTCCTCCTTATTTAGAATATAACTCAACAATAAGATGTTCTTCAACATCCAAAGAGACATCTTCTCTATTAGGTAAATTGTTTATTTTACCTAAAAATTTTTCAGTATCAACTATAATCCACTCTGGAGTCTCTACCAATCCAGTAATGCTCTCTAATATCAATTTAATATTCTCATTCTTTATTGATTTTTCATCAAAAGAAATTTCATCCCCAACTTTTAGAATATATGAAGAGACTGTGACCTTTTTTCCATTTACTTGGATATGACCATGACTTATAAGCTGTTTTGCATTTGTACGCGAAGCAGCAAAATTCATCCTATAAATAACATTATCCAATCTTAGTTCAAGGAATCTCAAAAGATTTTCACCTGTAATTCCTTTTTGCTTTGCTGATTTATAAAAAAAATTTCTAAACTGCTTTTCTCTAAGTCCATAAAATCTTTTAACCTTCTGCTTTTCTCTTAATTGATATTTATAATTAGATTTTTTAAAACGAACTCTTGCTCCTTTCTGACCTGGAGGATATTTCCTTCTTTCAAGAGAGCACTTATCAGTTATACACCTGTTCCCCTTTAAAAAAAGTTTCGTACCTTCAGCCCTACATAATCTACATAATGGTCCATTATATTTCCCCAATGTCAACCTCCTTAAACTCTTCTCTTTTTCTTTGGTCTACAGCCATTGTGCGGGAGTGGAGTAACATCTTTTATTGACTTTACTTTAAATGGAGTTCCACTTACACTTCTAACTGCACTTTCCCTACCAGCTCCAGGCCCTTTTACCATTATATCAAGGGTCTTTATACCAAAATTCTCAGCATCTTTTAAAACTTTTGCCGCTGCTAATTGAGCTGCGAATGGTGTTGACTTTTTTGATCCTTTAAACCCAACAACACCTCCTGCTGAGCTACATAAAGCATTTCCATCTTTATCAGTAATTGTAATTATAGTATTATTAAAAGTAGAATGAATATACATTATTCCGTGTGAAACAATCTTCTTTTCCTTTTTTTTACTCTTCCTTTTAATTGGTTTTTTTGCCATATATTTCCTCCATTACTTTCTTTTCTTTATCATTGAACCGCGAGGGCCTTTCCTTGTTCTTGCATTTGTCTTAGTCCTTTGACCTCTAACAGGTAATCCCCTTTTATGCCTTCTTCCTCTATAACAATTTATATCCATTAACCTTTTAATATTCTGGTTTATATTCTTTCTTAAATCACCTTCAACCATTTCTTTATTTTCAATATATTTTCTTATTCTTGATAGTTCATCAGGATTCAAATCTTTTACCATTTTATTAATGTCAACTTTAACTTCATTTAATATTTTCTTTGATTTAGACCTGCCTATTCCAAAGATATAAGTTAATCCAATCTCAACTCTTTTATTATTGGGTACTTCAACACCTGTTATTCTTGCCAATTTTTCCTCCTTTTACCATTTTATTATTCATTATTCATTATTTTTTTTTACTCATCCCTGTCTTTGTTTGTGCTTAGGATTCTTACAGATTACCCTCACAACACCTTTTCTTTTAACAACCTTACATTTATCACATATTTTTTTTACAGAAGCTCTAACTTTCATTAATCCCTCCTACTTAAACCTATAAATAATTCTACCTCTTGTAATATCATAAGGTGATATCTCCAATAATATTTTATCACCCGGTAATATTCTTATATTATTTTTCCTCATTTTACCAGATGGATGACCAAAAATCCTATGATGATTTTGCTCTAACTCAACAAGAAACATTGCATTTGGCAATACTTCAATTATAATTCCTCGTGCTTCAATTATATCTTTTTTTTGTTTCATTATACCTTTGTTAATATCTCTGGACCATTTTCAGTAATAGCAATTGTATTCTCATAATGTGCTGATAAACTACCATCTGCTGTAACAACAGTCCATCCATTATTTAGAGTTCTTACTTCATAACCACCATTGGTTATCATTGGTTCAATTGCTAAAGTCATATTCGCTTTTAGTTTTGGACCTTTCTGGCCATTATCATAATTTAAAATTTGAGGGTCCTCATGTAAATTTTCCCCAATTCCATGCCCTGTTAAATCTCTAATTATCTCATACCCTCTATCTCTTACAAACCTATCTATTGCTACTGAAATATCATTAACTCTTTTCCCCTCTTTTGCCATTTTAATGCCTTCATATAAAGATTTCTCACAGGTATCCATTAAGTCCCGTGCTTTATTTGAAACTTCACCTACAGCAAAAGTGCGTGCTCCATCTCCATTAAATCCCTTATAAACAGCGCCTACATCAATTCCTACAATATCTCCTTCCTTAAGTATTCTATCTTTTGAAGGAATCCCATGCACAACTTCATTATTAATTGACGTACATAAAGTCGCTGGGAATCCGCCATACCCTTTAAAACCAGGTTTCGCACCTAAACTTAAAATTTTTTCTTCGGCCCATATATCTAAATCATAAGTATTTACACCTGGCTTTATTCTAGGCTCTATTTCTGAAAGTATTATTGCAACAATTCTATTTGCTTTTCTCATCAAATCCATTTCTTTATTTGTTTTTAATCTTATCAATTTAATATTTCTCCAATTTTTTTAAAAACCTCTTCAATACTAATAGAAGCATCAACTCTATAAAGCACACTTTTATCTTCGTAATATTTTATAATAGGCTTGGTTACTTCTATATATACTCTAAGTCTCTCTTTTATTGTTTCCTCATTATCATCTGTTCTTTTCTCTAATATACCTCCACAAATATCACATACACCCTTAATTCTAGGAGGTTTATTTTTCATATTAAAAACTGCTCCACAATTTTTACAAATCACTCTTGATAGTAACCTGTTAATAATAACTTCCTCATTCTCAACCTTCAAATATATTACGATCTCTCTATCTACTTCTATTTTTGATAGCTCTTTTGCCTGATTTATATTCCTGGGGAAACCGTCCATAATATAGCCCTTATTAATGTATTTACTGGTTACTCTCTTTTTAACTATTTCTACAATAATATCATCAGAAACAAGTTCACCTTTATCAACGATTAGCCTTAGCTTTTCCCCTATAATAGAGTTAGATTTAATCTCAGCTCTGATTAAATCTCCTGTAGAAATTCTCTTATAATTATACTTTTTTTCAACAATATCAGATATCGTTCCTTTACCTGCTCCAGGAGCACCCAAAAATATAATTCTTAACACAATTCCACCTTTTTATCTCCTTCCTCTTACTCTTCCTCTTCTTGAAAAAGATTCATAATTCCTCATTGTTAATTGTGCTTCAATCTGTTGAACAGTATCCATAGCAACTCCTACGACAATCAATATCGAAGTTCCACCAAAATAAAACCTAACATTTAAGCCCTCGGAAAACCATTTTGGTAAATTAGCTTCCAGAAAATCTCCGATAAAAGGTAATGCCCCCACTTTAAATCCTGTCATTAAAAATTCCGGGAGAATTGCTATTACAGCGAGGTATATTGCTCCAACAAAAGTCAATCTTGAAAGAACATTATCTATATATTCAGAAGTATTCTTACCAGCTCTTATGCCTGGTATAAAACCGCCATACTTTTTTAAATTATCTGATACATCCTCAGGGTTGAAGATAATTGAAATGTAAAAATATGTAAAGAAAATAATAGAAACTATATAAAGTAGGTTATATAAAGGCATCCCAAAGCTCAGTTGATTTGCTATCTGTTTCGCAATTGGATGATTAATAAAACCAGCAACAGTTGCAGGAAATGTAATAACAGAAGAAGCGAAAATAATTGGCATAACACCGCCTGTATTCACCTTTAGGGGTAAGAATGTGCTCTGTCCCCCCATCATTCTTCTTCCTTGTATCCTCTTTGCATAAGAAACAGGAATTCTACGTTGCCCCATCTCCACATAGCAAATAAATCCAATAACAGCTGTCATCATTATGAGAAGAAAAATTATTTTCAAGGGATTCATATCACCCGTTTTCAAACCAGCAAATAAGGATCCAATACCAGGTACAAGCCCAATAACAATACCAGCAAATATTAATAATGAGATACCATTACCAATTCCTCTTTCCGAAATTCGCTCTCCAAGCCACATCAAGAACACAGTTCCAGCAGTTAAAGTTAATATTGCAATAAACCTGAAACCCCAACCCTGACCTGATTCTGGTACGACCCATAGTCCAGATTTAGTGTGCATCTTTTCCAATCCAACTGAAATTGCAAAAGATTGGACAACTGAAATTAAAACCGTACCATACCTTGTATATTGGGTTATCTTTTTCTTTCCTAAATCACCCTCTTTTGATATTCTTTCAAGATATGGCCATACAACCTGAAGTAGCTGAAGTATAATCGAAGCGCTAATATAAGGCATAATACCAAGAGCAAACACAGTCATTTTAGACATATTCCTTCCAGTAAACATGTCTAAAAAGCCTAAAATAGTTCCTTGAGCTTCTTTAAAAAAGTCCTGTATAGCCTGAACATCTATTCCTGGAATCGCAATCTGTGAACCAATTCTAAAAACTGCAAGCATTGCAAATGTATAAAGGACTCGCCTACGTAATTCAGGTATAATAAAAATATTTCTTATAAAAGTAATCAATTTTTTTCTCCTTCAAGAATAATTACTTCTCCTTTACTTTTCTTGATTTTTTCCAAAGCGGTTTTTGAGAATTTATGAGCGTGTATTTTAACTTTTCTTTTTAAATCACCATTACCAAGGATTTTTATTTTTGCACGTTTGTTTCTTGCTAATTTTGTTTTGAAAAAATCCTCTAGCTTGAGCTCATCAAGCCCTGTTTTTTCTATTGAATTAAGATTTATAATATTATATTCCTTTTTAAATTTATTAGTAAATCCACGTTTTGGGACTCTCCGTACAAGAGGCATCTGACCTCCTTCAAACCCTCTCTTCTTAGAATACCCACTCCTTGATTTTTGACCATTCATGCCTCTTCCCGCTGTTTTACCATAACCTGAGCCAGGCCCTCTTCCAACTCTTTTTTTATTTTTAGTAGCACCCTTTTGAGGTCTTAAATTAGAAAGAGATATCATTTTTTCACCTCCACAACCTCTAACATAAAATCAATTTTTTTTATCATTCCAACTATTTCAGGCCTTTTTTCTCTTATTACTTCTGAATTTAATTTTCTCAAGCCAAGCCCAAATACAATCTTTCTCTGTTTTTCAGTACGCCCAATCAGGCTCTTTTTTAGTTTTATTTTAATTAAAGGAAACTTCTCCTTTTTCTTTACTGCCATAGTTCCTCCTCTACAATATCCCTTCCACTACTGATTTCTTCGGAATTCTTCAAGTTTTTTAATCCATTCATAGTTGCATGTGCTACAGTTAATATGTTTTTGCTTTTAAGACTCTTTGTCAGTATATTCTTTATTCCAGCCAGTTCCATTATAAACCTAACTGCTCCCCCAGCAATAACACCAGTTCCAGGAGATGCAGGTCTTAGCACAACTTGAGCAGCTCCAAATCTTCCCACTATATAATAAGGTATAGTATCATTTACAATAGGAACTTTAACCAAATTTTTCTTTGCATCTGCAACAGCCTTTTTTATTGCTAAAGGTACTTCTCTTGCTTTACCTTTGCCAAGTCCAACCGTACCATTCTTATCTCCAACAACAACTGCGGCTGAGAATCTAAGATTCTTTCCACCTTTTACAACTTTAGTTACTCTTCTTATTGAAATCACCTCTTCTTCCAACAAAACCTCATTATTTCCTATTTCCTGCACTTTAGACTCCTTAAAATTTTATTCCATTTTCTCTTGCTGAATCAGCAATAATCTTAACTCTTCCAGCATAAGAATAAACATTCCTATCAAAAACAACAGAATTGATCTTTTTTTTCTTCAATCTATCAGAAATTATTTTCCCTATTACCTTAGCTGCATCTTTATTTTTTGTGCTCTTTAACTGTTCTTTAATCTCTTTCTCAAGAGTTGAAGCACTAGCCATAACTTTCCTGTTAATATCATCATAGACCTGTACATATAAATATTTATTACTTCTATAAACTATCATTCTTGGCTTTTCCTTACTGCCACTAATTTTTTTTCTAATAGATTTTCTTAATCTTCGTTTCCTTTTATTCTCTAAAATATATTTAGGTGTAATCATTTTAAACTCCTGCAGTCTTCCTTACTTTTTTCCTTAAATATTGTCCTTCAATCCTAATACCTTTTAACTTGTAAGGTTCAACTGGTCTGATTTTTTGAATATTAGCACAAACTTGACCCAGAAGCTGCTTATCATGTGAATGTAAAGTGAAAGATCCTGGATTCTCTTGTGTCGCAGTTACTCCTTTGGGTAATTTATAATTAACTGGATGAGAATATCCAACCTGAAGATTAATTGTGTCTCCCTTCACAGCTGAACGCCATCCCTTTCCATGTATTTCCAATTTTTTCGAAAAACTTTCAGTGACTCCAATTATTGCATTATTGATTAGACTCCAGGTTAATCCTTGAAAAGATTTTTTCGAATCATCCTTTAAATTAACAATAATATCATTATCCTTAATTTTAACATCAATATACTTATTAAGTTTAACAAGCAATTCACCTTTAGGCCCCTTTATTTTCAAATTACCATCAATAAATTCAATTTTAACTGAATTATCAAACTTAATTGGTTTTGCTGCTAACCTCGACATTTTTCCTCCTACCAAATATGAAGTAAAACTTCACCACCTACATTATTTTTCTTACACTCTCTACCTGTCATAATTCCTTTTGAAGTGGATATAATAGCTACTCCCAACCCTCCCAGTACTTTAGTGACACTATCAGACTTTGTATATACTCTTCGACCTGGTTTTGATATCCTCTTCAAACCCTCAATTACACTAACTTTTTTATCATTATATTTAAGTTCAACAACAATTTGTGCGAACAACTCACTATTATCTACCTTAAAGTTAGAAATATAGCCCTCACTTTTTAAGATCTTTGAAATTTCAAGCTTCTCTATAGATAAAGGAATAGCAACATCCTTTTTGTTAACCATAGTAGCATTCCTAATTCTTGTTAACATATCTGCAATTGGATCTGTGTTATTCATATTAACTCCTTACCAGGATGCTTTTGTAACACCTGGAACTTCCCCTCTCAATGATAATTCTCTGAAACAAAGTCTGCATAACTCAAACTTTTTATAAACAGCACGAGTCCTTCCACATATTCTGCATCTACTTCTTTGTCGAACTTTATACTTTTTTGGCTTCATAGCTTTAGCAATAGATGATTTCTTCGCCACTTTTTCCTCCTCACTTCAAAGGCATGCCTAAATGTTTAAGCAATGCTTTACCTTCTTTATTATTATTTGCAGAAGTCACAAATGTTATTGACATACCTTTTAATTTATCAACTTTATTATAATTTATCTCAGGGAAAACTAGCTGATCTTTCAATGAAAAAGTATAATTTCCGGAACCATCAAAAGATTTTGAAGAAAGTCCTCTAAAATCTTTAATTCTAGGAATAACCACAGAAACCAATCTATCAAAAAAATCATACATTCTTTCCCCTCTCAATGATACAGAAGCTCCAACAGGCATACCTGTTCTCAACCTGAAAGATGCAATTGATTTTTTTGCCCTTCTTAAAACTGGTTTCTGCCCAGTTACTATAGCCAATTCTCCCATCACTTTATCAAGAATTTTAATATTTTGGGTTGCTTCTCCTACCCCTGAATTTACAACTATTTTTTCAAGTTTGGGAACCATCATAATATTCTTATATTTCAATTCCTTTTTCAATTCAAATTTAATATCTTTATTATATCTTTCCATTAATCTATTCATATCTATACTCCTTGCTTCTAATCAAGAGCCGAACCACACTTCTTGCATATTCTCAGTTTTTCATTTTTCGAGACTTTATATCCTACCCTAACTCCCTGTTCACACTCTTTACAATAATACATTACACTTGCAAGCGGTATAGTGCCTTCTCTTTCTACAATACCACCTTGAACATTTTTCTGTGGATTAGGTCTAACATATTCTTTAACAATATGTATCTTTTCAACAACAACTCTATTTTTTTCAGGTAAAATTCTAAGAATTTTCCCAAATTTTCCTTTATCCTCTTTTTTACCCCTTTTAACGATAACTTGATCACCTTTTTTTAGCTTCAATTTTCTCATTCAGATCACCTCTGGAGCCAAAGAAATTATTTTCATAAACTTTTTTTCCCTTAATTCTCTTGCCACAGGGCCAAAAACTCTAGTCCCAATAGGTTCACCCTGCTTATCAATAACCACAGCAGCATTATCAGAAAACCGGATATAAGAGCCATCTTTTCTTCTTACTTCTTTCCTGGTTCTAACAATAACAGCACGTATCACATCTCCCTTTCTTATTTTTGAATTTGGTTCAGCAACTTTGACAGCTCCAACAAAAACATCTCCTATGTAAGCTACTTTTCCAGCCCCTCCACCAAGTGCTCTGATAAACATTACTTCTTTCGCACCTGAATTATCAGCAACTCTTAATCTAGTCTGCATTTGGATCACTTTATCACCTCTTTGTCAGGGGCTGTAGAAATAACATCCAATAACATCCACTTTTTTTTCTTACTTATTGGTCTAACTAATCTTATCTTAACGACATCCCCTAATCTACATTTATTATTCTCATCATGAACAAAATATTTCTTTTTTTTTCTAACTATCTTCTTATAAACAGGATGCTTAAATATTCTTTGAACACTAACAGATATTGTCTTATCAGCTTTTGCTGAAACCACTTCTCCTGTTAAAACAACATTAATTTTTTTCTTTTTTTCATCATTGTTTTTCATTGTTAGACCTCTTTTCAGTTAAAATTGTTAATAACTTAGCAATATCTTTTTTAGTGTATCTTATTGCATAAAGATTGGCTGTTTGTCCAATAGATTTCTGTATTTTCTGCTTAAAGAGTTTATCACGTAGCTCTATTATTTTACTTTCAATCTCATCAACTGTCATTGACCTTATTTCCTTTGCTTTCATTTTAACTACCCCTACTTATTTCTTTTTACAAATCTTGTCTTTATTGAAAATTTTCTCTGGGCCAATCTCATTGCTTCCCTTGCAACATCCTCATGTACACCTTCCAATTCATATAAAATCTTACCTCTTTTTATAACATCGACCCAAAACTCAGGATCACCTTTTCCTTTACCCATCCTTACTTCAATTGGTTTGGAGGAAACAGGTTTATAAGGGAAAGCTCTAACCCATAATTTCCCACCTCTTTTTATATGTCTATTAATTGCAACTCTACCAGCCTCAATTTGTCTTGCTGTAATCCAACAATTTTCAAGGGCTTGAAGACCATAATCACCGAATTCCAGAGTATTGCCCTTTGTTGCTTTCCCTCTTCGTTTCCCTCTAAAAACTTTTCTGTGTTTTACTTTAGCTGGCATTAACATTTTTTATTCTCCCTTTTTATCAATACTTATCTCTTGTTTCTTAAATCTTTCCTTTAGTTTATCTGCAGAATACACCCATACTTTAATACCGATCTGGCCATAGTCAGTAAAAGCCTCTGTGAACCCATAATCAATATCAGCTTTCAAAGTTTGTAAAGGAAGTTTCCCCACAAGATACCATTCAGATCTGGCAATTTCAGCTCCTCCCAATCTTCCAGCAACTCTTATTTTCATTCCGATTGCACCAGCCCTTAAAGAAGAATCCACTGCCTTTCTCATT
>Ga0209121_10003238_pt1 | contig 15859 bp, 14 predicted proteins | sample Cruoilmetagenom3_FD_187292 | JGI IMG/M metagenome (GOLD analysis project Ga0209121, IMG submission 187292) | Oil polluted marine microbial communities from Coal Oil Point, Santa Barbara, California, USA - Sample 3 (SPAdes) (version 2) | ecosystem: Environmental > Aquatic > Marine > Oil seeps ...
ATAGCATGATTATAAAGAATTGCTATATGCAACGAGAATTAGCCGCTAAATATAAAGATTGTTTTCCCTGCATTGAATCAGATAAATATCTTGAACATAAGGAAAAAATTAAAATCATGCTGTAGAATTACAAACCGATCAGCAAATATAACAAATCATGAATATAGCAAGGGCATAAAATAGAAATCAAAATTTAAAAAAGATCAGCATAAGAAGAGATTTATTAGAAAGATGGAAATTGATGAATGAAGAAAAGATGAAATTGGTTTGGATTGCGCAAGGATATTTAGATGCGCAGATCAAAAAAAATTATCTTAGTTCATACAACATTGAACCCATTCTATATGAGGAAAGTTTGGGTACTCTTTATGGTTTTACCAACACTCCTTTGGGTGAGGTTGAAATTTTTGTGAAATCAAGTGATTTTGAAAAAGCACAAACCTTATTAAGTAAATTACTTGCTCATAAAGATGGCAATGGATAATCCTTTAATATGTTTTTATAATCTTCCTCTGTATCAATATCCAGTAATAACTTTTCGTCTTCCCAATCAACCCATATAACATCTTGCGATTTATATATAATTTCTTTGCCGCCTTGTTCACCTGATAAACCCATCAATTTCTCGTAATATTTCTTTCCAAATAAGACAGGATTACACAAGCGCCCGTTAACACGTGGAACAATAATACTATCTCTTGACTTCTGGAAATTATTCATGAGTGAATTTATTATCAACTTATTAATAAAAGGTTGATCAACAAGAAAGAAAATCACTCCATCAGAAATTTTTCCAGCAGATATTACCCCCATTTTAATTGAACTGCTCTTACCTATTTGCCAACCATTATTAATAATTATTGTAGGTCTTGGATCAATTACACTTGCAATTTCATCGTAATGATTTCCGAGGATAACAAATAACTCATCTATTTGTGATTCCAGGATTTTATTAACTACATGATTAATAAGATATCTTCCATGCCAGTCAAGCAATTGCTTTGAGGATTTAAACCTCCTGGATGCTCCCGAGGCAAGGAGAATTCCAGATATATGAATATGGAGGCTATTTAATAATTCCAAGGCCTTTCAGCACCACTTCTTCAGTGAGGGGAAAAGAATTAAACCATATACCAGTTGCATTGTGTACAGCAGATATTAATGCGGGAGCGAAAGGTATAAACGGCATCTCGCCCATCCCCCGAGCACCCACAGGACCAATTGGATCTGCTTCTTCAACTATGAACGATTTTGTTTTCTTGGGAATATCCATTATTGTTGGAATAAGATATGTTGCTAGACTATCAGTTTTCACAAATCCATTTTCTTGGATAAATTTCTCAAGCAAAGCATACCCTGCAGCTTGAACAACAGCACCTTCAATTTGACCTTTTACTTGTATCGGGTTAATCGCTTTTCCCACATCGTCAACGCATATAACGTTAAATATTTTTATCTTTCCGGTTTCTGTATCAACTTCTACTTCAACTGTTTCTGCAACATATCCATATGAAAAATTTGGAGTACAAGCACCTGTTTCAGGATCAAGAGGGGTTGTTTTTGGAGGCCTATATACGAATGTTGATTTTGCTGGCCTTTTTCCATTATTCCATTTTTCTATTGCTTTTCTTGTAGCGCCGATTATTGCATTTCCTGCCATGAATGTCATTCTGGATGCTGAGGCACTGCCAGAATTCTCTGTTTTCCCAGTATCAGAAGCGATTAATTCAACTTTATCTAAAGGCAAATTAGCTGTTTCCGCAGCAAATTGAATGAAAGCTGAGTGTGCACCCTGCCCAACATCGGCACCGGCATGTCTTAAAATTAATTTTTCAATATTTTTTGACCCGTGGATTTCTACATCCGCCCAACAACTCTCGGGGGCGCCATATGAAAAGCCAACATTTTTATATCCAGATGCAAATCCAATTCCGCATAATTTATTCTTCTCTTGTGCCCCGGTTTTCTTATAAAGACATTGCCATTGGCCATTGTTTTTATTCCAACCAGATTCCTTTGCACATTTTTCTATTACTTTGTCTATAGAAATTCCTTTAGGAAGCGGGCTTCTAACAGCTGTGGGTTGATTCTCTTTTATAGTATTTATTAATCGAAGTTCTACAGGATCAATCCCAATTTTTTGTGCCATTTTATTCAAATGCATTTCTATTGCGAAACATGCCTGGGGAGCACCAAAACCGCGAAAAGCGCCATTTGGTAAATTATTTGTATAAACAGCACGAGATTCGACAGATACATTAGGGATATGATATGGACCGACAATCATTAGTGTTGCATTTGCAAGCACTTTATTGGATGTATATATATAAGCACCGCTATCTGCGGTGATATCCGCTTCAAGAAAAGTTAATTTACCATCTTTAGTTGCGCCCAGCTTAAGTTTCAATTTATAAGGATGCCTTTTATGATGACCAATAATTGATTCTTTCCTTGACCAAGTTATTCGAATTGGTCGATTGATCTTGCGATCGTGTAATTTCATCACTGCAAGAGCTAATACAATTTGGATGGACATATCTTCTCTGCCGCCAAATGCTCCACCTATTGCTGGATAGATTACACGTACCATTTCTTCTGGGATACTCAAGGCGTGTGCAATTTGTTCCCTATCTTCATGCGCCCATTGCCCTGCAACAACCACAGTTATTCTGCCTTCGCTATCTACGTAGCCATACCCCGCTTCTGGTTGTAGATAAATATGTTCTTGTGCAGGAGTTTCATATATATCTTTAATGATGAAATCAGATGACTGAATACCTGATTCTAAATCTCCATTTTTTATCTGAAACCGGCTGATTATATTTGAACCGTTATCTGGGTGAATCAATACAACATTATCTTTTATTGCTTCTTCCATATCGGTGATAACAGGCAAATCTTCATATTCAACATTAATCAGATCGAGCGCTTTATCAGCGATAGCTTTGTTTTCTGCGATTACAACAGCTATTTGATCACTCATACACCTGACATGATCCCCATATAATTTGTCGGATCTAGGACCGCATAAAACGGGTTGATCTGGTTTCATTAATCCATATTCATTACAGGGGACATCTTTAGCAGTAAAAACAGCCACTACTCCATCAAGGTTATCTGCCCTTGTAATATCAACACTCTTTACAATTGCGTGCGGTTTTTCAGAAAAAAGTATCTTCATGATCAATTGGTCTGGGTCATAAAAATCCCCGGGATATTTAGCAGAGCCAGTAACTTTGGTATATGTATCTCTTCTGTTAATTGATTGTCCAATAATATGAGATTTCATTGACATCTCCAAATTATGCTAGTTCTTCAATTTTCCGGGAAGCTTTTTCAACTGCTTCTATTATGCTGTAATAACCTGTGCAGCGGCATATATTACCTGCTAAACCTTGTTTTATATCCATCTCGGATGGGTGCGGTTTTTCTTCGAGAAGTTTTACCGCTGACATAATAAATCCAGGAGTGCAGTAACCACACTGAACTGCTCCTGCTTCAATAAATGCTTCTTGAACAGGATGCAGTTTATCATTAGTCGCCAGCCCTTCGATTGTCGTGATTTCACTGTTATGTGCTTTGGGTGCTGGGATTAAACAGCTTACGACGGGAAGACCATTCATATGTATAGTGCATGCTCCGCATTCTCCTTCACCGCAGCCATTTTTTGTACCTGTTAATTTGGCTGTATCTCGAATCAATGTCAATAAGGTATCATTTTGTCCCTGATTAAATGTTCTCTTAATTCCGTTTATTGAAATTTCTATTGGTGTGTTCTTATCATGTTTAATCGTTTTCTCAATGGGAGTAATGAATTTAGTTTTCTTGCCCCATAATAAAACGGGAGGAAAATCGAATGAATTCCAAGACCCACCTTGGATACTCGATAGGGCTTTCTTTATGAGAATTGGAATTAGATGATTGCGGTATTTTTCCGATGAACGAATGTCATTGATCGGTGATGCATCTCGCTTGGCAAATTCGGCAGACCGCTCAATATTTTCAGGTGAAAGTTTTTTTCCCATTAAGAATTTTTCCGCTTTTTGAGAATGAATAATAGTAGGTGCTACTGCTCCTAACGTTACGATCGCATCCTGAATATCCGAACCATCCATCGTTAGAATTGCACATATATTCGCTACTGAAATTGCATTGGTTTCCCGCAAAAGGTATTTTATAAATGCTCCCCTTTGATTAGGTTTCATTTTTGGGAATCGTAAGCCGACTACCATTTCGCCGGGAGTCATTACGGTTTTTTTGACACCGGTGTAGAAGTCAATTAGTTTGACTGTATATTCTTTTGTTTTTGAACGAATGAATAACTCTGCGTTCAATGCAACCAATGGTGTTATCGTATCGTTTGCAGGTGAGGCAGTGATTAAATTTCCAATTACAGTACCAATGTTTCTTATTTGAGGCGTACCAACAGAATGGGACGCTTTTACTAAGGGAAAACCGAATTTGATCAGTTCATCAGATACAAGACACTGATTATGCGTAAGGAGAGGGCCAAAATTCACATATCCATCATCAATCCAAACCCTATCTAGATCTTTAATACGCGTTATATCGATTAGAGTTTTTAAATGTGGATGCTGACCATTTTTTATCTCAAGAACTAAATCAGTCCCCCCGGCTATTATCTGAGCTTCTTCCCGCTCACTATCAAGAATATCTAACGCATCATCAATGCTGCTTACCGTGTAATATTGCTTCCACATTCATACCTCCAAGAGGGAGAATTCATTCTTCTAATAAACTTAATATGGCAGGTACAAGTTGTTTTTTGCGAGAAACCATATCTTTTGCGCTTAATGTTCCATCATTATTTTTTATAAACGGTAGATCCTCTAATATTGCAGGTGAATTCTCCATCATAATTCTGCTGGATCCGCGTACAACATCTGTAACCATTAATACTGCAAAATCGAAACCTTTTCTTTCGCGGAAATCACTTAATGCGTTTTTTAATTCATTCTTGTGTTCATTTAATTCATAGAGATCGCTTACTTCTGCCTGTGAAATCGCAAATTTATATCCACCTGATTTATATGTTTTCAAATCTCTGTTGAGAATCTCTGAGGGCGGTTGGCTGCCAAGTCCAGAACCGGCTCCTAATAATTTTTCAGCAAAAGAATCGAAAGTTTCACCTTTCATAACTGATTTGGTGGTGAATGCCCATCGCGTTAGTCTCTTGATTGCTTCGTGATCTCTTGGTGTTGTAGTTGGAGATATTAAATTCAAAGTATCTGAAACAATACCAGAAATTAATAATCCTGCGATTTCTGGTGGTGGTGCTAACCCAGCATCTGCAATTTTCTCTGTAACCAAGGTGGAAGTACTCCCCACAGGTTCAACTGAGAATTTAATTGGAGTATTTGTGGGAGGGTTTCCTAGGCGGTGGTGATCTAAAATTTCAATCAATTCCGCTTCATCTAAAGCTGATACAGACTGTTGTGCTTCGTTGTGATCTACTAAAATGAGTTTCATGCGCGGAGGATTTAGTACGTCTCTCTGACGGACTATACCTACATAGTGCCCTTCATCATCAACAACCCAAAATTCACTCTGCTCTTCTCGCAGCACTTTCTTTCGCAAGTCGCGAATCCGGGTGGTTTTATTGAACTTTTCTATCGTAGTGTCTGTTGCTTCCTTGCATGGTAGTTCGAGTATTTCATTAAGGGTGGTTTTCCTTTTATCAGGTTTAGGACCAACCAATTGGTTGATTAAGGTAAATAAACTTTCACCTGTAACTAACCCGAATGGAATATTATCTTCATATACGATGGGTGCGATACCATTTGTTTTACTGAGAATAGCCCACGCTTCTTTCAACGGTCTGTCAGGAGTGGTTGTATCATAATGACGGGCTACTGATTCGAACCTCGGAGATGCATCCGATAGTAAATAAGGAACATCAACTTCAAGAAATTTTAATACCCAGGATGTCTGTTTGTTGATTACACCTGACCGTGCGGCAATAACATCAAGGTCATCACGTTCCCTTAACAGCCATGCGTATCCAATAGCTGAAGAGATGGAGTCTGTATCTGGATTGACATGACCGATTACGTAAATAGGTTGATGCATTATTTATATTCCTATAGTTGAGCAAAAGTGTCAATTAACAATTTTACGTCACCTCCGACCGGATAAAGAATTGGGCATGTGCAGCCATTACTAATATATTCATTAACTTTCGCCTTTGCCTCATCGGGAGTACCAGAAGCTGTAATATGATGAATTAATTCTTCCGGTACCAGGTGTTTCGCTTTCTTAATCTCTTCATATGTAGCAGGCCATCCTAAAATTGATTGAATCTCTTTGACTATATTCATCGATACACCGGAAGCCTTGGCAATATGGGGCTGCTGGGCTAAATATTGAGTGAGTAATTCACGGGTTGTATCAATCGCCTTATCATGGTCATTATCTACTGAACATACAACCAGCTGTGGACGGTCAATATCATCAATGGTTCTGCCAGCTTTTGCTGCTCCTTTAGATAATAAATCCATTGCTTTATTAGTGTATTCTGGGGGAACACAATAGTTCAAGACAACACCATCGGCAATTTCCGCACTTAATTCCATCATCTTATTACCTGTTGCTCCAATATAAACAGGAACATTTCTTGGTTCCTTTCGTCCATGTACCACATCTAATTCAATTCCATCTACATGAATAAATTCACCATGGAAAGTAACACGTTCCATAGCTAACAATCGTTTTAATATAAGAACAGTTTCTTTCATTGCAGTTAGAGGTTTTTTTCGGTTTATTCCAACATTCTTCGCAAGTGGATCCCACCAAGCACCAATCCCACATATGATGCGGTCTTTCGCAAGGTCATCAAGTGTTAAAAATGTGGATGCTAAAAGCCCAATATTTCTCGTCCAGTTATTAATAACACCTGACCCCACTTTAATATTTTCTGTGACAGCAGCATATGCAGCCATTGGAACAATAGCATCCCTTACCAATCGGCTTTCAGCTTGCCAGATGGCTTCGAATCCTTTTTCCTCCGCATATCGAGCATATTCAAGCCCATCTCTTAAATTATGTGCATCCTGTAGATAAAGTGCTACTCGCTTTTTCATATTTTCACCTTATGTTTTATCTGGTTTACGAAATCAGTATTATTTGAAATACTTGTTTTTAGAAATTCCCAATCTTCCGGCAAATCAAGGTCAAATGATAAATTCTTTCGTTGGCAAATCTTGATATTGATTTTCTTTCTTTCTGCTTGTTCGATATGCTTTCTAAACGACCATTCACCAAAATTATATTTTATCGCACCAATTGGATTTATCAATAATATATTTGTGCCACTCATCTTTCTATCAGGGACAATTACTATCTCAGGGGGTTTTTTGGATTTTTTTAATACCGTAAAAATATCATCTTTTGTTAGAAGTGGCAAGTCAGCAGGAACAATAAGAATTTTTGAGGAATTAATTGCCTTTGCAGCTAAAGTGGCCTTGCGTAAAGCGCGATTTAAATTAGTATTCCTATTTTCTAAAACAGTTCTAGCTCCAAATTTCCTAGCCAGCGTAAGCGCTGATGGGTCATAACTGATAACTATTATGTGATCAATTTCATTTATTTTTTTTAGACATTGTAGAGTTGAAGTTAATAAAAACTTGTTTAATCCTTCTCTCTTATCTTCAGATAATACACTAGAGAGACGGGATTTTCCTCTCCGTAATGGTTTGATGGGGATGATCGCACAAAGCGACATGACTAATTTTTTATTTCATCTATATGCTTGATTATTTTTTCAGCTAATTTCTTTCTAGCAAAAATATCGGGGAGAAGAATTTTCTCCGGTTTTATGATTATACCCGATACACCATCTTTCATTTTATCCGTAAAATCATCGTTGTCGATATATAAACAGTTCAGGAAATCCTTATAAAATTCAAGAATTGAATGTGGATGAGTTCTATACCCTAATTCTCTCATCATTTTACCAAGTGGACCTTTTACTGATTTTCCTCCAATAATCGGTGATACGGCAATCACATATTTTTTTCTAAGAATTTCCTTTATGCCACTTAATGAAATAATTGGGTTAATGCTAACGAAGGGATTTGATGGACATATAACTATGACATCTGCATTTTGCAAAGCTAAATTCACCGCTGACGAAGGTTTTGCTTTTTCAATTCTTTTAAACCGAAAACCCTTGACTGTTGGCATGAATTTATGTAAAACAAAATATTCTTGAAAAGGAATCTCTCCGTAATCAATAGTATTAACAAGAGTAGAAACTTTCTCATCACACATTGGTAGTATTTTATGCGGTATCCCCATTTCTTGTTCAATTTTTAAAGAAACCTCAGTAAGTGTATGCCCTTCATTTAATCTTCGCGTCCTTTCCATGTGAAGTGCAAGATCTTTATCACCTAATGAAAACCAGACAGGACCGCCTAATTCCCTTATTGTTTCTAGTACATGAAACGTTTCATTTTTTCTTCCCCATCCGGTTGCCGGATTCGATAGGCCGGCTAAAGTGTAACAAACCGTATCCAGATCGGGCGAGATATACAATCCGAAATGTTCAAAATCATCTGCCGTATTGACTATTATCGTGAATTCATCAGAAGATAATAACTTTGAAAAACCATGCGCCAGCTTTGCTCCTCCGACTCCGCCGGCTAATGCCGTGATTTTCATTTATCGGAACAAGTCCTTTTCTTCTGGTCTTATTACTTCATAAAGACAAGTATCCCTTAATGGGTAAGGAAATCCCCTAACATGAACTACTGGAATCTTTTCGCTTGCCTGCCCCATAATAAGAGATGCGGCCCCTGCCAGCTCGTCAGCTGCAGCAACACGGGTAATTTTCAGTTTATATCCGTACAAATCCTTTTTCCCTCGTAAATCTACTAATGCAGGTACAAATGCTGTGCCAATCATTGTGCCAACAGTTCCATACCGCCAGGCTCTTCCATGTGAATCAATTATCATCACCCCAATATTAACATTTTCTGCAGAATTTATATAATCACGAATTAGTTTTGCGGAATTATCCGGGTCTTTTGGTAATAGAAGATACCAATCTCCTTGTTTTCCCGATTTGCCCATAACATTTGAATGATCGATACCCGCATTCGCGCTAATAAATCCAAGCTTGTGTTCTGTAATTATTGCGTGTTGGTTAACGCGAATTACTTTCTTGCTTTCTCGGAGTATTAGTTCAATCAATTGAGGTTTTTTATTTGAGGATTTGGCAATTTCTAGCGCTTCATCCGATGGAATAATTGTAGAGAGATTGATAAACCGATCTTCTGCCTTGGAAACAATTTTCTGGGTAACAACCAGAATATCATTGCTATATAAAGATATCCCCTGAGATTTCAAGCCTTTTATAAGCAGTTGTGGAATATTATCCCCAGGTTTAATATCGGGAATATTAGTAATTGGAGTTATTGTCAAGGCCATTATTATGCTCTTACTTATTCACCCCGGTAATACGTATCCCTGCCGAATGACTTCCATATTTCTTGTTAATTCGTATTAATATAGAGGTAAGCCCCTCAGCAACAATCGAATTTTCAAGCGGTCCAGCGTCCCAACCGATTAAACCCGCATCATTTACCAATCGAACACCTAATTCTCGGGTATTTTTATCCTTACCACAAACTAGGACATCGCAATCAATTGGTTCGTTTCCAAGGAGAAGCTCAAAGGAAATATTTTGAAATGCTGAAATTACTTTCACATTTTTCCCGAGAATTCTTTGAGCGGATAATGCTGCGCTTCCATTTATAGGAATATGCACTGTGGATACTTTTGGCGGTACTAGTGGCACGGTTACATCAAGTACAACCTTACCCTGTACAATAGGATATAGTTGTTCAAGAATATCTTCATGAAATTTATATGGAACTGTAATAACAATAATATCCCCCTCCATTGCGGCATCATTATTCTCTTTCCCAGAAATACTAGATTCTCTTTTAGCAGGGATAATCTTATTTAAATCTGAGACAGCTTGTTTTGCTTTCTCCAAATTTCTGGATCCAATAATGACATCATACCCAGCTTTTACCCAACGGTAAGCCAACCCCTTGCCCTCTTTACCAGTGCCTCCAATAATCGCTATTTTTTCAATTTTTGAATCCATATTATCCTTTTTATGAATCAGAAAGAATCATGGTATCTTTTCCAAACGAATGTAGATACTTTTTTTGCTTCTTTTATAATTTCCTCTTCGTCCAATAGAGCAAATTTTCTATTTCGCATAATCACTTTTCCATTAACAATTGTTGTGTTCACCATACCGTCTCGGAAACCAAATATTATATGCCATGCCAAATTATCCTTATTCAGTTCTGTAAACGGTCGGTAATCAACTATTATCAGGTCTGCGTTGTATCCTTCTTCAATTTTTCCGACCTTTAATCCATTAAATAAAGTTTCAACAAGGTCTCTATTATTTTCGACGGCCATTTTTTTAATGATATTAGCGGGCATACGACGTGGATCGGCATTGTACAATTTATGAGCAAAATAAGCTGCTTTCCATTCCGCCCACATCGAGTTTGAAAAACCATCATTACCCAAGCAAAATTTTACCCCTGCGTTAAGCATAGATTCAACATTTGGAAGCCCTACTGCGTTATTCATATTAGACCGCGGTTGATGTGTTAGCCATGTACCACTATTTGCTATTAAATTAACCTCATTGACATCTATATGTACCCCATGCGCGATGATCGACTTTGGTCCTAAGATACTATATTTATTCAATCTTTCAACTACGCGCATACCGCTCTTATTAATACTATCATACTCATCCACAACATGTTCTGCAGCATGAATATGAAAACCTATATCGTCCGGGCATTTATTCCTTGCTTTTATTAGTGTCTTTTCAGATAGAGTTAGGCTGGCGTGGAGTCCAAATAAGGCGCTTAGCATTCTATTGCTATCTTTTTCTTTGTTTATTTTTTCAATGAAACGCATATTTTCATCAATCCCCTCTTCTGCTTTTGCCAACCCATCGCGATCGGTGACTTCATAACATAGCGAAGCGCGGACACCAGATTCTAAAACAGCTTTTGAGATTGTATCTAATGAGTTATTTATGTAATTTGGAGATGCATGGTGATCAAACAATGTGGTTGTACCTTGTTTTACCGCGTCAATTAAACAAACAAGAGAAGAATAATACGTTGCTTCTTCATCTAGTGCCTTGTCAAGTTTCCACCATAATTTCTCTAAAATTTCCGGAAAAGCATTAGGTGCATCTCCAGGAATATACATACCGCGAGAATAGGCCCCATAAAAATGAGTGTGGGCACAAATATTGCCGGGCATTAATATCTGACCTTTGGCGTCAATTACTTCTCCAGGCGAAGGGGTATTTTCTAGTTTATCAGATGGTCCAATTTTGATTATTTCTCCACTATCATTTATTATTACTCCCCCGTTTTCCAAAATTTGATCATGATTATCAAATGTTATTATCTTTGCGTTCTTAATAAACATAATTTCCTCAGTTTTAATGATTAATTCATTTTAACATAATGAGTTAATTTATGTACTTGAATGAATTACAATAGACCAACAAAGGAGATAAAATGGAAGATAGAATTCAACTTGCTAATAAATATATTTTTAAGAATAAGCAAAATATTCTTGATTCTCTATTTGAAATACTAGAGATCCAATCAATTTCTTCAGATCCAAAATTCAAACAGCAGCTTAATAAAGGGGCTGAATGGATTGAAATGTATTTGAAAAAGATCGGTATTCCCGAAACTAGGATATTTAAAACTCAACAGCACCCTGTTGTATTTGGAGAATTTAGCAAATATGTAAAAGATAAGCCCACCATTCTTATATATGGACATTATGACGTACAACCACCTGACCCTCTTGACTTATGGAAAACTGATCCTTTTACACCAACAATAATTGATAATCTTATCTATGCTCGTGGTGCATCTGATATGAAAGGTCAATTAATGGTAGTTCTCAGTGCAATTCAAGCGATAAATGCAACCAGCGATTTACCAGTAAATATTAAATTTATGATTGAGGGCGAAGAAGAGATTGGTTCCCCCAGCATCGAAGAATTTCTACAAACAAATCGCGAATTATTTACTAGTGATTTTGTATTAAATTTAGATGCAGGGATGATTTCAAAAGCACAGCCTACTATCGTATATGGGCTGCGCGGGTTGGCATATTTTGAGATTCATATTACAGGACCAGGACATGATCTTCACTCAGGATTATTTGGTGGCATTGTTATGAATCCGATACAAGCCCTCTCTACCATCATCTCTGGTATGATCAATGATAAAGGGATTATCCAGCTGCCTGGTTTTTATGATGATGTCTTGCCTTTATCTGAAGAAGAAAGGGACCAACTTAAGAAGTTAGGCCTTAATGATGATTATTACCTTGAACAAACTGAAGCAGTTGTACTTTTTGGGGAAGAGGGGTATACACCTACAGAGCGCATAGGAGCCAGACCTACACTGGATGTAAATGGAATTGTGGGAGGTTATACAGGTGAGGGACAGAAAACAATCATTCCATCTAAAGCAATCGCGAAATTGTCAACTCGTCTGGTTCCTAAGCAAACCCCAGAAAAGGTTATTAATCAACTTCAAGATTACATGAAGCAGCATGCTCCCAAACAAATTAAATGGGAAATAAGGCAATTATCCAGCGATCCAGCTTGTATCACGAACCCAAATTTTTATGCCACACAATGCTTCGCAGATACTTTAAGAACTGTGTGGGGAAAGGAACCCATTTATAAGCGTGAAGGTGGCAGCATCCCAATCGTCTCTCACATGCAAAAAATACTCGGTATAGAGAGTATCCTTAGTGGATTCAGCTTACCTGAAGATAATATCCACAGCCCAAATGAGAGAATGGACTTGGATGTATTCTGGAAAGGAATTGAAACTGTTATACATTATTTCTTCAAAATCGCGGAGGGTTGCAAATGAAGCCAAACCAAAAAGAAATTAAGCTCCCCAGCTATGGGGGACAAGCACTTATTGAAGGAATACTCATGCGCGGAAGAAAATATGTTGTTGCCGCGTTCCGAGCGCTGGATGGATCTATTCACATAGAAGAGGAAAAACTTGGCGGTATTTATACAAACAAGCTATCAAAATTACCATTTTTACGTGGTTTGGTGATTCTATGGGACGCATTGTCTTTAGGAATGAAATACCTCACTCTTTCAGCCAATATTCAATCCGGCGAAGAGGAACAGATTGAAGGCTTATCTCTTTATCTAACGCTGTTTATATCAATTTCATTTTCAATAGGTTTGTTTTTTGTACTTCCATCTATATTGATCAATATTCTGTCACGATTAATTACTCTATCATCTTTTTCTATCAACCTTGGAGAGGGATTTATTCGTCTTTTTATGCTGATATTTTACATGTGGATTATTGGAAAAACCAGTGATATATCACGTGTATTTGCGTATCACGGAGCTGAACATAAAACAATTAATGCATTTGAAAATAATGTTGAAATCAATATCGAAAATGTGAAGCCATTTCCTCTTGCACACGCACGTTGCGGTACGGCTTTCTTATTAACATTAATCCTAATATCGATTGTTATTTTCTCGTTTTTTGGTCCAATGCCATTGTGGAAAAGAATTATTTCTCGTATTCTGATGATACCAATCATTGCTATGTTTTCCTATGAGGTAATCAAGTGGTTGGGCGATCACTCTAATAATATATTGGTAAAAGCGGTTTCTTATCCAAATTTGTTGTTGCAAAAGTTAACTACTCGAGAGCCAAATGAAGATATGATTGAAATTGCTATCACAGCTTTTAATAGATTATTAAAACTTGAAAATTCATGATTTTGCATATAATAAAAATAGGAAGATTGAATAAACATGAGAGTTAAAAAAGATCTTACAGACGCATTACACACTGCGATTAAAGAAAAAAATAATACAGGTAAAAATGCGATACGTTTAGCGCTTTCTTCAATTAAGCTTGCAGAGATAGAGAAATGTTCAGAACTGGATGATGTGAAAATATTCAGCATTCTTCAGAAAGAAATTAAAACCAGGGAAGAAACAATATCTGAAGCAGTAAAAGCTTGTCGGAAGAGAATGATCGAGCAATTAAATAATGAGATTATAGTACTCAAAGAATTTTTACCATCTGAACTTACAGATTATGAACTAACAAAGATAATTAATAAGATGATCTCAGATTTAAATGCTACCTCAAGAAAACAGATGGGTATTGTTATAAAAAATGTTATCGAGAATGTAAAGGGACGCGCATTAAATGATCGTATTAGTAAAATTGTCCATAGTATATCGTCATAAAAATAAATGTCAAACTTTTTCTTAAATCAATTAAATAAGAAATTACTTCAAAGCAAATCTGCGAGTATTTTAATTTTAACCTTTGTATCAATTTTGATTTTTCTTATAATTATTTTACCCATTTCATTTCGCCCTACTCCCTCATTGTTAAATATAGGAGATGTAGCAGTTCAAGATATTCGTTCACCCAGGTCTTTTTATTACGTGAGCGAATACTTAACAGGATTAGCGCAGGATGAAGCTGAAAAAACTGTTTCTCCCGTATATTTACCTGCCGACCCTGCTATTAGCAGAAAACAAATCGAGATATTAAAAAACGTTCTTAATTATATCTCCACAATTAGAGTTGATGCATTCGCAGAAAATAAGCAGAAGATAGAAGATATTCAGGCCATCGAAATTATCACAATATCAGAAGATACTGCGAATGAGCTTGTAAATCTTAGTGATGAAAGATGGGAATCTATTCAATCAGAATCTCTTTATGTACTTGAACAAACCATGCGAAATTCCATTCGTGAAGATCAAGTTTCAAATATACAAAGAAACCTGTCCTCTCAAATTGATTTTGAATTTGATGAACAAGAAACTTCAATTATAGGTGGAATTGTTTCACAACTCATCACAGCAAATAGCTTATATAGTAATGAAAAGACTGCTGAAGCCATTAGTACAGCCAGAGATTCAATTGATCCTGTAAGTAATAGCTATGCTGCTGGAGAGATCATCATACACAGCGGAGAAGTGATTGATGCCCTCAAATGGGAAACTCTTCAAGAACTTGGCTATACAGAACCCAAAAATAAAACATTTGATTATGTGTCTGCAGGTCTTCTTATCTTTGTTCTTGTTGGAATGAATTATTTATACGTGCAACGAGTAAAACGAACCAGGGGGCATACCATAGATGGCCTGCCAATTATTATGATTCTATTTTCCTTTTTCCTGTTAGCAGCCCGGTTGGTAATCCCGAATCATGCAATCTTGCCATACCTTTTCCCAATCGCAGCATTTGGATTAACTATTTCAAGTGTATTTGATTATGAAACAGGATTAATTGGATCTTTATCACTTAGCATATTAGCTGCATATAACCATTTAAATTCTATAGATCTGGCAATTTACTATTTTATTCCTTCAGCAATTTCAATATTCATTTTAGGACGAGGAAGGCGAATTAATATATTTTTCATTTCAGGACTGGCTCTATCAATAAGCGGTAGCGCTGTTGTTATTTCATATCGATTGTTAAATTCCTTTCTTGATTTAACCGGAGCGGGTAGTCTAGTCGGCGCAGCATTTGTTAATGGTATAGGATCAATCAGCCTGGCTTTATTATTCCAGTATCTTCTTTCTCAGATATTAGGAAAAACAACAGCACTTCAATTAATGGATCTGTCACGACCAGATCACCCACTGCTTCAGGATCTTCTAATAAAAGCACCGGGTACTTACCAGCATAGCCTGCAGGTAGCAAACTTGGCTGAACAAGCAGCTCGAGAGATTAAGGGTGATGCA
>Ga0209121_10003239_pt1 | contig 15855 bp, 8 predicted proteins | sample Cruoilmetagenom3_FD_187292 | JGI IMG/M metagenome (GOLD analysis project Ga0209121, IMG submission 187292) | Oil polluted marine microbial communities from Coal Oil Point, Santa Barbara, California, USA - Sample 3 (SPAdes) (version 2) | ecosystem: Environmental > Aquatic > Marine > Oil seeps ...
AATCTCAGGCAAACTAGGCCCGAGTATTTATCACCAATGGTTAGAACTGATGGCAAGGGCTAACACCTAACTTGCCACCGCCACCAAAGCGCACGGCACACATTCTGGGGCATGAAGATCATGACAGCAACGCAGCCGTCCAACAACGTAGAGCAACCAACTTCTTCAGCTCGTAAACCGCGGATACTCTTCATCGCCGAAGCCGTAACCCTGGCCCATGTCGCCCGCCCTGCAGTGCTCGCCACAGCCCTCGACCAATCTGTGTACGAGGTTTTATTTGCCGTCGACCCACGATATAACAGCCTATTCCCCGAGCTCAGTGAATTTAGCCACGACCTTTGGTCGATTGGCAGCGAGCAATTCCTCAACGCACTAGCCAAGGGTGAGCGACTCTATAGCTCCGAGGTATTGGAACGCTATGTAAACGACGACCTTGAGCTAATAGAACGGCTTAAGCCCGACCTCATCGTTGGCGATTTCCGGTTGTCATTATCGGTAAGTGCACGACTCAAAAACATCCCCTACGCAGCCATATCCAACACCTACTGGACCATCCACTCAAACAACACCTACACCGTACCCCAGCTACCCATGACCGGTTTGCTCGGCATTGGCCTGTCACAAATACTATTCAACTTGAGCCGCCCACTGGTATTTGCCGCCCACTGCATACCCCTCAACCGACTGCGTAAAAAATACGGCTTAGCCAGCCTTGGGCACGACTTGCGTGCCGTGTATTCTGACGCCGACCACCTGTGGCTAGCCGATATGGCCGAATACTTCCCCATATCATCAACCGCCAAAAACTGCCACTACCTCGGCCCCCTACCCTGGTCGCCACGCAATAAAATACCACTCTGGTGGCATGAGCTTGACGAAGACAAACCCATTGTCTACGTCAGCCTCGGCTCATCGGGGCAGGTTAGCTTGCTACCCATCGTGCTCGAAGCCCTCGCCACCCTGCCTATCACCGTTATTGCAGTCACCGCCGGGCGCACCAAACTCACCTCAATACCCGACAACGCCTATATCAGTGATTTTCTACCCGGCGACGAAGCGGCAGCAAGAGCCGCACTGATGATCTGTAACGGCGGCAGCCTGAGCACCTATCAGGCCATGCAGGGCGGCACACCGGTATTGGGCATTGTCGGTAATCTTGATCAACACCTGAATATGGGCTATCTAGCAAGCTCCGGTATCGGCGAGTCACTGCGCAGCGAGCATGCCGATGTAGAGCGCGTTCGCGAACTGATAAAAAAACTATTGAGCAATTCGAGATACAAAAAATCAGCAACACAGGCCTCACAAACCGCTATACGCTATGACATTACAACACGCCTGCCAACCTTGATAACACGCGCACTGCCGAAGTAATGTAAATTCACCGGAAAGCCAGAAGACCCCTAACCGGATTTAATCACCATGAGAAAAATAACAAGTGCTCAAATTTCTACCTTCATGCTCCTTCTACTCATTATTATTGGCCTCTCTTTTATCACCACATCGCAACTTACCTCCAAAGCAGTATTTGACGAATTTTACCCACTAGCCTTCGTTGCGATACTCATTTTATCTTTCTATGGCTTTGCCTTTATCACCTACCGCCTCTCACACAAGTTTATGCCTTTAGTCGAAGGGGATCTTAGTATTGACTCGCCAGAGGAATTTGCCTACCAGGTCGACACGCTGTTTCGGTTGGTACTTTTCTACCCCCTGATAAGAACCTATCTTATTCCGACCCCCCTCATGCGGCTCGCCTATCAGGCACTTGGCACAAAGATGGGTACCAACACCTATAGCGGCGGCAGCATTCTCGACCCCGCCCTAACAGTGCTAGGAGCCAACACCATTATCGGCCATGACGCAGTACTATTTTCCCATGTTATAGAAGGCAGTCATATGGCACTGGCGCCAATCATCATTGGCAACAATGTCACCATCGGTGCAAAAGCCAGCATTATGCCGGGAGTGACCATCGACAACGATGCCGTGGTTTCTGTGGGTGCTGTTGTGCTAAAGGGGACACATATTAAAGCTGGCGAGCACTGGGGCGGGGTACCTGCCAAAAAGCTGGGCCAAGATAATGAACCATGAACAGCGCATTTCCTCGCAGTACAGAACGAAGATCCAACAATAAACTCGCTATGATACCGGCACAAAAAAAGGGCATTGCAAGCTAATTGCAACACCCCTTTTTAATTGCCTTTAATAACGCAGCTCCCTCTTTTAGGCCTCGTAAAACTGGGCCGAGGGCTGCTAAACAAACAGTTTTACTTCAAATCAAAACCGGTTAATGGGTGAATCTGGAAGTTACCCCCATCCAGATAACCCCATACTTCGTAGATCTTATCGGTCATGTTGACGTCACCAGTAACCACACCATCTACCAATACAGGGTCAAAACCTTTATAAATAGTAATACGGTAGAAGTCTGCACAGCCACAGTCGGCCAAATTATCGACCACAGGTGGTGCGGTGAAAGGGTTGTTACCCGAACCCTCTTCAGGGCAGTTAGCACCCTCATCTGACTTATTACCCGGCTCACCCAGGTCTTCAATGTGCACCTGAAACCAGTGGTAGGTTCCGGTTTCTGGACCAGGGTTCTGAGCACAAGAATCAGGGCCATTACCTGGCTTACAACCACCAGACCCAGCAACCACATCACCAATGCCCGGGAAAGTATGCAGCCCATCACCGAGGTAGCTCGTGTCATCAATCTGGAAGTTAGAGAACTCACCAATACCGACAAAGTCAATCTGCTTGTTCGGGGCGGGGCGGGCCTGCAAACACGCACCATCATCCGTACAAATAATTTCATCGATTTCCGTACCAGAGCCGCCACTCGCAGTACCTGCATGAAAGGCAAAATCCAAACCTTCTGGGCCAAAGTGGTTATTATGCTCCCATTCACCCTTAGGCTGTGGTTGCTGAGCTGTATTGGCACCGGCCTGGCCGCCAAAGGTGTATTCGTAGCCAGCTGTTTCCACCAGCTTAGTTTTACCACCTTTACCGACAGGTACCTCGACTAACGAGCCTGGCGAACTGGCTGAAGCAGTTGAACCATCCCAACCAGCGACCGTGGTACCGTCTTCATTTGTCAAAATCCCCGCAGTATCATTACCGCCACCGGTGACACGACAGGCCTGCTCAGGGGGAATAAAATCAAAAGCATTATTGGGGTCAATCTGAACCAACATGTCTGGGCCAAGCAAGCCGTTAATTGCCCCTACATCGGCGTCCAAGGTCGGCAATACCGAAGCTGCACTTTCATCAAAAGCATACGAGGGGTTAGTTTCTCTAAAAGCCAAAATCTGGCTATTGTTAAACGGTAGGATTGAGCCTTTATCGAGACCACTTACAAAAAAGTCTTTATCAACAAACTCAACCAACACCACCAATGCCTGTGAACCTATGCCAACAATCGTTTGTGTGGGTGCCCACTGATCACCATCAGCCGATTGATCCAAGGTTTCAATAATATTTTGATCCGGTACGGTGAAATTCCCCCCCAATTCAACCAACTGCCCAGAAAGGATAACTTGACCGTCACTGTAGCCTTCACCCGTCAAGGGCACAGCGTTAACGGCGGGGTCATAGAGAATCTGGAAAAAATTGCTGCTCTCCGGATCCAGATTAAAGAGCACTTCAGAGCCATCGGCGTTGGTGGCTACGGCAACACCATTTGAGACTACAAATGTAATCTCGTAGTCACCATTAAGACCTGGGAGGCTAACAGGACCACCTCCATAAGTGATACCACTAATCAAGCTCCCGTGAGCATAGGCCTGAACATTACTATCGCTATCAAGCGGAAAAGGGACAGCAGGTTCAGCAGCGCCCTCCTTAGGACCAATCAACGCGCTACCCGGCGCCCAATCAAAACCACCTAGCAGTCCTGCACCGGAAACTGTCCCCGAGCCATCAGGGTCAAAAGTAATTGGACTACCCGCATTCACTTGAATTGTGGCGAAACATAAAGCCATCGCAGCCAAGTGACGAAATTTTAATTTTTTAGGTGAAAAACACTTTGTATTCATAATATCACTCCAGAAGCCTAAAAAAATGAACCATCCTTTATCAACTAAACGCAATAAGGTCAAGTAGGCAAGGTAAAAATATAGGGCACAACAATTGCGCCCTATATTTTATGCGTTTGTACTTAAGCTACGCTCAAATCCTTAACTTTACGGCGCTTGCTCATGCCCAGAGAAAACAAGCCCATGCCCAGCAGTAGCATAGAGCCGGGCTCTGGCACTGTGGTAACAAAGGAATTATTCGCATCTGTTTGAAACAGAATGTCAGGGCCATTATCCCCATTAACAAGACCCAAACTTGGGGTAATAGTGCCAGTACCCGCCTCATCAAATAACATTGAAGGGTTAGTTTCCCTAAATGCTAAGACATTAGAGGTGTTAAAGAAGAGATCTGCCACCAAGCTCGAAATATCCGATAGGAAGAAATTCGGGTCCTGGTAAAAGACATCAGCTACCAATGCCGTTGCACCCTCACCCACGACCGACTGCTGATCAGCCCAATCATCACCATCAGCACTTTGATCAAGGTTGACGGACACAAGCTCATCAATGCCGTAATCATATACACCAGGTGTCCCCCCCAACTCAATAAACTCAAAATGGGTGGTAAAATTACCATCCACCGCTACCACATTAGCATCGAGTATTAAGAGCCCATCATCATATCCAGTGCCAGCTAGTGGGTCTGATTTAACACCATTTGCAAGACCGTCCGTCAGGTCATCGTAATAGACCTTAAAAAAGTTAACATTTTGATCAGCAGCCTCACTTAAGGTGATGGTCTGATCGAAGGTATAAACATCGGCTACGCCACCATTATCTGTCTTCAAGACTGCAGTTGTCTGCGTAAAACCAGTAACCGTCTCTGTAAAGCCCGATTTAAAGGTAATTTCAAACCCTGTGGTTCCAGTTTCATCTCCATAATCACCATTCAAGCCAGGCACAGCAGCGCCCGGTTTACCAAGAGGCGTTAAAATACCAGCGAGACTAGCATGGCTATAGGTATCAAATGTGGTGTTTTCAGTGCGAATGGAATCATCAGACAAGCTACTCCCCGCAGACCAATCCAAACCACCAATTTGAACAGAACCGAGACCCCCCGTACCATCGGGATCAAATAAAATCGTATCCGCAGCAAAGGCGGACGGGGCTAAGCTTGAAGCCAAGACCGCCGCTGCAAGTATTTTTGTTTTCATAATAAACTCCATTAAACTCACTAGCTATTGATTAAGAGGCACTTTTACTACTTACCACTACTTACCACAAAATATGCCCAAACATTTCAGGGATAAGTAGCGCTTAAAAACACTGCGTACTGATCACCACGTAATTATAAATGCATACTCCGTGCCTATATTTTTTTTCGCTTATTAATCAATGTATTATATATAAAAAACTTTCGTGGAGCCTATATCCCTCACTCAATAGCTATAAAGTGTAAAAAAAGCTGACAGTCTCACTCATCGCCAAACGGAAAGATAATAAAGGTGATACCTGCAAAGCCCTGGGCACACCAATTATACAAGCTGTAAAACAAATAAAAATCTATACAACCAATTGTTATTTATAGATTTTTCAATCTTCAATTACAAGAATCCTATCTATGGCCTGGGAGTGGATAAATAGACAGCAGACAAAACAATACCGGAAAAACTTATTGGGCCTGGATAGTGTAAAAAAACCTGACACTTGCGCTTCACTTTACAGCTAAAGGTGTACTGCGCTAGCTACAGGGCAAAGTGACTGCTGACACCTCGAACAAGCTCGCAGTCAGATTGACTGCGTTAATGCGGCCTAACTCACAGGGTAGACGAATTTAGGAGGGGCTTACACTTAGGCAATGCTCCAAAGATGGAAAGCCAGTAGGGGCAAAGACAAATAGGGGATGCGAGAGCACTCCATAGACAAGCATGGTCTTTAGCCTTCGACAACTAAAACACCCGGCGATTGGTTGAGCATGCAATTTACCATTTACGTTTGGCCCCGATATTCACATACCCAAATCGGTCAGCAACTTCCTCGCCTGTTGCTTTTGAGGAAAGTCACCCTCACTATCTGCCAGGCTATTTAATAATGCTTTAGCCCGCTGTTTTTGGCCATTTTCTACCAGCGCCCAGGCAAAATTGTAACTAATTTCGGCATTGTACGGCGCTTGTCTGACAGCTGTTTCGAGCAGTCGAATAGCGCGCTCCTCTTGCCCCTTGCCCGCCAAAAGGGCCATTGCCAGAGTATCGGCCACCGCAGGTGCCTGGGGTGCCAGTTTATAAGCCCGCTCAGCATACCTTACAGCCTGGGACAAGTCCGTGCTCCTCAGTAGGGACGCGAGATTATTCAAGGCTAAAACATGATTGGGGTCGGCAGCCACAATGTCGGCAAAGGCCGAGCGCGCCTCCTCTTTTCTCCCCCCCAGCAAATAGAAATTTGCCAGGTTATAGGCGACGATACGGTTACCAGGGTTTTTCTTAAGCCACGCTTCCATTGCCAAAATAGCCGTGTCCTGCTCACCCGCTTGCCACTGCGCCATAGCAAGCTTCACTACGATGTCACTACGCACAGGCGCTAGGCGATGTGCATTTTGGTAGGCCTTTACACCTCTATCAAACTCACCATTTAGGGTTGACAATCGCGCCAACTGCAAATGCACGTCCACATTATTGGGAAACTTCACTAATAACTCATCAACAAGGCTCTGCGCCCGGCTGTATTCCTTTTGCTCCATCAAGAGGCCCATCATGGCAATTTGCGAATCAAGTACATTGGGATTCAAACGGTAGGATTTTTCCAGTGCGCTGGTGAAGCCTTTTTTATCACCGTTTTTATAATAAGCCTGAGCCAGCAAGTAATAATTACGAGCAGAGTCACCTTGCCTGTCTACCAATTGCTTAAAGCTATCAACCGCCTGGGAGTAGTTGCCATTTTCAGCCTGGGCAGTGCCCAAAGTCAGCAATAAGCCAGGGGCTTCGGGTTGTACTTTAAGGCTTTCATCAAGTATCTGTTGCGCACGCTGGGAGTCGCCAGCCCGTAACAATGCCTGACCCAACATCACCGCTGATTTAACGTGTCCGGGATCGTTTTGCCACAACTTTTCGAGCAGGGAAACAGCTTCTTTTTGCTGACCGGTAAGTAGGTAAAGCTCGGCAAGCGAAGTACCAATACCAGCATGTGTCGAGTTTAATTCAAGGCTATCCTGGTAGTGCTTCACAGCTCCATCAACATCACCTTGCTGAATCGCTAACACCGCCAAATTGTGCGTGGCACTGGCATTACCCGGTGACAATTCGAGTACCTTTTCAAAGGCACTCTTTGCTTGCAACCCTTGCCCATTGGCCAGCAAGCCCCAACCTAAGGCAAGCACTGCCGAACTACTTTGCGGTTTGTTCGCCACCCACTTCTCAGCCGCTGCAAGTGCTTTTTCTTTTTCACCGCTGTTTAACAAGCCAAGGAAAAGTGCCAATTGCGGCTTATCTTCGTCGGGGGCCAGCTTAATAGCTGCTTCAAGTTTAGCGGCACCTATGGCGATATCCCCCTGGGCCATCATAGCCAAGCCCAACTTGGAAAGCACTTCACTTGAGGAAGGGTTACGGGCGACAAGACGTTGATAAACAGCAATGGCGTCTGAATTTTTCCCCTGGGCAAGCAAGGTTGCCGCCATCAATTCAAGGGCTTGCTCATTGCCAGCATCGCGCTCCAGCACTGCACTGAGTACCGCCTCCGCCTGGCTCAAATCGCCACGGCGTATTTGCAAACTAGCTAGTGTTGTCGCTGCTGAATTTGATCGCGGGGCAAGTTTGATAAATTGATTTAAATAATTATCTGCTTGTAATTCATGACCTTGCATGAAGTGACTGAGACCAAGAAAGTATACTGCGGGGGTATAATTTACACGCTTTGATAATGCAAGCTCTAATAAGCTCTGCGCCTGAGCGTAGTCTTGCTGGCGAAACTTAATCAAACCAAAACCATAATCTTTGGCAAAATGGTTATTTGGTAGCCTTTTAAGATCTGCCTCAGCAGCGTCAAACTGTTCGAGTTGAATGCGGAAAAGCGCGCGCTGTAGAAGGTATGTTAAGGGACTTACATTCCCCTCTATGGCCTTATTATAGGCTTGCCCTGCCGCCTCCATATCGCCGCTAGACTCTTCGAGCCTGGCCAAAAGACCCCAGGCCTCATGATTGCTCGGCTCAACACTGATAGCCCTCTCTAACCAAGCCCGAATAGCACCTCTATCACCAGAGGCAATATTAACCTTGGCATGACCCAGAAGGGCAGTCACTGTCTGGTCATTGATATTAAGGGCCTTATCAAGCTCTTCTTGAGCTCGCTCAATTTTATCCTGATAGAGATAAGCCTGCCCCCTGATAGCCAAGAGCTCTGCCTGCTGATCCGGCGTAAGGGATGGTAAAGGCAACAGCCCTTTTATTATCTCGTCGTAATTGTTCTGCAGAAATAGCGCCCTAGCCAGCGGTACAATAATTGAATCAGAATCAACACCGCTTTGCTGAGCATGACGTAATTCTTTTTCAGCTGAAGCACCATCTTCAAGCTGTATATATACCGTGCCCAACAGCCAACGGGCCTCTCCATTTTCAGGGCTAGCCTGCAGGGCATTTTTCAATTCAATAACTGCTGTATTCAAGCTCCCTTGCTCAATAAATTGCCTGGCCCGCTGTAAATATTGCTCAGAAGTCAACTTACCGTCACAACCTTGAAATACAAAGCAGAGGAGGACAATACCTACCCACGCATTGATTTTTGACCACTTAAAGAACGATTGCGCGACTATCAGAGGTTTTAGCATATCGTTTATTTTTCCTTTAGAGGTTGTTTTCCGGGGCACAGAGGGCGTGCTCAATATTTAAATTTACAACTAAGCAGAGTATTGTCAAAACACAGCATATTAAAGCCCAACGCTATCATTTTGGCAAAGCCAACGATAACGTAAAAGACTTACAAGTACACCACTAAATTGCAGTAAAAAAGCGGCGGCCCTGAAACCTCTAATCGGATCCAATCCCCCACTTTCGCCCTCTACTACCTACTCTTGCCTATCGAGAACTTCACAGGCTTGTTCTAGCTTATGTAACTTGCCAGCCTTCATCCCCAGCTGCTTAGACCTATTGAGATAACGCTTCGCTCTAGGCATAAAGCCGATATCCCAGCCATATTTTTGCATATGGATGATCAGTGCCTGAGCTGCTAAAAAACTATAAGTACTTACCGAAGGATGTTCATTCGTTAATTGCTCAAAATTCTTTATCGCCTGAGCACTGTCACCTTCTCTTAAGGCAAAAACGCCCTCTTCATAAAGAGCTCGTTGAGCAGGATCAAGTAATGCACCAACCACGCCTTCATCTTCAGTACGCAAAGTCAGGGGCAATTTCGAAGCCACAGAACGTAGAACACGCCCACGCAAGCCCCCCTCCTGATCAGGCAGATGTAATACAAGCACCTGTGTAGCGGGTGCTTTAAAACAGGCCAAATAAACCAGGGGGATTACAAAGAGGGTTAATACCGTAGAGAAGCTTAAGCCCCAAACAATGGTTGTTGCGACTGGCCCCCACAATAACGACTTACCCCCAAGACCAACAGCCAGGGCAAAAAGGCCGGCAATCGTCGTAACGGAAGTAATTGTAATCGGCACCACTCTTCGTCTGGCAGCGTAAGTCACTGCCGCTGCCATGCTCATGCCTTTAGCTAGGTTTTTATTGGCGGTTACAACCAACACAATGGCATCGTTGGCAGCAATACCCCCAAGAGCAACAGCACCATATAAAGTAAAAAGACTCATCGGGTTGCCACTGACAAACAGCCCCAATACCACACCAACAAAAGCAAGGGGCACAACAGTTAAAATAATAAGTGGCTGGAGGTAGCTGTTAAACTGGGTTCCGAGCACTAGATAGATCAAGCCCAGACCCAGAACAAACAACATCAGCATAGCGCCAAGGCTATCTTGAATGTCATCCATTTCTCCAGAAAAATCCAGGTTGATGCCGGGAAATGTTGAGCTTATCTCCGACCAACGTTGCTTAATAACCCGGTTAGCACTTAATGTATCTGTTATTGCAGCATCCAAACTTGCCTCAAGGGTGACGGCCCTGCGAAAATTTTGGTGGCGGATATTACTTACCGTTATTTGCTCCTCGTAAGTCAACAACTCACCAAATGCTATGCCGCCACCCGTTTTAAGGCCTATGGTGTTCGCCATGAAAGTATCAATATCTTGCAGGGTGCCTGGCTTGGCGCGAACGCGAACATCGAGCCTTTCACCCTTGTATTGGGTATTGGCAACGATTTCCCCATCGACATAAAGGTGAACTGCACGCGTCACATCCTGGGGATTGAGGCCTGTTTGCGTAATAACATCGGGGTTGAGCTGAACCTTTAGCTCCATTCCGCCTTTGGCATCATCATCAGTAATATCGGCAACGCCGGGGACATCAGACAATATATTCTTTAGGCTAGCCAGAGCTCTTCTGATTTCGGCAATATCATCACCTCTAATCTTTAGGCTAATGGGTTTTGAGGTAGGCGGCCCCATCTTTCGTTTTAAAAATGAAATACTCATCGGCCCAGGCACGGACATCACTTGATCTTCGACCGTATTAATAATTTCCTGCATGTCTCTGGCTTCAGGTGTTGCAGGATTGAGGCTAACAAAAATTTGTCCCCTGTCATCTCCCGTCAGCACTTCTTTGTCAGTAAATTGCTGCCCCGCGTAATGAACAATACCCCTGGCTTCGCCAGGGCGTAATTCTTTTTCAATAACTTGTTTTATTCTATCCAGAGTGGCACTGGTTCTTTCCAGAGTGGTGCCGGGCTGCATTTCGACATTAACGTAAAAAAGCCGATAATAATCGCTAGCAAAAAAATCTATTTTGACGAGACCAAAAGCCAAAATCGAAGCAACCAGTAACAGCAATAGGCAAACACCATATAAGCCTTGTTTGGGCCGACGTAGCCCAGTAATCAGCAGGCGTGTGTAAGTGTTTCTGAGCAGCCCTGTCGCCTTATTACGCAATAGTTGAGCTTTATTTCGCTTGGCCAGATTGGGTTCAAACTCGATAACATGGCTAGGCAGTATCCAGAAAGCCTCAACTAAACTAATTATCAACGCAACACTCACCACCAGTGGCACGACACGCATGAAATCGCCCAATACACCGGGTAACAGCATAAGAGGCAAAAAGGCGGCAATGGTGGTGAGCACTGCGGTGGTTACCGGCGGCACCACTTCCCGTAGTGCTTCTCGAACCGCCTGCACTGCACCCACCCCTCGGCGAAGACGGTGGTGGATGGCCTCAACCACGACAACGGCGTCGTCCACGAGCATGCCGAGGCTTATCACTATGCCAAGTAAAATCGAAATATTTAGCGTTTCACCAATAAAGCTCATCACACCAAAAGTGCCCGCTAAAACAAAAGCGATACCAACACTGGTAAATAAGGCCATTTTGAAGCCGAGGAAAGCCCAGGTCACCAACATGACAAGTAGCAGACCAATAACTGCATTGCGCTCCATCACTCCTAGCGCCGCTTTGGTCGTTTCAGTTTGATCATCTAGCAGTGCCAACTGCACACCAGTCCTTTCAGCCAGCCAGTTTTTCTGCTCGATATAGCTACTTATCTGCTCGAGCAGCTTGATATTGTTGACCTTGCCTTTTTTATAGATAAGCAGTAAAACTGCGGATTCCCCCTCATAGCGAACCAATTCTCGAGGGTCCTCTCTCGTTCTTTCAACATCAGCAATATTGCGTAACAGAACTTCGCCCTGTGCACTGGCTATTGGGAAAGTGCCAACATATTCTGGGTCACTGCTAGTGCCTGCAAGACGAATCAACCATTTTTGATCGCCTAGAGTGACATCACCAGCTGCAAGGTCTTTAAAATAGGCTTTTACAGTATCAGCCAGGTCAACGGCAGAAACACCAAGACCCAACAATCGCTCTGACAGAAATTCAACCTGTAACTCTGCACCTCTATCGCCAACGGATAAGACGTCATCGACACCATCCAGACGCTCCAAGTCATCCTTTACGCCTTGTGCAATGCCCTGCAGAGACTCCTCATCTGCTTGCCCATAGACAACTAAGGTGGCAGTAGGGAAAGCTTTCGAACTGGTGATTTCGAATACATCCGGCTGCTTCACTTCCGCTGGCAGCTCATCTTGACGGGCCTGTAGTTCGCGCCGTAAATCGGCCATTCTTTTATCAAACTCGGCATCGCTGATATCGTCGAATCGAATCAGAATACTGGATACACCTTCACGGCTGGTACTGGACACGAACTTCACATCAGCAACTCTTTTGATGCCGTTTTCGAGAGGCTTGGTAATCCTGGCCGCCACATCAGGCGCAGTTGCACCTGGCCAATATGCCCAAACTTGCACCCAGTTAAAATTAATACTCGGATCTTGCTCACGGGGAAGCTGCTGATAGGACATCCAGCCGAGGACGAGGACCAGCAAAAACGTAAGGTTGGTTAGCGTATGGTTTTGCAGTAGCTTGGTAAACATAGGCTTAGCGTTCTATTACTCGCACTGCATCTCCATCGTTAATTTTAAAACGACCATTGATAATAATAGCGCTGTCTTTTGTTAAGGTTTTTACAAGTGCTGCCGGCTGCCCTGCACTTGCTCCGGCGAGAGGAACAAACCTTGCCTGCCCATCAACAGCCAGAAAAACACCCAGGCCCTTGCGCCGCACCAATAGCTCGGCTGGTACATAGGGGGTTGGTGTCTTCCATTCAGTGCGCCCGGCACTACCCGGATAAGCGTTGTCAGCGGTGAATTCCAGGCGTACCTCATAACTGCGAATGCGGCTTTCCATCAGCGGCAAAATGGCTCTTAATTTAAGCGGATAGCGCTTGTCATTGGCGATAAAAGCCACGCCTTTAGCTTGCTTTAGCAGCTCCAGATCCTGCTCCTGTACTTTGGCAGAAACTTCAACATTGTCGCGATCAAGCAATCGTAAAACGGGGCTGCCGGGTATTAGGTAGTCGCCAAGGTTGGCCATTTTAGAGATCACAACGGCATCAAAGGGAGCACGAATAGCGCATTTTTCCACCGCCCGCTGAGTGGCTCTCAATGATGCCTTTAGGCCTTCAACGTCTGCTGCAGAAATAGCTGCATTGGACGAACGCCTTTCAACCTCTTCGGTCGAAATATTTTTCTTCTTCGACAGCTGGGTTACTTTCTTTAAGCGGGAGCGATCAAATTTCAGAGTTGCACGCTGAGCCGTGAGCGCAGCTGTAGCCTGGGTAACCGCAATTTCATAGTCCTCACAATCCATGCTTGCGAGGACATCGCCCTGTTTAACACTGTTACCAACCCGCATACGAATACCTTTGAGGATACCTTTCAGCTCGGCACTTACTCGCGTGTCATTCAGGCTCAGGGTTGTTGCCGGTGCATCGCGCACCGGGTAAAACAACACCTCGGCGAGCTTCTTAGTGGTCACCGGGGTCGCCTCACCAGCCAAAAGCCCAAGGGGGAATGCGAGGAAAATAAAAAGAGCAGTTCTAAAAAGGTGTTGCATCATTACTTTAAGGTCCGAGGTATTCAGGCTGTAATTCAAATTGTGACCCTGGGGCGGTCGACAACAGCTCATATGTTGAGTGAGCCCTTTCAGGATTGCCGCAGGTTTAATTGCTGTATGTTTTTACGCAGTGAGCGCGATGTGGCAGCGCTACCGAAGCCAAGCCGACCCATAAATACTGCATCGACTTCCCCTCCCGTCAGGGCGTCCAACTCAAGTCGCAGAGTGTCGGCCTCAGCCAACTTATCAACACTGTCGGTAAAGCGTCGCCCCTCCCGAGTGTATGTCGAGAAAATTAGCGGCGTCATTTCCGGCTGTAATTGCAAGCCCAGCTTGGTTGCGGTGAGCCAAAAGCGCTGGGTTGCACGCCCACCCTCTAAGTAGTCGGAGGTTTGCACTCGAGGCTTGTCGGCGACAATTATGAAATGCGCAGCACAACGCTGGGCGGGTATAAGGTCGAGCTGCAGGCGCGGCATCAAGGTACCAGCAAAATAACGATTGAGCATTTTCACACGAGACCAGCTCTGTAGGGCCCATTTCATCATTTTTACCGTCATAACATCCGCACCCAATGCCTGGTCGGGAATACGGTCGGTACTAAACTGGGCATCCCAGTGAATAATTTTTTTATGAACCTCGTACACTTCGGAAATAGTCAAACGAATGCCCGCTGCCCGTAGCAGCAATCGCGTTATTTGCCACTTTTTCTGACGACCTTCTAGCCATATCAGCCGGTAGCCCGAGCCTATTGCATATTCCAGCGCCTGCTTGTGAGCTGCCAGCAGGGGCCGTGTTGATAAAGCCCGACGCTGTACGCTACGCGTCTTTATATAGGGTAGTAGTGGCGGCTGTTCACCTGATTGCGCGCCAACTATTAATTGAACATCGATAATAGGGTCGCTATCGGCCACAGGGTCTTGCAGTGTAAAACGGGCCTCAAGCCCTTCGCCCTGAGCCGCAATGGCAATATTTTCGAGCAACATACCTACCGAGGTCTGGCTGGCGCGCCCGGCCAAATCGTAGACACACCAGTCGCGGGTATCGCGGGTGTGAATAACAAAAGAGTTATCACTGAGTATTTCAAACTGCCAGGGCTGGGTATTATCACCACTCGGTGCCCAACGGGCGTAGTCGAGTATTTTTTCAATGGGGCTAGCAGGTGGGCGATCAGTTCTTTCCGGTGTCGTTTCTAGCTTTGACGACAGGCGTTTGCGAGCAATCTTTAGGCCCAAACGCTGAATAGGGTTGTTGTTGCCCATGGGCCGCCAGGTTTTGGCCATTTTGTTTCGGTAGGCATCGAAATGAAGCCCACGCGGGGCCGCTGGCACATCGCCCCGGTTTAAGAGAATTTTTAGGGCATGGGTGCCTGCCATGCCCGCACAAAGTTCACAAGCCATAGGAGTTGATGGCCCCTTGTGGGCATTGAGGTCGAGGCGGGTATCATCAACCAGGTAGTTCACCTGTAACATTGCCGGTGACAAACCAAGTAAAAAGCGCAGTAATTGTTCATCTTCGGCTTGGCCTGCCAAACGAAAATATTCTTCGAAGGTCATTTGCCCAGGTAAAAAAGCCAGAAAGGCGACTCCCATCCCTAGGGGGGCAGCGGTAATTGCAGGAATACCCTTTTGCGCACAGGCCGCAAAAACGGCCTGGCGGATTTCTACCGCAAAGAAATCCAGGGAGTCAACATAGAGGTCGACACCATCGAGAAAGTCATCCAGGTTTTCAATGTCGACCCCGGATGAAAATTTAACCAGACTCAACTCGGGGTTGATATCCAGAGCCAGTTCTTCGAGCACATCGATTTTTTCACGGCCCACATGGCGCATACTCGCACCAGCCTGGCGATTAAAATTTTCCTGCTCAAAAATATCGAGGTCGGCAATAGTAAAATTGCCAATGCCCAGGCGAGTTAGTGTTAAGAGATGGCTACCGCCAACACCACCTAAACCAGCAATAGCGATGCGCTTGGAGCGTAGTATTTGTTGCTCGGTTTCCGTTACCCAGCCCAAATTGCGTGAAAACGCAGACCCATAGTCAAAATGTTCTGCTAGCATTTTTCTTCCTTTGCTGCACTACTTGGTAAATTAACTGCATTGAAACCCCTGGCAACTATAAGCAAGTGACCATAGACCTTCAATGTTTGCGCGGCAAACTACCAGGGTAGGATTGGGCAATTTGCTGGTGAATGGCCAAGTAGAGCTCCTTTAGATCCGGGACCATATTATCAATAGCAGATTGCGTTTTTATATAATAAAGCGCCCTGTCACCATGATATTGAATCG
>Ga0209121_10003240_pt1 | contig 15853 bp, 11 predicted proteins | sample Cruoilmetagenom3_FD_187292 | JGI IMG/M metagenome (GOLD analysis project Ga0209121, IMG submission 187292) | Oil polluted marine microbial communities from Coal Oil Point, Santa Barbara, California, USA - Sample 3 (SPAdes) (version 2) | ecosystem: Environmental > Aquatic > Marine > Oil seeps ...
GTTTTCGGGACACTAATTTGATAAATTCAGGGAGACTCCTTGATTAATATTAACATTTTCAATTCAATAATCCGCTCCCAACCGGTTAAAAATGTATGAATAAGGGTAAAAAAAGGATTAACATTATGCGATTGGCAGCGTGAAAGAAAATGTGCTCCCAACCCCATCTTCGCTTTCAGCCCAAATGTATCCGCCGTGTGATTCGATCATGTGTCTGGCAATGGATAATCCCAGGCCTGTGCCGCCACCGGCCCGGGCCCGGTCTGCTTTATAAAACCGTTCAAAAATCCTTCCCAGGTCTTTCCTGGCAATGCCAACACCAGAATCTTTGACAAAGAACACAATTTGTTCACCATCCTGGTAGGCGTTGAGAGAGATTTCACCCTCCGGGGGTGTGAACTTGATCGCATTGTGAACCAGGTTGATCAATACCTGGGTAATGCGATTGGGGTCTGCAAAGACCGCTGGCAGGTCTGGCTGGCAGTTCAAATTAAGTTTAAGACCAGCCCGTTCTGCTTGCAATGCTATCCGTTCAAAAGCTGGCTGCAGCAGTTCACAGGGTCGAATCCGATGGAAGGAAAGAGGCACTTTGCCCGATTCAATTTTCGACAGCTCGAGCAATTCATTCACAAGCTGTGTGAGGTTGTCGATTTCTATCTCCATGCGTAAAATAAAACGCCGCGCAGCAGGGGGGTCATCAAGGGCACCTTCCTGCAGGGTTTCTGCCAGCGCTTTCATGCTGGCAAGGGGCGTTCGCAGTTCGTGAGAGACATTGCTGATGAAGTCACGGCGAACGGTCTCAAGGCGCCTCAGCTGGGTTAGATCCTGGATGAGGAGCATCGTGCTGCCTGGAAGAGATGCCTTCAGGGGGATGCCGACCACCTGCAAAAACAAGTGTTTCGGGCCGATTTCAAGCGTTGTACTTTGGCGATCGCCATCATTTGCCATACGCCACAGGTCAACCAATTGGTGGTATCTTAATACTTCCACAATGGATCGTTCTAAACCCTCGCTTTGATTAATTTGAAAGATGCGCTCAGCAGCAGGATTCAGTAATTTAACCCGACCCTCTGAGTCGGTGATGATAACGCCGTCTGTCATCTGGTTGAGAACTGCCGAAAGCAAGCCTCTTTCATTGGTGAGGGTCTCAATTTGCCCGCCAAGATTCAGGGCAATATCTTGCAGTGATTGGTTCAGGTCATCCAGTTCTCCGGCCTGTTCTGGAAACGCAAGGTCGTCAAAATGACCAAAACTCATTTCCTGTGCCGCTACGGTTAACTTATCAATAGGAACAAGCGCTCGATCTTTAATGATCAGGGACACAATGACCATTGCCGTTATGCCAATAAGCATGATACTGATAGTGCGTTTATAAATGGCAGCTGGGTTCACACTGAAAGAATCTATGGGTCTTTGAAGTTGAAGAACACCAATATTTTTACCCTCTGCATCCTGAATGATTTTGGTAAAAATGGAATTATTCTCAAACCTTACTGCTGCCTGACCTTCTAACAATGCCGTGGAAACGCCCGGCATATTTAAAGGGTTTGCAGGAATTTCTTCATCTGGCAGGGATGAAGCTTGAAGGACCCCTTTCATGTCCAGAAATGTGATATGGGTATTCAGGCTCTCATAAATTTGATTTGTATAAACTTTAAGTTGGGAAGTTTTATCAGGCGTACCAAAATATGACCTTGCCTGAGTTTCGATGAGTTGAGCGGTATTTGAGAGATGGTTCTGTAATTCTTGTGTTTCGCGTTCGCGAACATGCTCAAAAATTACCAAGCTCAAGGCTGTTATTGTAAAAACGAATATGATCAGTAAGGGCAGGAGGATCCGCCATCGGAGTTGACGACCCATCAACTATCCTTCAAAACGATAGCCGGCACCCCGAACGGTGATGATGCGACGTGGATTAGCAGGGTCTTGTTCAATCTTTTCCCTCAGCCAGCGAACATGAACGTCCACAGTGCGGCTGTCCCCAACAAAATCCCAGCCCCAAACACGCTCAAGAATGAATTCTCTTGTAAGGACCTGTCCCTGGTGCTGCGCAAAGAAGGTTAATAATTCGTACTCTTTTGGCTTGAATGGGATCACTTTTTCATCAACAGTGATTTCGCGACGGGTCATATCAATCCGCAAATTATCAAATTCCAAAATCTTAGGTTTAAGCTCAGCGTTTTTTGCTTCTTGCTGGTTGATCTCTTCCCGAATCAACCGATCCCGCCGGAGCATTGCTTTAACCCGGGCGATGAGTTCGCGCATGCTAAAGGGTTTGGATAGGTAATCGTCTGCGCCGACTTCCAGACCAACCACTCGGTCAATTTCGTCATCTCTTGCAGTCAGCATCAGCACCGGTGTTGACATCTCCTTGCGCAATATCCGGCAGACCTCGAAGCCGTCAATTCCTGGCAGCATTATATCAAGGATGATCAGATCGGGCTTTTGTTCGCGTGCCATTTTAAGAGCTTGCTTGCCATCCCCGGATGTTAGGACTTCATAACCTTGTTTATTGAGGTTGTAAGCCAGGGTTTCTTGAAGAGAAATCTCGTCATCAACAACTAAAATTTTATCAGCCATAAATCCTCCTTACGGATTCCAGGAGAGCGGTAAATTTATCCGCTAATTCTTTGCGTGAAAAACTTGTTTCTATCATTTTCCTGCCGTTTTCACCTAATCTCTGGCATCTTGTTGGGTCGGATGCCAGTTCGCAAATAGCATCAGAGAGGGCTTCAGGATCCCCGGGGGGAACAGCTATCCCGGCATTGCCTGCTTCCACGACCTCTCGAATCACACCGTCGATTGCTAATATCACCGCTCTACCAGCTGCCATATAATCAAAGACTTTGTTGGGGTAGGTCGTTTTATACATCTCAATCGGTTTTAAAATTGCCACGCAGGCATTTGATGCCGCCAGAGCTTCCTTCATTTCGAGCTTGGGCACTGGCGGAAGGAAAAGGACGTTAACAAGTCCTTTGTCGCGTGCAAGGGCCTGCAATCGTGATTTTTCTTTGCCTGATCCCAATAAGACGAGCCGGATGTCGTTATGGCTTTTCAGGTGTTCTGCTGCTTCAAGGACCACATCCAGATCGTTGGATAGTCCATGTGCGCCGGCATATAAAACGACAAAGTTTTCACCCAGGCTATGTTCTGCCCTGAAAGCCTTGCCATCTAAATGAGGGTTGAACATGTCCGGGTCTGCGCCATTTGGTATTAGTGAAACCTTTCTTGCACCTCTGGTTTCAACATGGTCAATAAACCCGGGTGAGTTGACGATCACATGATCAGCATGTTTGTAAAGGAACTTTTCCAGCCATTCTGACAGCCGGATTAAGGGTTTGTTCTTCAAGACACCAACAGCAACTGCGAAGGCTGGCCACAGATCCCGTATTTCAAGTAAAAATGGTGTCCCTTTGAGACGGGCAAGAAGCCAGGCGGTCGGCCCCTGGAAAATAGGGGGTGAAGTGCCCCAAACAAGATCCACTTTTTTAACGAACAATCCATTGATGAAGGATGAAATCATGAAGCTGAAAAAGCTGAACACCCGCCAGATAAAGGAGCGATGTAAGGCGGGCAGGGTAAAGCTTCTGATAATCGTCACACCCAAGTCATCAATTTGTTTGCGGACTTTTTCATTATCACTTGTTCCAGTCAGGTAGCTGACCGGGCTGGCGATGATGGTCACCTTGTGGCCTTTTCGGGTTAGGTGTCTTGCTAGTTCATGATGGCGGGTGCCGCCGGGTTCATCCAGTGCCGCAAAGGCCTGGTGGATTAGCAGGATGTGCATATTGTTAACATTCTACTCGATTCTATTAAAGCCGTGTAAAAGCTAATCGATACAGCATAAGCTTATGCGTGATTATTTAATAATTAATTCACTGCAAAAACGCCTCATTGCAAAGGAGAGTACCCATATATGGAGGTCTTCCCTTTTTTAGGCGTTTTTTCAGAAGGTTCAATAATGGAAGGTTAATTGGAAAAAATTTACTCAAACTGAAAATTGGATTGGAAACGGATCGGCAAAGTCCCTGAGCTTTCTGCTTTCACCATCAGGGCGGGTCGCTTAAGGCCATAAGCTGTGGACTGCCACCCCCAGGTTAGGTTTGTTTCAATATCGCCGAGCAGACGCTCGCCCGCTCTGAAAAGACTGATTTTTACGACGCCTTCGATTTGAAGCCAAAAGGAAAAATCAGGATTTGTGAGTCTTAATTGATTTCCTGCTTCCAAAGTCCATTTCCAATCAGGTAGAAGCCAGCTTAATTGGGCTTTATGGATTTTGTCATCTGCATTATTATCGGGCAGGATAAGATCTTCAACAACCCAGCCTTGATACCCTGTTTTTAATGTGCGCTGGTGCCGAGCACCCAGTTTGCGAAACCCGTCATGTTCCGCAGTTACCCGCTTAATTTGACCAAGATCATCAATTTCATGAGCGATTATTTCCGCTTGTGCCCAATCCAGCCAAAGGAATTGCCCGGCACGGGACATCTGGTCCTGATCGTCAAAAACCAGGGTATTGTGAACCCGGGCTGTGACCAGGGCATTTTCCCAGGGCGGGGCTGCGTTATATTGAAAAGTCCCAGGGTCCAGTGCGAGGTTCACGCCCTGCCACCAGAGATCAACATGGAGCTGATCTGCATGAGAGGGGCGGTCTGTGAAGCTAGCTGTGTGAATGAATGCACGCCCGCTTTTTTGGTCCAGTCGGAGCATATCGGGTGCCTGGGCTTGTTTTTGATCGACTGGTTTTTCTGAACTGCTCTCAAACCAGCCTGCCATTTCTGCAAGTTCTGACTGCTGATAAATATCCATGTTCAGAAAGGCTTTAGCAGCCGCATCAATGACAGGTCGATAATCTTCATGAGGAAATTGTGTCAGTGGGAATAGATATGCGCTGTCGTTGGCACCCAGGTTCGGCGTAAGACCAGTATCGGGGTCTGTTAAAGCCCACAGCCAGCGCACAGCAGCTTTCACGCGGTCTAGAGTCGTTGAAGGCCATGGCTTTTTTGAGATGCGCATTAAGTGATCGAGATATACTGACAGCTGGAGCATCAGCCGGTGATAATTGGTGCTGTGCTGGACATAGGTGCCAAATTCATCGATTTGGTTTTGCAGTGTCCAATTAACCCAACGCCAACCCAATTGGCGCCATTTTTCAGCCTGAGGATGATCTGCAAAATACAGCCCAGCCGTTAAAAGCCCAGCTGCTTCTGAAAGCAGGTGATTGTTATTTTGGGCACGAGCATAAACCAAAGTGGGGGGGATGCGCTGCGCATGTTCAATGATAGACTGCCAGAGCCGCCTGCGATTTTCGGGTGTAGAAGCAGGAGATTTTGCGAAGACACGGTCGCAAAAGACAAGGGCCATCAATCGAATGGCGACCTCCTGGGCGGACTGCCATTGACGTCCCATGTTGGGGGGATGTGCTTCCAAAAAGGTAAGCGTTTTCTCCCAAAAGTCCTGCGCATATTGATCATTTCCACTGAAAGCATACGCCCTTGCTAAGGTGACCCCCCACCCAAAACGCCCTGGCTCCCAGATAAATTTGATATCCTTTTCAGGTGGGATCCTTTCAAGTTCCGACCAGTGTTTTTGTGATGCACCAATGTGCAGGTCGAGAGCCACCCGGTGTGCACCAAAAAGACGGATTATGCTCTTCCTGACAAGATCCGCTTCTTCAAGCAATTGATCACGATGTGTATCGTTAATTTTGGGAAAAACCGAATAAGGTGGCAGGCTTGGTGCGCCCTCGAAAACAGTCATTTTGCTTGGCGTCAGCCTGTGGAAGTAACCTGTAGATAAGCCGATCCGATAAAGTGTGTAATACCAAAGCTTGGGCAGCCCCAGGTCACGGATGGATTTAATGGCTTTTTTCAACGGATTCATAAGGATCAAGGCTTTTTTATTATTGTGGTGGCTGTTCACAATAATTGAAGATAAGAAAAGAAAGGAAAAGGTCCAAGGATATTAATTGGCTGTAATTTCTATGCTTTTACCGCTTCGCAAGGATTCGACGGCAGCAAAGGCAGCCTGGGAGACACCAAATAGCTGATCATAAGGGATCGGTGGCGTTTTTTCTTCCAGCAAAGCGTTTCGGAAAGCAAGCCAGGCGTCTTTGTGGCCTTTATCCTGCGCCAGGGTGTGGCGTTTGACTTTCCTGCGTCCCTTTGCGACAAGTTCAAGTTTACGCCAATCATGTAATGCTGCAATGCGACCACTGCTGAATACCTCGACGAGTTCTTTTGGATAGGATTTATCACCGTTTGCAAGGTAGCTCACCACACCGATAGACCCATCTGGGAAACGGAAATTCATTACCACATTATCTTCGTGATATTTACCCTGGTCTGGCAAACCTTGGGTGGTGACTTCAATGGGATTTTCACCTACCAAAAAGGTCAGAAAATCAATAAAATGACAGGCCTCACCGATAATGCGCCCACCGCCGACTTCAGGGTCTAACAGCCAGTGGTCAGGGGGTAAGACGTTGGCATTGACCCGGTAATGTGCAAAGAGGGGCTCCTGGCGATCATCAATAAATTCCTTCAGCTGTTTTGCTAATGGTGCAAAACGGCGGTTATAACCGAGCATCAGCAAAGGTTGATCTTCTTTTTGAAGTGCTTCTTTGATCTGTGCCAGCTGTTCTCTGTTGATGGCAAGCGGCTTTTCGCAGTAAACATTTTTCCCTGCCTCAAAGGCTTCTAAGATTTGGGACGTATGAAGATTGTGACGGGTCAGGATGGCGATTATATTGATGGCAGGATCGTCAATGACTGATTTTGGGTCACTGGAGGCAAAGCCAAAGCCAAAGCGCTTGGCAGCGTGATGGGCACTGGTGCCGGAGGCTGAAACGATCCCAACAGGCGCAACACCGCTGATCTTGTTGATCACCGGTAGGAAAGTAGCATGGGCATAATTTCCCGCACCCAAAACACCCAAAGCCAATATTTCCCCAGGCTTTACCCGTACTGTCGGTGCAACCAGGTTTGGGATGCGATTCTCTTCAGGCAGATCGCCCTCTCCGTAGGTGAGCAGGATGCCCAGGTGTGGTTCTTCGCCAGTGATCAGGTCATAGGCGTGAGTTCCTTCTTCGATAGGAATCCTGTGTGTAACCAATGGAGAGACATCTAATTTCCCCTGGTCAAGAAGGTCCAGGAAGGAAACCATATTGCGGTTTTCAGTCCAGCGTACGTAGCCAATGGGATAATCCTGACCTTTTTCTTCATAATCATTGTCATAACGCCCTGGCCCATAAGACCTTGAAACAATTAATGCCAGTTCTTTTTCATAGTAGGATTTGCGGGGGATATCCAATCCGACAGCGCCTACAGCCACAACATTAGCCTTCTCTCGGGCAATGTCACCCGCCAATGTGACCGGATCGTTTGATTGTGTATCCGCACAGATCAATACGGCATCCACCCCTTTCCCATTGGAAAAAACTTCTGCAGCTTCAACAGCCTTATCCCGGGATACAGCGATTTGTGCGCCCATTTTTTGTGCAAGCTCAACACGTTTTGGATCAAGGTCTACTGCCAGCACCTGGCATCCGGAGGCGTTTGCAATACCGGTCGTGAGCAAGCCCAGCAATCCCAGGCCAATCACAGCGATGCGCGAACCCACCCCAACTTCAGCTAATCGAAACCCTTGCATAGCAATTGCACCAATGGTGGTGAAGGCTGCTGCTTCAAAATCGACAGATTTTGGAATTGAGACCAACAGGTTTTGAGGGATCGATGCATATTCAGCGTGGACTGCATGCCCGCCGCCCCCGCATGCGACGCGATCACCCACCTTGAAGCCTTCTAACCCGGGACCGACCTGAATAATCGTTCCGGCTGAGGAATAGCCCAGGACCATCGGTTGATCGAGTTTGTTCATAGCTGCCTCTACCGTTGGTATAAGGCCTTCACGCTGTGCTTTGTTAATGATCTGGTGAACCAGGTCTGGGCGCGATTTTGCTTTTCCAACCAGGCTTTGTTTGGCAAACTCGACAAGCATCCGTTCTGTCCCAGCTGACACGAGGGAAACGGAGGTTTTTACAAGTGCACTTCCATGCCCTATTTGTGGTACAGGGACATCTACAACCTGGGTTTCACCAGTTTTCAAATTTTGCAGAATTTGTTTCATAAGATTTCACTCTTTATTGTTTATGATGATAATAGGATTATAGCGCAATCTATGGTTTGGCGGTATGGATATTAGCCAGCCCAATCTTTTTAACGGGTGAGTCTCCTGAAAAAAGGAAGAATCACTTAGTGCTACTCTCCTTTGCAATGAGGGCTTTTTGCAGTGGATTCATGGGTTAAAACAAAATAACGGGCTGCGGCCCGTTACTTTGAAAAATGTTTTGATCAATTATCTTTTGTTTTTGTTTTTTCCGATTTGCTCTCGGTTTTCGTTTCAGCTTTACTCTCAGCTTTAATTTCTGTTTCTTTTTTGCCAGGATCATCCTTATCTGATGTATAGCTTTGTCCGCTTGGGGACCGGTTGTCGGTCGCGTAAAATCCTTTTCCCTTAAAGACAATACCCACCGGCTGGTAAACCTTTCGTAAGGTTGGCTCACCACATTCCGGGCACTCAGTTAAAGCCGTTTCTGTAAATTTCTGGTATTGGTCGAAGCGGATTCCACAATTATCACAATGATACGTATAGGTAGGCATAATTAACTTTCTGATTTTTATCCTTTCCGATTATAGTCCTCTTGAGGGAGGTTTGCAAGTATAACACGAGGACTCTTATGGATTTCTAACGAGATTTTGGTGAAGAAGCGGGAAATTGTTGTTTGGAAGGGTTTGATCTTCACTGGTATAATGCCGGCATGCAAAAAATCAGGCTGGTGCCAATAACCCTGCTCTTGCTGGCCGTTGTTTTATTATCATCTTGTGTGCAAGCCACCCCACAGCTGGATGTGACACCCACGCGTACCCGGGACGGTACTTTACGTCCTTATCCTTCAGATACGCCTTCAGCAACGGCATTACCCACGGATTATGTCAGCCCAACGCCCTCAGCAACGATTACACCGACCGCAACACAGGTTTATTATGAGGTTCGTGAAGGCGATGATATGTATGGCATTGCCTTTGGTTATGGCATCAGCCCTCAAGCGATCATGACTGCCAATCCCACGGTCAACCCCAGGATGATGGGACCAGGGACAACTTTGCTGATCCCCATCACCCCTGTGCCAGGTGCAACGGCAACAGCGACATTGGCGCTGACCCCCACTGCAACACCCCCTTATGCGGCTTTGCATACCCCCGATTGTTATCATGATGCCGTGGATGGCTTGTGGTGTTTTGTGCTGCTTGAGAACAATGAGTGCAGTGCGTTGGAGAATGTTTCTGCAGAAGTTGCTGTAAAAATGGGTGAAGACGTCCGTACAGCAATAGCTATGATGCCCCTGAATTTGCTGCCAGCAGGCGTATCTCTGCCCCTGGTGGTTTATTTTGAGGGACCAATCCCTGAAGAATTTTCTGTGTCTGCTGAAGTTGATTTTCTGCTGCCGGTTATGCCCGATGACCAGCGTTATTTAGACGTAGAACTTGTTGATCCAGTGGTTACTATAAGTGATGATGGCAGTCGTGCTGACATAAGCGGTACAGCGGTAATATCCGAAGAAGGCTCAGGTGCGCGATATTTATGGATTAATGCCACAGCCTTTGACCGTGATGGGAAAGTTGTTACCTCTCGCCGATGGGAAGGTGACAGCGCATTTTCAGCCGGGGAGCAGGTAGGATTTGAGTTGACACTTTACAGCCTGGGAGGCGTGATTGATCGGGTTGAATTATTGGCAGAAGCACAGGCGGATCTGCCATCGGACACCGAAGATTGAGGTGTATCATGAGGTCAAAGGATTGCAGGGGCTTTGCATGGGGAAACCGCACGTATGTTATGGGGATCATCAATATCACGCCGGATAGTTTTTCAGGAGACGGTCTTTTGGATGCAGAAAATGTCAATCGCGCAGCTGTGGACCAGGCAGCGCGATTTTTGCAAGAAGGCGCGGATATTTTAGACATTGGTGGGGAAAGCACACGGCCCGGTGCGGCGCTTATCAGCGCTCAAGAAGAGCTCAGCCGGGTTGTCCCAGTTATTGAAGAAATCAGGAAGAATCACCCGGATGCTTTGATCTCAGTGGACACAAACAAAGCATCTGTTGCACGGGAAGCATTAAATGTTGGTGCAGACTGGGTAAATGATGTTTGGGGGCTTCGAGCAGATCCGGAAATGGGGGCAGTTGTTGGAGCGTACCGGGTACCGGTGGTTTTGATGCATAATCGATCGAAAGCTGGTTCACCGGAAATCGAAGCGCGACTTGGGGGGCGATATGTGGGAACGGATTATGATGATTTAATCGGGGATATTTGTGATGATTTGATGGAAAGCGTACACCTGGCGCATCATAACGGCATTGCAGATGACTGCATTATCCTTGATCCAGGGATTGGCTTTGGTAAAACCGTCTCACAGAATTTAGAACTCTTAGACCGACTGGACCAGATCAAAGCCCTGGGTTACCCCTTGCTGGTTGGGCCGTCACGCAAATCATTTATTGGTTATACCCTTGAACTTCCACTTGATGAGCGCATTGAGGGCACCGCTGCAGCAGTTGCATTAGCAATTGATCGCGGTGCAGATATCATTCGAGTGCATGATGTCAGGTACATGACCCGGGTTGCAAGGATGACAGACGCCATTGTCAGGCGCAATCGCCGATAATTACCCCATATTATCAATCTGAAAGAATAAACAGAAAGTGCTGCTCAGTCCAGGATATCGTGGACGTTTTGGATTGCCTCATCGAGGGATTCTCCGAGGAATATCCCTTCTAATTCTTTTCGCGCATGAATGTTTTCGTTGAAATAACGCCCGCCAAAACCGAGTTTGGGTTTCTTGGGAAGTTTATCCAGCATGGCTTGCATTTTATAGAGCGGACGTGCGCTTAATTCGGAGTTGATAGATAAAATGGTCAAATCTGCACCGGTGTCTTCTGCATAAAATACCCACTCATCAACTGGTAAATCCTGGCCTAAAAACTCGACCTGGTAACCTTCACGGCGTAATAGAACGGACAGCATTAATGAGGCGATCTCATGGAATTCTTCCGGACCACAGCCGACCAGGAGGATGGGTGCTGCGCTGTAGATCGGGAAGGCTTGTAATAAATTTAATAAAATGCCGCGGATAAAAGCGGAAGCATAATGTTCTGTCGCTATGCGGATCTCACCACGGTACCAGGCTTCCCCAATTTCATAGAGGCAAGGTGAAAGGATATCAAAGAAGATTATTTTTAAATCGAACATACTCTGAACGGAATCGATAATTTGTTTTGCTTCACTTTCATTCCGGGTGGTCAGGGCGGTAAATAATTTTTTGGCGTAAACATCCGGCGCTTGAATCGGTTTTTTAGAAGGTTCAGGGGGCATAATTGAAGGAAGTGCATCCGGCCAGATGCCATTTTCCCGCAGGTTTTTATATTCTCGAACAGCATTACTGATGGATAGTCCGTCGTCAAGGCGGTTGGTGATCCAGCGAATGACCTCGATATCCCTTTCTGAATACAACCGGTAATTATTATCCAGGCGTTCTGGTTCCAGCAGGTCATAACGCCTTTCCCAGGCGCGCAAGGTGACTGTGCGGACACCGCTTCGTTCGCTGATAACCTTAATGGTATATTTTGGATTTTTTGAAAATTCTGCGATTGAGACCATGTTTTTTCCTTAAAGCTTAGACAATCCTCTTACCGATTTTACCGCGAAACCCAACCGCTTGCTGAGAAAAGTTCTTCTAAGAATACTGCTCGCTCACGGTCTGTCATAGGACGGGGCTGGGCGTAATCTTGCAGTTTTGCTGTGAGCAGTTCCGTGCTTAATAAACGACCATCGTAGATTGTATGGCGTTGTATAATTTCCCAGCTAGTTTGCTGGATGTTTTTACCATCGACAGTGACTCCCATCTGGTCAAAAAATAGATTGCCCAACCCATAATCAACGAAAGCGCCATCCTCAAAAGCCATGCCTTTGGGGCGGTGCGCCTGGCTGCCATTGACGATCACCGCGCCTGCCTCCGCCAGTGGGTTGAAATCTCGGATGTGATGTGATTCAGGGTGGTTGTAATAATCTTCATAATATTGCAGGGTTGCAATGGGCAGGATGCCTTCCATGCGGAGTTGTTTGATTTTATCGATCATCCATTGATAATCTCCACAGGGTGCAGCGCCGCCCTGTTCGTCCGTAGCCCAAGCAAAAACCGGCCCCGGGGCGTTACAACCTATGAAGGCAATTTGGTTGCCGTTGTGGGTCATGATCGCGGGTGTTTTTGCCTCTTCCAGGTTGCGCCCGCCGCCGTAGGTTTTCATATCATATTGCTCATAAAGATCTAAAGTGAAGGGGACAACATCTTCACCATAAACATACAAAGAGTCGTTATTGTGATTTCCGGTAAGCTCGATGATGTCCGCCCCTACGAATTTAAAGAGCTCAATGTAATCAGGGTTGCTGCAAAAAAACAACATCCGGTTATGCGGATCTGGGAAGGGGCAGTCTTCATAAAATGACACCTCATTGCTGATGTGTGTGATATCCGCTTCCCTCAGCCAATGAGCAATCTCTTCTCCTGGATACTGCACACCGTACATTTCCATCCGGTAAGCCGTTGCCCTCACCAGGGCAGTTACACCGGTCATGATTAATGAGGTCATTTTATCCGGGTCACGGTTTGTGGTTTCAATGGCTGAGATGATAGTGTCTAAATCCTGTGAGTTGAAAGATAGGTCTAAACGCTGTTCTTTAATAAGCTGGTATTGTATGTTGAGGGGATAATCTGAAGGTTGGAAGTCCTTAAATAGGGGGGATTCGCCATCAATGCTGATAACCTTCAGTTTCGGGTGTAAATTATCAAAGGGGATGATTGCCCAGGCTCTCTCCTCCCAAAGGGTGTCGGGATCGGGAATGGTTTCTACAATTTTTACCAATGTTTCATCTGGGTAACCCCAAAAATTTCTCATAACCCCAGCAATTGTTTCGGGGACATAGAGTTTGCTAAAGGGAAGTTCACTCAACAGCTCGGCTCTTAATTGCTCGTATTCATCCTCAGATAGTTGGTTAAATTGTACGTTGAGTGAGGAAAATTCATCCCATTCCCATCCACCAAACCATAAATCCTGGAAGTCTTCACTGGACAGGTCATCAATGATAGTGGGGAAGGGCGCCGCTAGGGCATAAACCCAGTCAGTTGTGTGCAAAATTTCACCCTGGGGAACTTGTGATTCATGTCCAAACCACAAGGTGTTGGAACGATAGTTCCGTTTATATGCGATAGGGATATCGCTGTTGATTATGCCAGATGGTAAAGGTTCAGGCAGAAATAGCCTTAGAAGTTCCGGTGTTATTGTAGGCTCCGGCGTTCCTGTAGGCTCTGGAATATGCGTAGAAGTAGATTTAGCCTCTTCGATGGATGACGTATGCGTTATTGAAGGAAGGGGCTCGACGGTCGACACCTGCGCCGAGCAAGCTGCGATAAAGCTAAAAATTATTAGTAGAGAAAGGACTTTTAAGAAGGCATTATTTTTTAGAGTAGGCATGTTGTTTGATCCCTTGGGACCGGGTCAGTGTTTTCGTGATTTGATCTATAGTTTAAGGGGATTATATCAGCAAGTTTGCTTATATAAGAATGTTGCACACCTTAACCCAAACCCCCTGACTTCTAGCTTTATAGTCAGGGGGTGCTCCTGAGTTTATCATTTACCCTAAAATTTAGCATTATTATGGGTAAAATTTGAGTATTTGGGACACTAATTGGATAAACTCAGGTCTTATGTAGGTCACGCTTTCAGCGTGACAGTCACGCATGCAAAGCAAGCGTGACCTACAAATGGTATTCATTATTTATTGAACCTGAAAGTCGCCAGATCATTAACTCCTGAGTTTATCATTTACCCAAAAATCCATCATTTTTACGGGTAAAAACCGAGTTTTTGGGACACTAATTTGAAAAACTCAGGTACCAGCAAGTTTGCTTATATAAGAATGTTGCACACCTTAATCCAAACCCCCTGACTTCTAGCTTTATAGTCAGGGGGTGCAATTCTTTGTTATGTTCGATTAAAACGAAGGGTTTTAGTAGTGAATTTGCCTTGGCAAAGCTTTGGCTTGTTCCACCCAATCGGCAACCTGGCGTTGTGAGGGCAGCTGTCGTACGAGCTTCTTCATATCGTTAGTCTCAACGAGTTTTGCATATAGGTTCTGAGGATTGCGCTGAGCAAGCTCTGGCACTGTGTCTACGCCAGCTTCTTCCAAAAGGTCGGAATATTCTTCCGCAACACCCTTGATTCGGTAAAGGTCAGCATGATTGACCCATTCCAAAATCAGATCGCCGCTGATGCCGGTCTCTTTTGCCAGCTCTTCGCGCCCTTTGGGTGTGGCACCCTTCTTGAGTAATTTATTGGTCGTGGTAATGCCAATTGCAATTAGCTTTTGTGCGTATACAGGTCCAATGCCTTCAATGTCTATAATTTTTGCCATGAAACTCTCCTTTATATGTAGATAGTTTATTAATCCCAAAATTATTACAAAGGGAAGGGTGTTAATCAACCGACTTACACGATGTACTTTGATTATATATTAATATTACATATTTTGACAGGTCTTATCCAGTTCTAAAATTGCTGTTTGTGTTGGGTGTATAATAGCAGGGTTATGTCCATCTCTTCGATCAAGATCAAGCTCCATATTTTCCTGTTTACCCTGGCGCGCACAATTGTCAACACCAGCTACCGAATGGTTTATCCTTTTCTACCGGTGTTTGCAAGGCAATTGGGTGTGGAACCAGCAAGCCTGGCAATGGCTTTTTCTGTTCGGTCTTTTTTGGGAGTATTTGGTCCATTTTTAGCAACGGTAGCAGATACCCATGATCGGAAAACCGGGATTTTGTTGGGGATGGGCTTGTTCACTGCAGGCAGCGGTGTGGTTGGGATATGGTCGACCTTTTGGGGTTTTGTGGTGGGAACTTCACTGGTACTGCTGGGAAACGGCGTTTTTATCCCCTCACTGAACGCTTACTTAGGAGACAATGTGCCCTTTGAAAAACGGGGCCGCGTATTGGCGATCACGGAATTAAGCTGGGCGCTTGCCTTTATTGGTGGAATTCCCCTGGTTGGCCTGCTGCTGGAGTCTTATGTTTGGATTACCCCGTTCTTTATATTTACGGGAATTGGGACTTTTTTCTTTCTCTTGTTCGCCTGGCTTCTGCCTGCTAATCGCATTCAAAGTACTAAAGAAAATAACATCAAGCAAAATTTTGGGCGAATATTGCAGAGCTGGCCGGCATTGTCTGGTTTATTAGCCGGTATTTTGTTTACAGGGGCGAATGAAACCGTTAATTTGATTTTTGGGGTTTGGATTGAAGACCAGTTTGGGCTTGATTTTACGGCACTGACGATCGCATCCGTTGTCATTGGGATCTCCGAATTGGGCGGCGAGGTTTTTTCTGCAGTATGGTTGGATGCCATTGGCAAACGCCGTGTCATCTGGATTTTCCTGGGATTAAACAGCCTGGCTGCCCTTCTACTGCCGGTGACCAATGGGGTTATAGGTTGGGCTTTTGCAGGTTTGGGTTTCTTTTATATCTCCTTTGAGATTATCCTTGTGAGTACCCTGACTTTAATGAGTGAAGTGGTACCATCAGCCAGGGCAACCATGATCGCGGCGACGGTAGCCGGGTTTTCTTTGGGTCGAATGCTGGGAGACTTAATTGCACCGGGGCTTTATGGGATCAGTTTTTGGCTGTGCTGCCTGGCTACGGTGGTGCTAAATGCGCTGGCAGCGGTCTTAATGACCCAGGTCAGGGTGGA
>Ga0209121_10003241_pt1 | contig 15845 bp, 20 predicted proteins | sample Cruoilmetagenom3_FD_187292 | JGI IMG/M metagenome (GOLD analysis project Ga0209121, IMG submission 187292) | Oil polluted marine microbial communities from Coal Oil Point, Santa Barbara, California, USA - Sample 3 (SPAdes) (version 2) | ecosystem: Environmental > Aquatic > Marine > Oil seeps ...
AGCGCCGAAAACATCCTCACCCGCGAACGCCGCGCGCTCAACGCTCTCGATGAAATCAGGGGAAACAGGTAACATGTGTCAGACTTGGAGCACTAGGTTAATTCATTCGAATGAATGGCGGGGGTGCGTATTAATGGCGCTATAGTTTCATGAAACCTTTATGACGGATGCGGTCGAGAATTCGAAAAACTCAGCCAACTTTGTTACCTTGGCTCCATACGCCGCGCAGCAGAGGCGTTTGGTCGATTTTGCGCACACGCAGAACATCGCCGCGCAAACCAGTTTTCAAGGCGCCACGGTCATGCAATCGCACGGCCTTTGCGGGGCTGCTGGTGACTGTGGCAATGGCGCGGGGCAGATCATCCCAGATGTCTGCTAGGCGGAAGGCTGACAAAAGCAGAGCTGAGGGCACGTAGTCCGAAGAGACGATATCAAGCAGGTCGGATCTGGCCAGCACCTCTGCCGCGACATTGCCTGAGTGGGAGCCCCCCCGGATCAGGTTCGGCGCGCCCATCATCACGGCAATGCCGTGGGTGCGGCAGGCTTCGGCAGCCGCGACCGTTGTGGGAAACTCCGCGAAACCCACGCCGTTGCCGGCAGAGGTTGCGACGTGATCCGCCGTGGTATCATCATGGCTGGCCAGAACCGCTCCAAGACGGCGCGCCTCTTTCACTGCATCCGCCTCATGCTTTGCCCCGAGGCGTTTTTGCAAGCGCAACAGTTTCTCGACATGCTCGGCAAACTCCGCGTCATTCATGCCGCGTTTTTTGGCGACATAGGTTTTCAGGGCGGTCAGGTCACGGAACTGGCGCTGGCCTGGGGTGTGATCCATCAGGCTGACGATACCGACCCGGTCTGACGGCCCGAATGCCGCCAATTCGTCCAAGAGCGTCTCTGAGCAGATTTCTGCCCTGAGGTGCAGGAAATGGCTGATCTTGAACAGCCCCGCGGCACGCGCCGCCAACAGCTCATCTGCGAGCGTGCGGGCGTAATCGATATAGCGCCCCTTACCGCTGTGGATGGAGCCCACCCGCATGGCGTCAAAAACGGTTGTGATCCCCGTCGAGGCCAATTCGGCATCGTGGGCGATCAGGGCAGGCAAATGTGGCCAATCCACCTTTGGGCGCGGCTCGATGTGGCGTTCAACATTGTCAGTATGCAGATCTACCAGCCCGGGAATGATCAGATCGCCAGCACAGTCCACGGCGCCCGTTGGCACGCGATCCCCTTCTGCAATGTCCGATATTTTGCCCCGTTCGATCATCACCGAACCGGTTACCACTTGATCTGGCAGCACAAGCTGCGCATTGGCGAGATACAGGTCTCCTGACATATCGCTGTCACAAGCCTTTGCCAAAGAGGACGTGGGGAAAGGGGAATTCATGTCATACTCTCGATTTGCGATTTACTATGTACCGTCCGAAGGGCCATTGGCCGATTTCGGCGCGGCTTGGCTCGGCTGGGACGTTGCGCGTGGCCGTGAGGGGCGTCAGCTTGATCTGCCCGGTTTGCGTGACATCACAATGACACCGCGCAAGTATGGGTTTCATGGGACCTTGAAGCCGCCATTTCATCTGATCGACACCCGGACGGTTGAGGACCTTGAGAAGGCCGCATCGGACCTGGCCGCATCGCTTGCCCCTGCCACCTGCGACTGTTTGGAATTGAAAACGCTGGGCCGGTTTCTGGCGTTGACACCTTTTGGCGATACAGAGGCGTTGCAGCGGATTGCAGAGGCTTGCGTCCGCGAACTTGACGGTTTCCGCGCACCGGCCTTGGAACCGGATCTGGCGTGCCATCGCGCAGCGGGGCTGAGCGCGCGCCAAGAGGCATTGCTGGTGCAATGGGGGTATCCGTATGTGATGGAAGAGTTCCGGTTTCACTTGACCCTTTCGGGGGATCTGCCCCAAGCAGAAATCCCCGCGTGGGTCGAGAGGGCGCAGCGCTATCTGCCCGACTTGCCCGCGCCCTTTGTCCTTGACCAGATCGCTCTGTGTGGCGAGCGGGAAGACGGGCGGTTCGAGATGCTGCATCGCTACACGCTCGCCGGTTGAAGCAGCGCCACCCCACGGGCGACAGTCTCAGACAGCGGGCCATCGTTGGCGAGGTGGATAACCTTGAGCCCCGCTGGCAAGGGCTTGTCCGCCTGTGCAAGGCGTTTGGCGATCTCGCCTTCTGTCTCACGCCCTCGCGCGGCCAGACGGTGCGCAAGGGTTTCTGGCTTTGCGGTAATATTGAGAACCATGAAGCGCGGGAAAATCTCCGCCGCTTGGGCCAGTGCCTTGCGGGAAAAATTGACAAGACAATCAGTGCCCTTGCCCAGTTGGTCGTTCACGGTGACCGGTATGCCATAATACAGGCCGTGCGCGCCCCAATGTATCGCAAAAGCCCTATCTTCGTCCAAGGCTTCAAATTGCGAGGTTGAAACCGCATCATAGTCTTCGCCGCCCAGTTCGGGCGCACGGGTGATCACCCGGCGCACCGGATACATCTGGGGCAGCGCCTGGTGAATGCCTGCCATCACGCTGTCTTTGCCCACACCCGATGGGCCTACAACCGCGATGAGGCGCCCTTGGGTCATGCTGCCATTCCGGGGGTAAAGTGGCTGACATCAATTTCACGATCACAGACGCGAGCGCGGGCCGCCTCGTCATGGAAAATACCGATGATTGCCGACCCACGTGCCTTGGCGTCTTCGATCAAGGAGAGTACCACCTCGCGGTTCGCGGCATCCAGGCTCGCGGTGGGTTCATCCAACAACATCGCCGGGTAGGCACGGGCAAAGCCACGGGCGATATTCACGCGCTGTTGCTCGCCACCCGAGAAAGTCGTGGGCGACAGCGACCAGAGCCGTTCCGGAATGTTGAGCTGTCCAAGTAACGCTTTGGCTCGAGCCTCCGCGTCCTCAACCGATACCCCCACGGCGCGCAGAGGCTCTGCAACCACATCAAGCGTGGGCACACGCGGGACCACACGCAGGAACTGGCTTACATAGCCCAACACGTCACGGCGCAATTTGATGACGTCGCGCGGCTCGGCCTGCACAATGTCCAGATCGCCAATGCGGATTTCACCCGCCTGCGTGAGGTAGTTGCCGTAAATCATCCGCATCAGGGTCGATTTCCCGGCACCGGAAGCCCCGGTGAGTGCCACGCATTCGCCAGAGGCAACTGCGAAGGAGACATCGCTGATCACCTCGATCACGGCACTTCCCTGATTGTGCAGGGTAAAGGTTTTGGAAACGTTGCTAAGTTCAATCATGGCTCACACCTGCAAAACGGAACTGACAAGAAGTTGGCTATAGGCGTGTTGCGGGTCGTCAAGCACCTGATCGGTCAGGCCCGCCTCGACCACGCAGCCTGATTTCATCACCATAAGCCGGTCCGCCAAAAGGCGCACAACGGCGAGGTCATGGGTCACAATGATCGCGGATAGCCCCATGTCGCGCACAAGCCCGCGCAGAAGATCCAGCAGACGCGCTTGAACCGACACATCAAGGCCGCCGGTGGGTTCATCCATGAATACCAGACGCGGGCCAGTCACGAGGTTCCGAGCGATTTGCAAACGCTGCTGCATCCCGCCGGAAAATGTTGTGGGCCGGTCATCCACACGGGCGGCATCGATTTCGACCCGCCCCAGCCAGTCCGTGGCCTTGTCGCGGATGTCACCATAGTGACGCTCGCCCACGGCCATCAGCCGCTCGCCGACATTGCCGCCCGCGCTTACCCCCATGCGCAGGCCATCGCGGGCGTGTTGGTGGACAAAGGCCCAGTCCGTGCGCGACAGCATGCGTCGCTCGGGTTCCGACATGGTGATCGTATCGCGTGGCCCATCAGTGCGGGTGTCGAACACCACTTGCCCCGCATCCGGGGTCAGATGACCGGCCATACAATTGAGCAAGGTGGATTTGCCCGACCCGCTTTCGCCGACGATCCCCATGACCTCACCGGGATACAGGTCAAACGAGACATCTGCGCAGCCGATATGTGCGCCATATCGTTTGGTGATGTTCTGAACAGACAGCAAAGGTGTCATGCCGCGTCCTTTCCTTTGTGGCCCGCCGCTTGACGTGCTTCGCAATAATCTGTGTCAGAGCAGACAAACATCCGTCTGCCTGCGTCATCGACAATCAGTTCATCAAGATAGCTGTCTACCGCACCACACATCCCACAGGGATGATCGGCCTTTGAGGCTTCAAACGGGTGATCCTCGAAATCGAGGCTTACGGCTTGGGAGTACGGCGGCAGCGCATAAATCCGCTGCTCGCGGCCCGCTCCGAAAAGCTGGATCGCGGCCATCTCACCAAGCTTCGGATTATCGAATTTCGGAATCGGCGAGGGGTCCATGACATAGCGCCCTTCGACCTTTACCGGATAGGCGTAAGAGGTCGCGATATGCCCATGACGGCTGATATCCTCGTAGAGCTTCACATGCATCAGCCCGTATTCTTCAAGGCTGTGCATCTTGCGCGTCTCGCTCTCGCGCGGCTCCAGAAAGCGCAGCGGTTCGGGGATTGGCACCTGATAAACCAGGATCTGGCCTTCGGTTAGGGGCTCTTCGGGAATGCGGTGCCGGGTCTGGATCACGGTGGCGTCGCGTGTCGCTGTAGTTGTCGCGACACCTGCCGTTCGTTGAAAGAAAGTCCGGATTGAAACCGCATTCGTTGTATCATCGGCCCCCTGGTCGATCACCTTGAAGGTGTCTTCGGGCGTCAGCACCGCCGCAGACACCTGCACGCCGCCTGTTCCCCAGCCGTAGGGCATCGGCATCTCGCGCGAGGCGAAGGGGACCTGATAGCCGGGAATGGCAAGACCCTTCAGGATCGCACGCCGGATCATCCGCTTGGTCTGTTCATCCAGATAGGCGAAGTTATAGTCGTTCATTCCGCAGCCTCCTGCAGCTGTTGGGCCTCTGCTTCGCGGCGCAGTTTGCGCACAAGTTCCAATTCGGACTGGAAATCGACGTAGTGGGGCAACTTGATATGTTCGAGGAACCCTGTCGCCTGAATATTGTCCGCGTGGTAGAGTACGAATTCTGCATCCTGTGCGGGTGCACCAACGTTATCTTCGCCCAATTCTTCCCACCGCAATGCGCGATCGACCAAGGCCATCGAGATTGCCTTGCGCTCTGTCTGGCCAAAGACCAGTCCATATCCGCGGGTGAATTGAGGCGGTTCGGTTTTCGAGCCGGTGAACTGGTTGACTGTCTCACATTCGGTCAGCGTCACTTCGCCGATCTCGATGGCAAAACCCAGTTCGGGAATTTCCATCTCGACCGGAACCGACCCAATCCGCAACTCGCCCACAAAGGCATGATTGCGTCCGTAGCCGCGCTGCGTGGAATAGGCGAGGCCGAGTGTAAAGCCTTCGTCCGCGCGGGTCAGCGCCTGTAGGCGCAGGGCGCGGTCAGCGGGCATTTCCAGTGGTTCGCGGGTCAGGTCGGGCGGGGGCGTGTCGTCATGGGTGGCCTCTTCGATCAGCCCTTCGCGGTTCAGGAATTCGGTGACGTGGGGGACATCGCCCAGCTGGGCGTCACGGGTCGGAGCTTTGGGCGGGTCCCCATCAGCGGCCAGTTTGAAATCCAGCAACCGGTGCGTGTAGTCAAAGGTCGGCCCCAGAACCTGCCCACCGGGCAGGTCCTTGAAGGTGGCCGAAATGCGCCTGTTGCAGGCCATCGCGCCGGTATCGACAGGCTCGGAGGCGCCAAAGCGGGGCAGCGTGGTCCGATAGGCGCGAATGAGGAAGATCGCTTCGATCAGGTCGCCCCGCGCCTGCTTGATAGCCAGCGCCGCAAGATCCGGATCATAAAGCGAGCCTTCTGCCATGACGCGATTGACTGCGAGGCTGAGTTGCTCACGGATTTGAGCAATGCTGAGCTCCGCGATATCCGTGTTACCCCGGCGTTCTTCAGCGAGCCAGGCATGGGCATTCTCGATCGCCCGCTCGCCGCCTTTGACTGCTACATACATCAGGACACCTTCGTCGCGCCCATCGGCGCGCTGACATGAGTTGTTCTTGGCAGCGCCGCGATGCGGTCGCCACTGGTGAAGATGAAGTCCAGCCCCAGCGGGAACAGCATCCGGTTAGACCGGAACGCTTCCACCTCTGGCAAGGAAAGCGCCGCTTGTTCCTTGATGCCAGGACCAGTCATAGTTGCGCCAGAGGCGGCAAGCTCCGGACATTCCACGATCAGCGTCGCCGAACGATCAGGGTACTCGGATGTGCCGATCGGGTAGGTCGAGAGGGGCGCGAGCGCGTCCCATGTGCCAACGGCAAACATGCAATGCGAGGGGCCAACCAAAGGGGCGCCGGTGTGAAAGGACAGCCAGGCTTTCACCGCAGCGCAGTTCACATCGCTAGCCAGATAAACTGGCGTTTCGGTGTCGCAGAGCGTCAGCAGAACGGCACCCGTTGCCGGCGACAGAGGGGCAGGGGGCGTGGCCCCATCGATATTTTGTATGGTGCCCGGACGCGCCATGGCCTCCATCACACTCCGGAAGGCATGGGCGGACCCGATGGCTGGATCGGCGAATCCGCCGGACAGGGTGTTTGCCTGCATCAATCTTCTCCTCGGGTCATGGTAAAGAAATCGACCTTTGTGGCGGCGGCTTTGGCTGCGCGAGCGACTCTGACGGTTGTCATCTCGGTTTTCAGGGGGTCAAGCACTGCTGTGCGCAGACTGCTCGCCATTGCGGTTTGCATGAGCGCATCGACCAAAGCGGCGACTTCAGCATCCGCTTTGCGCCGTCCCTGAATATAGCCGTGCCCGACCTCCCCGGTTTCCAAGGTCAGTGCGCATCGGGTCACCGTCATCTCGCCCAGATTGAAGGGCGCACCAGTGGCACCGGCGCGAGCGCGCACCATCGTGCTGCCGATCTCAGGCGCCCGCAGCCACGTGAAAGCCGGACGCGATATTGCAGCGCCCAACAACGCGGCCACACGACCTGCGGGCGCTTTAGCCAGCAGGCCCATCCACGCCTTGCGGGGATCATTTTCGTTCAAAGCGTCTTTCATCTCGACAACTCATCTCTTTCCTATACAACTATACACATCTTATCGTATTAATGATCCCGCGACAGAGGAGTTTTGTGAAATTTGCGTGACAGTCCGGGCAAAACCCCAATCTGGAAGGCTATTGCAGATGCTTTGCGCAGCGATTTGGCCGAAGGCCGCTATAGTCCTGATGACAAGCTGCCGACCGAGGCAGCGCTGGCAGACCGTTTCGGCGTCAACCGCCACACGGTGCGCCACGGGATTTCTGTATTGGTTGAGGAAGGGCTGTTGCGCACCCGTCGCGGGGCAGGGGCCTTTGTCACGGCCACGCCAACCGACTATCCCATCGGAAACCGAGTTCGTTTTCACGAAAATCTGATCGCCGCAGGCCGCCGGCCAGAAAAACGCGTGCTGGCGTTGGACGAGCGCGCTGCGACGGCTGGCGAGGCTCAGGCGTTGCAAATTGAGGCGGGCGATCCGGTCTGTGCCTATCATGGGCTTTCCTTGGCTGATGGCCAGCCGATTGCCGTATTTGAAAGCCTGTTTCCACTAGCGCGCCTTTTGGGGATCACCGCCGCACTGCAGGACACCAGTAGCGTCACAGAAGCGCTGAGTGTTGCGGGCGTTGCCGACTACACCCGTGCCTCAACCCGCCTGACAGCAGTCCGCGCCACAGCAACCCACGCGCTGCTCTTGCATGTTGCCGAAGGCGATCCGCTGCTGAGATCCTCCAGTGTAAATCAATGCGAGCGCGGGCTACCCGTAGAATACGGTCGCACCTGGTTTGCAGGTGACCGGGTGACACTGACGCTTGAAGCGTGAGGCTTACCCATTCCGCAGGACACCCGGCACGGAACGGGGTGGCCGTCGTTCGTGGATCGCCTGATCAGTCTCACACCTGTAATCGTCAATATGGCGTGTTACAAAGCCTTCACTTTTTAGATCTACTTAATTCCGATATTCGTGAATTATGGAATCACTGATACCTAACCGACTTTCGACACTTGGCCATCCGCAACGGCTCGCGCTGTTTCGGCTGCTCATGCGGCGCTATCCTGACCGCGTCCCTGCGACTGAACTGGCGCAGGCGCTCGGGCTAAAGCCGAACACGCTGTCGACCTATGTGAACGCTCTGATGCAAGCCGGTTTGATCAGCCAAGAACGCGTCCGAACGTCCTTGCGCTATGCCATCGACATGGATGCCGCCCGCGAGACCGTCGATTACCTCCTGCACGACTGTTGCAGGGGGCGGCCTGAGATTTGCGCCCCAAATGCCTACCCCGCTTCCACCGGAGACAGTCCAATGACCGACTGTAAATATAACGTCCTGTTCATCTGCACCGGCAATTCGGCACGTTCTATCTTTGCGGAGTCTCTCCTGCGCGACCTCGCCGGTGACCGCTTCGTGGTCTATTCCGCAGGCACCAAGCCTCGCTCGGAACTGAATCCGTTTGCGCTCAAGGTGCTGGAACGGAAGGGGCATGATGTATCGGTCCTTCGTTCCAAGAACATCTCTGAGTTCCAAGGGGCGGACGCCCCAGATTTCGATTTCGTCTTCACCGTCTGCAATCAGGCGGCCAATGAAGAATGTCCCTCTTGGCCCGGTCAGCCCATCAGCGCGCATTGGGGGCTGCCTGATCCGGTGAAGGTTGAGGGGTCTGACGCAGAAAGGAGTCTCGCCTTCCATCAGACCTATGGCGCGCTCCGCAATCGTATGACCGGGCTTACCGCTCTACCAATTGCCTCACTGGACCGTATGTCCTTGCAGAAGGCCGTCGATGAAATTGGCCAATCAAATGAAGAAGGACCATCTCAATGACCGTCTACGCCCTCAACGGCCTTGGCCGCATCGGCAAGCTCGCTTTGAAACCTCTGTTAGGGCGGGGGGCCGAGATCGCCTGGATCAACGATGCGGTTGGCGACTGACCTGCCCCCCGCGAAATCCCTCACCATGATGTAGAGTCTGCCCAACCTTGAAGGAGCAGACGAATGCGAAAGAGCCGTTTTAGCGAGGCGCAGATTATCGGGATGATCAAGGAACAGGAGGCCGGCATGCCGACGACCGAAGTGTGCCGTCGCCACGGGCTGAGCCCTTCCACGTTTTACAAGCTGAAAGCCAAATACGGGGGCCTGGAGGTGTCCGAGGCCGCCAGGCTGAAGGCGCTGGAGGATGAGAACGCCAAGCTCAAACGCCTGCTGGCGGATACGATGCTGGACAACGTCGTGCTGAAGGACTTGCTGGGAAAGAACTGATGACGCCGAATGAGCGGCGCGAGGCAGCGCTCAGAGTGATGCGGGATCACCACATCTCGCAGCGCCGGGCCTGTCGGCTTGTCGGTGTCGATCCAAAGACGGTCCGGCGCGAACGCCCGCCGGACTGCCCCGAGATCCGCAGGGAGATGCAGGAGATTGCCGGCAAGCGGCGTCGGTTTGGCTATCGCCGGATCGGCGTCCTGCTCGAACGCAGGGGTATGATCATGAACCACAAGAAGCTGTATCGGCTCTACCGGGAGGAAGGGCTCTCGGTGAAACGGCGTCGTGGCCGCAAGCGGGCTCGGGGCACACGCACACCGATGCCGGAGGCGGCGTGTCCGAATGCGCGCTGGCCCCTGGACTTCCTGTCCGACAGCTTCGGAGCTTCACGCAAGTTCCGCATCCTGGCTGCGATCGACGATTGCTGCCGTGAAAACCTGTGCCTGGTGGCCGACACCAGTATCTCGGGCGAGCGGGTGGCGCGGGAACTGGATGCGCTGGTGAGGATCTATGGTAAACCCGGTTGTATTGTCAGTGACAACGGCACCGAGTTCACCAGTCGCGCCATTCTGAAATGGGCGGACAAGAACGAGGTGCCTTGGCATTACATCGATCTCGGCAAACCGCAGCAGAACGCCTTCATCGAGTCATTCAACGGCATCCACGAGAACCTGCAGATCAAACACGGCTCTATCACAACCATCCATGACGTGACCAACACGCAGACCATTGTGGACCGTCCGGCCAAGGACCTGCGCCGTGCGCGGTCGGCTCTGAACTCCCTCATCCCGACAACAACGGGCAGCGCGACCGCGATCACGCTGATTTATCCCGAACTGACAGGTCGCCTGAATGGTCACGCCGTCCGCGTGCCACTGCTCAATGCGTCCCTCATCCGTGCGCACCCAGCCGGGATCGACTAAGGCCACTGGGATGCCTTCGGGTTCCAGTGCCGTTGCCAAGCCTTGCATCACCTTGTTCACCGCCGCTTTGGAGGCGCGATAGGCGATCCGGTCTGCCTTGCGGTAGCCCATCCATGCCATCTGGGATGACACTGTCAGGATTTTTGGTGCTGGGCTTTCCCGCAATCGATGAAGAGCGGCTTGGGAGACCGCCGACGGGGCGATGGCATTGACTGCCAGAATGTGCGCGAACCCTGCAAAATGCATATCCAAAGGCGACTGGCGGTCGCGCGTGATGGCACCCGCATTGTTGATCAGGACGTCCAATGGACCGATATCTGCCAACTGATCTGCAATTGCCTCTGGATCAACGAGCTCCAGTGCGACCGTGCCGTCCCGACCGTCTCTCGTCGTACCAATCGGATTGTGACCTGCGGCCTTGGCGGCGTAAAGAAGCGCCGCACCAATCCCCCGGTTACTGCCGGTGATAAGGATCCGCGCCATCAATCCTTCCGGCCAATCAGCTTGCCGCGCAGCCAGCCTGAGAACCAGTCCATGATCATCACCATGGCGATGATCAGTACGATATAATAGGCGACTTCCTCCCAGTCTTTCTGGGTCTGGATCGCTTGGGTCAGCATTAGGCCGATGCCGCCGCCCGTGATCGCGCCGATGATGGTGGCGGAGCGTGTGTTGGATTCAAGGAAGTAGAGGATCTGGGCCAACAGCACCGGCACCACTTGCGGGATCACGCCAAAGCGATACCGTTGCAGCGGTTTGGCCCCGGTGGACGACACACCCTCAATCTGTTTTTGATCGACGTTTTCCAGTGCTTCGGAGAAGATCTTGCCGAATGTGCCAGTGTCGGTGATCAGGATCGCCAACGCGCCGGTCAGCGGACCAGGGCCAAAGGCGCGCGCCAGTACGACCGTCCAGATCAGCGCGTCCACCCCGCGTACGAAATCGAACAGGCGGCGGGTCGCGGCGCGCAACAGCATCACCGGCGAGAAGCGCTTGGCGGCGAGAAAGGCCAGCGGCAAAGCGATGATCGCCGCGCCCATGGTGCCAAGAAAGGCCATCAGGATCGTCTCGCCAATGGCCCATGCAACGTCCTTGTGGCGCCACATCGCGTTGTTCCACCAGTCAGAGATCGCGCCCGAGATGTTTAATCGTGTGGGGTCCAGACGCTCGCCGAACAATAACGTTCCAAGGCCCTGTCCGTGGTAGGGGCTGTCTAGCGTGAACCAGAACAGCTCCCATCCGGGGAAATAGTTGAAAACCTCGGTCCGGGCACCAGTCAAAGTGATGCGGCCTTCGGGCGTCGTGATCCCGATGCGTCGGATGGATGCGGATATCCAGTCGGGCAGGTCATCTGGCAAGTTGGTTGTCAGGCTGCGGCCTTCGGCTTGCACCTCGATCAGTTGGAAGCCGGGAATTTCGATCTCGGTCCGGTTGTCTGGCAGATATCGCACAACATGGTCCCCACCCAGATCAATGGTGATGACTTCATTGCCTGTCACCCAATCGGGTCTTTGACCTTCGGGGTAGCGTCCCTTGCGCTCGCCCTCGACGGCATAAGTGATCTCACCCGAGCGATTGTCGCGGGTGACATGCACCTTGTGGGACCAGCTGTCAGAGGCCAGCGTCATGGCATTGTCCATATTGGCGCGTTGGGCAAGGCCTGGCAGGTCGAAGGCGAAGAAGATGTAAACAAAATAAAGCGCAATCACGGCGGGGATGCCATAGCCAATAATGCGCTTGCGCTGAAAAAGCTTTTCGGCCTGAAACTTGGTCGCGTCCAGATCAATAGCGGTCATTGGCCTTGCCCCTCAGTCAATCGATTGCGGTAGCGGCTTGAAACTTGGTCAAAAAACACGATAGTGCCGAACAGCAGGATGAAAATCGCCGCCGCTTCATCAAAACGTCCTGGCCCCCACGCCATTGAATTGCGCAGTTCGTATCCCAGCCCGCCCGCACCAACGAAGCCCAAAATGGCAGAGGCGCGAATGTTGATCTCGAACCGGAGCAATGCGTAGCTCACGTAGTTTGGCGCGACCTGCGGCACCACACCCAGAAGCATCCGTTGCGACCATGTTGCGCCTGTGGAGACCAGACCGTCGACAGGTTTCAGGTCCGCGTTTTCGGCCACTTCCGAGAACATCTTGCCAAGCGAGCCAGCGGTGTGAATTGCAATGGCGATCATCGCGGGTACAGGCCCACCGCCCAGCACGAATATCAGAACCAGCGCAATAACGATTTCTGGCACCGCGCGCATGATGTCCGAGATACGGCGGAACAGCGGGATCAAGCGCGGCCACTTGGCTAAGCCTCGCGTGCCAAGAAGTGATAGGAACAAGCCGCCGATTGCACCAATAAGGGTTGAGACAGCGGCGATATTGACGGTCTCCACCAGTGCCGGAAAATATTTTGCGATCAAGGCAGGCAGATCGGCGCGTTTCTCCCACGCTTCAGACAGAACATCCGCCGGGTAATCACCTATTTGATGCAAGCCATCCCAGAAGCCGCCGGCGTTGCGGTCATCGGCGATGTTGAAGCCCGACACCATCAGAATGATGAAAATCAGAAGGTTCAGACCGCCATAGAGTCTGCGGCGCTGCACCTGCGCCATATAGGTAGACTGGATGTTGTCCACAGTCTGCGCCGCACCGCTGAGTGATATGTCTGCCATTCCGACCCCCGGACAAAGAAATACCGGCAGCCCCGAGGGGCTACCGGACACGTCATGAAAATTGCTTAGCCGCCGATCTTGGCTTTACGCGCCTCGACAATGGAGATGTAAGTGTCGTGCGTCACCGGCTGGAAGCCGAGGGTGTCACCTGAGGCCACACCGTAGGCGCAGTCGGGGTCCGCTTCGTACAGGTCGTCGACCAATTCCGTCATGGTCGCGCGAACATCTTCAGGCAGCGCCTTGCGCAAGACAATCGGGCCTTCGGGGATCACGTTCGATTTCCAGATCTGAACCATATCGTTCATGTCAACGAGACCCGCATCAACCGCCTTGCGCAGCGCGCCGGAGTTGTAGCCGTCTTCCCAGTTTCCTTGGGCGTCGGCCCAAGTCACACCACCGTCGATGTCGCCGTTGTTCACTGCGACGATTGTCTGCTCGTGACCGCCGGTGAACTTGACCTCGCCAAAGTAGTCGCCGGATTCCATGGTGATGCCGTCCTTGTACTGCGGGATCTCGATCGAGGGGATCAGGTAGCCTGAGGTGGAGTTCGGATCACCAAAGCCGAACACTTTGCCTTCCATGTCGTCCAGCGATGTCACGCCGCTGTCCTTGCGGGCAATGCCGATGGAGTGGTAGCCGATGGATCCGTCCACGTTGACCTTGATCAGAACGGGCTCAACCGCTTCAGGGTCTTGCAGATAAGTGCCGGCATAAGCCGATGCGCCCAGCCAGGCCATGTCGATATTGCCGCCCAGCAGGCCCTGAATGACACCGTTATAATCGGCAGGGGCGAACAGCTTGGTTTCGACGCCAAGGGCTTCGGTCGTGTAGTCGGCAAGGCACTGGTAGCTGTTCATGCGATCCTGTGCGTTCTCACCACCCAGAATGCCAATGCGGAACTCGGTGATCTCTTCGGCAAATGCGCCGGTGCTGAGGGCAGTGGTGGTGGCAAGCGCCAGTGCGAGGGTCTTTGGCATCGTTCTCTCCGTGGTTTGCTGCCCTACTGTCTTGCGACTTGATGCGGGCGGGTTTTATGAAGGTGGCTCAAGTCAGGCGTGGGTGGAAACTGGCTCAGGCGAAGGCTGCCGCTGGGGTGAGCTCCGGCCTGTCCAGTGTTTCGATTTCGGTCGAAGTGGCGGCTTCCGAAAAATCCGAACCCGCGCCGTAGATGTCGCGCGCCACGCCGGTGGTCAGTTGCGCAGGCGTGCCGTCAAAGACGATCCGGCCGTCGCGCATCCCGATTACCCGGTCGCAATAGCGCCGGGCCGTATCCAGCGTGTGCAGGTTGGCGATGACCATGCGCCCGTCTTCCTCGTGAATGGTCCGCAGCGACTGCATCACTACCTGCGCATTCATCGGATCGAGAGACGCAATGGGCTCATCAGCCAGAATGATCTTGGGGTCTTGCATCAAGGCGCGGGCAATGGCGACGCGTTGCTGTTGACCACCTGAAAGTGCCTCGGCGCGCTTGGGCGCCTGTTCGGCAATGCCGAGCCGATCCAAGATCTCGATCGCCTTGTGGATGTCAGCCTGCGGATAAAGGTTGAACATCGTCACCATGGTCGACCGCTTGTTCAGCGTGCCGTGAAGCACGTTCGACACAACATCCATGCGGGGCACAAGGTTGAACTGTTGAAAGATCATCGCGCAACGTGATTGCCAATTGCGCTTGGACGCTCCTCGCAAAGCGGTGATCTCTTCGCCTTGATACGTGATCGTGCCGGTTGTCGCATCGCTGAGGCGGTTGACCATGCGCAACAGCGTGGACTTCCCCGCACCAGATCGTCCGATGATCCCGATCATAGTCGGTTTGTCGACGGAGATGTTGGCCGCATCCACGGCCGTTTTGTCTCCGAAGCGCTTGGTCAGCGTGTCGATTTTCAGCATATCGCCCCCATGTTTGGGAAGCAGATAAGTTACGAAGGCTACAGCTTCATGACGGTTTTGAATCAGTTTCCTGACAACTGCGCAACAGAACTGTGACACCGCGCCGAAGCCTGTGATAGCCCCGATGCACACCCTTTCATCGTTGGGTTAGAACATTTTATCCGCAGAACGTCACAAAGCTGTTACATTTTGATTCCGGAGCAATTAGTTTTTGAAAATGATCAGCCGTCGCGCCTTTCTTCTTTGCGTCTGCGTTACGCTCCCGACACTCGCACAAGCGCGGATGTCGGATGTCAGCTGCGATGACAGCGTCCGGATGACCGAGACCCTGAAAGAGGTTATGGGTGCCGAGCGCCAGGGCATGGGCTTGCGCGATCCGGAAACGATGCTTGAAGTCTGGGTCACCGCCCGAAATGGCGACTGGTTGATTGTTCAGAATTACGCAAATGGCACATCTTGTATTGTCGCCATGGGCGAACACTGGGAAGGTTCGCGCGCGAACCCGGCCTAGGCCATCACTTCTTCCAGCCGGTCGGTCGCCGGAGCAGGCTGCGGAGACAGCGCTTCAATGCTCGCATAATCCGCGGCGTTCAACTCCAGGATTTGAGCGTCCAAAGATGGTTTGAGCTGCGCGACATTGCGCGCGCTGATGATCGGCGCTGTCACTGCAGGATGTTGTGCGGCCCAGGTGATGGCAAGTGTTGCGGCGTCAACCTGATGCGTGTGATTGATAAGCAATTTCTGGACACGCCCTTTTATGGCGTGCGCCAGATGACGTGGCATCTACGCAATGAGAAGCATCCGGTGAACGAGAAACGGATCAGACGCTTGATGCGGCTGATGGGCCTCATGCCGATCCATCAAAAGCCGAACACCAGCAAGGCCACCAAGGGGCACAAGATTTACCCCTATCTGCTGCGCGGTCTGCGGGTGGATCGGCCCAATCAGGTTTGGTGCGCCGACATCACCTATCTGCCGATGCGGCGCGGGTTCTTATATCTGTTCGCCATCATGGATTGGCATACGCGCAAGGTTCTGGCTTGGCGGATCTCAAACACTTTGGAAGCTGAGTTCTGCGTCGATGCCTTGAATGAAGCGATCCACAAGTTCGGCCCACCCGAG
>Ga0209121_10003242_pt1 | contig 15845 bp, 16 predicted proteins | sample Cruoilmetagenom3_FD_187292 | JGI IMG/M metagenome (GOLD analysis project Ga0209121, IMG submission 187292) | Oil polluted marine microbial communities from Coal Oil Point, Santa Barbara, California, USA - Sample 3 (SPAdes) (version 2) | ecosystem: Environmental > Aquatic > Marine > Oil seeps ...
CCCAACATTGTCAGGGCCCCTTGTGCAAGGTTCGGCACCGACGATGATTTGTAAATCAGGACAAGCCCGATGGCAAAAAGTGAGTAGAGCAAGCCGGTCAGCGCACCATTCACTGCCAACTCTGCCAGAAATACCAGATCCATCCTAAACCTCCCTGATCAACAGGGTGCGTTCGACAGCCCCCGTTTCACCTGTTTCGTATGTTACGACTGCTTTGACGTGGACATCGGTTGCGCCGCTATAAAGGGCGTCGATAACCTCACCGTAGCGTTCTTCGACGACCTTGCGCCGCAATTTGCGGGTTCGGGTTATCTCTCCGTCATCCGGGTCGAATTCTTTGTGCAAAGAGACATAGCGATGCAGTTGCAAACCCTCTGTCACCGCTTTGTTCACCCGCACAAATGCGTCTCTGACCAGGTCGGCCACCTCGGGGCGTTGCGAAAGGTCCGCGTAGGATACATAGGGTACGCCATTGACTTCGGCCCAATGGCCAACCGCCTCGGCATCAATGCAGATCATCGCCGTCAATTCATCCCGTCCCGCTCCGATCACGGCGGCATCCTTGATGTAGGGGCTGAATTTAAGGCGGTTTTCTATATAGTTGGGCACATATCGTTCGTTGCTTTTGGTAAAGACAACTTCCGACACGCGTCCCAGAACAACAAGATGACCGTCATCTTCCAGATAGCCGGCATCACCAGTGTGCAACCATCCATCCTGCAACGCCTCGGCTGTGGCCGCTTCGTTTTTGTAGTATCCTTCGAAAACGCTGTCCGCCTTCATCAGGATTTCGCCGTCGTCGGCAATTTTCACTTCAACACCTGGCAAGGGTTTGCCGACGGTGTGCAATTTGACCTCACCGGGGGTCTGAATCGCGTTGAAAGCACTGTTTTCGGTCTGGCCGTAGAACTGGCGCAATTTGATGCCGAGGGCGCGGTAGAAGATAAAGGTATCCTCGCCGATGGCTTCTCCGCCGGTGAAGGCGCGTTTCAGATGGATCAAGCCGAACTGGTCCTTGATCGGTCCGAATATGATCTTTTCTCCGACCAGACGCCCCAGCCATTCAAGAGGTCCGCCAGTACCGCCGTTCAGCTTGCGCTGCTCGGCCGCGACAGCCCTGTCCATGAAGAAGTGATACAGCCATTTCTTTAGCGGGGTTGAGTTTTCCATGCCCACCTGAATGGCGGTCAACATGTGATCCCAGCTGCGCGGTGCAGCAAGATACAGGCTGGGTGCAATTTCGCGCAGATCGCGCTGCACGGTTTCCTGGCGCTCTGGCACACTGACAGTAAAGCGGAACGCAATCGCCGCCGCCACCGTCAGCGCAAAGTCTCCGACCCAGGCCATTGGCAGATAGGCAAGGACCTCCTCGCCATAGCCAAACGCACCGCCGGTATAGGCATTGCGCGCACCCGACAGTACATTCTTTTGGCTCAGCACGATCCCCTTAGGCTTGCCCGTCGTGCCGGACGAATGCATGAACACCGCCGGATCTTCCGGGTTGGATCCCTCAATCAGACGCTGGCGCAAATCCGGGTCATCCTTCAGCGCCTTGGCGCCTGCTTCCAGCAGGCTCTCCCAGGACTGAAGGCCAGGCGCATCATAAAGATTCAGCCCGCGCGCCTCGTCGTAAACAATTGAGGCCACCGACGTTCCAGCCTCGCGCAGCTCAAGAATCTTGTCGACCTGCTCCTGATCCTCGACCAGGGCAGCAACAACTTTGGCCTCGCCAAAGAAGTGCTTTAATTCATCAAGCGTCGCGCCCGGATAGGCCGGCATCGCATAGGCGCGCAGCATCGACATCGCGGTCATCCCGGCATACAGCCTGATGCGGTTGTCACCCAGAATGATGACGGCATCGCCGGGCTTGACCCCCAATGCCACAAAACCAGCAGCACAGCACAGAACCTCTTCGGCATAGTCCGCCCAGGTCATTTCTGTCCAAATGCCGCGATCTTTCTCGCGCATGGCGATTTCGCTGCCATGTTCGGCCGCATTGCGCATTAGCAGGCGCGCAATCGTATCGTCACCGGCGTTTGATGCGCCCGTTGATACAGCGGATGAAGGATTATTCGCCATGTGCGCCTCCAATATAAGCCTCAATCACGCGTGGGTCTTTGATGACTTCGCGCGGGATGCCGCTGGCGATCATTTCGCCGTAATTCAGCGCCAGCATCCGATCACAGATCCCGGTGATCACGTCCATATGATGTTCGATCAGCAGAACACTGACACCGCGCTCGGCGCGGGCATCCAGTATGAACCGGGCCATGTATTCCTTTTCTTCCTGGTTCATCCCGGCCATCGGTTCATCCAGGATCAGAAGATGCGGCTCGGCCACCAAGGCACGGGCCAGTTCCACCCGTTTTTTCAATCCGATAGGGATACCATCGACCAACTCGTGACGGATGCTCTCCAGTTGAAGAAAGTCGATGACTTCTTCCACGACTTCGCGGTTGGCAATTTCCTGGGGCCGCGCCAACCACCAGTACAGCGCCGTGCGGATCACACCCGGGTTCATATGGATGTGACGCCCCAGCAGAATATTGTCGAGCACGCTCATTCCGTTAAAAAGCGCAAGGTTTTGGAAGGTCCGCGCAACCCCCATGCCTGCAACCTTATGCGGCGCGGTTCCGGTGATATCCTTACCGCCCAACAGGATCTTGCCCTTTTGTGGCGGGTAAAACCCGGTAATCGCGTTGGTAAGTGTCGTCTTCCCACTGCCGTTGGGGCCGACAAGACCGAAGATTTCGCCCTTCTCAAGCTTCAGATCCACACCCGTCACAGCGACGAGTCCGCCGAAACGCCGCTCTACGCCTGTGCATTCCAAAACCGGCACCTGATCGTTGCCTGATGTATTAAGTCTTTTCATCCGTGCACGCCTCCCAGAAGAACTTCTCTCCACATGCTACAATTTTCCCTTAGTCGATCCTGAAGTAATCAGGACGCCCCGTCGGCCAGGGATCCCCCCACATCTGCTGCCCGCCATCGACGTTCAGCACCTCACCTGTCACAAACTTGCCCGACGGCGCAGCCATATAAACAACCCCCTCGGCAACATCCCATTCATCGCCCGCTCGGCGCATGGGGTTGGATTCCTTGAACGTGGCAGACCCCTCGGGTGGGTAATTTCCAAACCCCGTGCTTTCACAACATCCCGGCGCCACACAATTGACACGGATGCCATGTGGCGCCCATTCAACCGCGACCGATTTGGACAAGTATATCACCCCGGCGCGCGCTGCTGCGGTATGGGCGATGCCGGGCATTCCGCGCCAGACATCGGCGACGATGCTGACGACATTACCGCTGGTCCCGTTTTCGACCCATTTCTTCGCCGCTGACTGCATCATCCACCAGGTGCCGTTCAGGTTGGTGTCGATCACCGCGTTCCAGCCCTTTACGGAATACTCCAGTGCCGGCTGCGGAAACTGGCCACCCGCGTTGTTGACCAGAACATCAAGCCGACCGAACCGTTCATGAACGGCGTCCACGAAGGCGGCGGCCTGTTCAGGATCACGGATTGTCATTTGCTGTGCCAGCACATCGCCGCCAAACGTGCGAAGGAACTCCGCAGCACTTTCCAGTTTCTCAGGGTTGCGACCGCAGATCGCCAAATTTGCACCCAAGCGCGCAAACAATGACGCGATAGCCAAGCCAAGGCCGCCACCGGCACCCGTTACGACAACCGTCTGGCCGTCAAAGATGCCCGGAGCAAAGACAGTGCCCCTCTCCCGTAGATCGGATCGTGTGAACCCGAAAACCGGCTCTTGCGAGTCAGACATATTCCCTCCCTGCCGACAATTTCGCCAGCTCCCAAATAAAACCTAACACTCGTTAGATTTCTTGGCAAGATTTATGTGACTGCAAAATTTCGACGCTTATTTTTTATCTGGGTTGTGCTGACGCAGCATTCGCAGCGGCTCATAGACGATACACTCGCTGCCATCCGATTTCAACACTCGGTTTCGGCTGCGCACCAAGCCACGGCCCGGCTTAGATGTCTGACGCGCCTCGATAATTTCGACTTCAATGTGGATTGTGTCGCCGACAAAAGTAGGCCCTTTAACGGTGAAATCCGCATGAAGAAATGCAAGCCCCGTGCCCTCCATCGTGTGCGTCAACAGCCCTTCGGCCATGGCATAAACCATGACCCCAGGAATCACCCGCCCATGAGCGCCAGCACCATCGCTGGCGTGTTCGATATCGGTGAACAGTGATTCCGTCATCCATGTCAGGTTACAAAAACCAACAAGATCGGCCTCGGTCACCGTGCGGCTGCGGGTTTTGAAGCGGGCCCCAATCTCGATCTCATCAAAGTAGAATCCGGTGGTGCGTAATACGTCTTTCATAGAGGATCCTTTCAGTAGGATTTTGGCAGTCCAAGTGCCTTTTCAGCGATAAACGACATTAACATATGCGGCGTCACCGGCACGATGTGGAATAATAACGCCTCGCGGACCAGCCGCTCAACATGATATTCCTTGGCGTAGCCGAACCCTCCAAACGTCATCTGCGCCGTCTGCGTCGCCTCTACCGCAGCTTCGGCTGCCAGCAGCTTTGCGGCATTCGCCTCAACGCCACATGGCTCGCCTGAGTCATAAAGAACCGCCGCGTGCATCACCATCAGATTGGCGGATTCAACCCTGGCCCAGGCTTGGGCAAGCGGATGCTGGATCCCCTGATTCTGACCGATCGGACGGCCGAAGACAATGCGCTCTTTTGCGTATTCTGTCGCGCGCTTGATCGCGTTTCGCGCAATGCCAACGCATTCAGCGGCCACCAGCACACGTTCGGGATTCAGGCCATGCAGAATCTGGCGGAACCCCTGGCCTTCCTCGCCGATCATATCTTCGGCAGGAACCGGCAGCCCGTCGATGAACACCTCGTTGGAGTCCACCGCCTTGCGGCCCATCTTGTCGATCTCGCGTACATCCACAAAGGCCCGGTCAAGCGTCGTGTAAAACAGGGTCAACCCCTCGGTGGGCTTTGTCACCTCTTCCAGCGGCGTGGTCCGGGCCAGCAACAGCATCTTGTGCGCCACCTGCGCCGTTGAAATCCAGACCTTCTGGCCATGCACCACATACCGGTCACCCTGTCGGATTGCGCGCGTCTTGAGCTTTGTCGTGTCCAGCCCCGTCGTCGGCTCTGTTACCGCAAAACAGGCTTTTTCGCGCCCCTCCAGAAGCGGCACCAGCATCCGCTGTTTTTGCTCTGGGGTGCCAAATTTCACCACGGGATTAAGCCCGAATATGTTCATGTGAATGGCCGACGCACCGCTGGCACCACCCCCTGATTCAGCGATGGCCTGCATCATGATTGCCGCCTCAGTTATGCCCAGTCCGGCGCCGCCGGCATCCTGGGGCATTGCGATACCCAGCCAGCCGCCATCGGCCAAAGCCTTGTGCAGGTCGTGGGGGAAGCCGCCATTGCGGTCTTTTTCCAGCCAGTATTCATCATCAAAATCGGCACAAATACGCAACACAGTATCGCGGATTTCCTGCTGCGCCTCAGTATACCGATACGTCATTTTGTTTCCTCAGAGTCCTGCGGCATGCCCACCACCCCTGACGAGGTCAGAGCCGCGATTTCTTGTTCATCCAAACCCAGTTCACGCAACACCGCGTGGCTGTCTGCGGCCTCGGCCCGGCCAAGCCAGCGCACGGCCCCTGGTGTGTCTGACAGGTGAGGCACTGCGCCGACCACCCGTGTCTGTTCACCCTCGACATCGACAATGTCGCCACGATGGGCGATCTGCGGATGGTTTACGATGTCCTCAACACTTAATACCCGTGCAGCAACCGCATCGTTTTTGGCAAACTCGGCCTGCACATTGTCAAAATCGCGCGCGCCGATGAATGCCTGAAGCACGTCAAAAACCTCGGCCATATTGGCGCTGATCCCGGCCATTGTCGCAAAGCGCGGATCATCTGCAAATGCGTCGTCAGCCGCCGTGCGCAGCAAGCGCCGGGCAGTTTCCGCGCCGCCTGCAGATACCGTCACCCAGACGCCGTCGCGCGTGCGAAACATACCGCCGGGGGCAAAGTCCATCGGCTGGCGAAGGCCGTTACGCTGGGGCGAAACGCCCGCACCGGTCAGCACCGGCACATGATAGTCGATCAGCCGCATCAGCCCCTCGAACACTGCCAGGTCGATGACCTGCCCTTTTGCGGTTCCATTGCCACGCGCGTGCAGCGCCATCATGACGCCCAGCGCACCCATCAGCCCGGTGGTTGAATCCGCCGCCGGAAACCCCGGATGCATCGGTGGCCCGTCGGGGTATCCTGTCAGATGGGCCAATCCGCTCATCGCTTCGGCTGCGCGGCCAAAGGCCGGCGTCTTTTTCATCGGGCCGTCCTGCCCATAGCCCGAAATACGCAGGATGATCAGATTCGGGTTCCAACTGTGCAATACGTCGGGGCCAATGTCGGCCCGTTCCAGAACACCGGGCCTGAAGTTTTCGACCAGAACGTCACTGGTCTCCACCATGCGGCGCAGAACTGCGCGCCCTTCCGGGGCCTTCCAGTTCAGCGCCAAAATCCGTTTGTTGCGCGCCAGTGTTTTCCACCACACACCCTGCCCGTCATCCTGAGCTTTGGGGCCAAGATCACGGATCATATCACCGCCGCGCGGGTTTTCGACCTTGGTCACGTCAGCGCCGAAATCGGCCAGAAGGGTCGCCGCCAGTGGCCCGGCGATCACATGCCCAAGTTCGATGACACTAATGTTTTTTAATGGTCCTTGCGACACGAAACGCTCTCCATCTTCATCCCATAACGACGGCTATTCAGATTACAAAACCGCCGCCACAGATCACAGATTGCCCGGAAATAAAGTTCGATTCCGGTGTGCAAAACAGATAGACCGCCCCTGCGGCTTCCTCGGGTGTGCCGACGCGGCCCAATGGGATTGACGTCTCCATCTGGCTTAACAGATCGGGGCTGACACCGACGCGGATGTCCTTGCCTTCAACCTTGATCGTGGTGTCCCCTTTGGCGCTGCCTTCGGTCAGGCGCGTGCGGATCGGGCCAAAGGCCACGGCATTGACGTTGACCTTGTATCGGCCCCACTCTTTTGCCATCGTTTTGGTCAACCCGATGATGCCGGCCTTGGCAGCAGAATAGTTGATTTGCCCCGCATTGCCGCCGGTTCCGGCAATGGACGAAATATTCACAACTTTGCGGAACACTTCCTGCCCCGCTTCAGCCTCGGCGCGGGACTTTTCGCGGATCACTGGTGCCGCGGCCCGAAGGATCTGAAAGGGTGCCGTCAGATGCACGTCGATGATGGCATGCCACTGTTCATCCGTCATTTTTTGAACGACGCTGTCCCAAGTATAGCCCGCGTTGTTAACGATGATATCCAGCCCGCCGAACGCAGTAACGCCGGTATCAACGAACCGCTGAGCAAAGCCATCTTCAGTCACCGACCCGGCACAGATTGCGACCTCACCGCCCATGTCACGGATCATTTCAGCGGTTTGCGCGGCTGGATCTGCATCCAGATCGTTAACCACGATCCGTGCGCCTTCGGATGCCAGTTTCAAAGCGATCTCGCGGCCAATACCGCGTCCTGATCCCGATACCAGCGCGACGCGCCCATCAAGCCTTGCTGTCATGTCAGCCCCCTAAGCCAGAATAGGCGCGCAAATGCACCGCCCTCATACCGCCTCGTAGAGCGTCACAACACATGCGCCCCCAAGGCCCAGATTATGTTGCAGCGCCAACCGCGCGCCCGAAACCTGCCGGGCATCAGCCGTGCCACGCAATTGCTGCACCAACTCGGTGCATTGCGCGAGCCCCGTGGCCCCCAAAGGGTGCCCTTTGGACAACAGCCCGCCCGATGGGTTGGTCACATATTTACCGCCATAAGTATTGTCGCCATCATCGACAAATTTCCCGGCTTCACCATGCCCGCAAAGGCCAAGCGCCTCATAGGTGATCAATTCGTTATGGGCAAAACAATCGTGCAGTTCGACGACGTTGATATCCTCAGGACCAATGCCTGCTGCCTCATAGACCTGATCGGCGGCCTTTTTGGCCATGCTGGCGCCAACCACCTCGCGCATATCGTGAGCGCCAAAGGTTTCCGGCCCGTCGGTGGTCATCGCCTGGGCCGCTATCCGGACTGAGGAATCCAGCCCGTGCTTGTCGGCAAATGCCTTTGAACAGATAATCGCCGCCGCCGCGCCACATGTCGGCGGGCAGGCCATCAGGCGGGTCATGACGCCGGGCCAAACCACTTTGGCGGCCAGAACATCCTCTGGCGTTACTTCGGTACGAAACAGGGCGACCGGGTTCTTTGCGGCGTGCCGACTGGATTTGGCGCGTATCTTGGCAAATGTTTCCAGGGTGGTGCCAAACTCGTCCATATGCGCCTTGCCGGCACCGCCGAAATACCGCAACGCCAGCGGGATCTCGGGGCTGCCAACCAGATCGTCGGTTTCATCGTCAAAGGATTGGAACGGGCTTACCCGATCCTCAAACACAGACCCGATTGCGCCGGGTTTCATCTGCTCGAACCCCAAGGCCAGCACGCATTCGGCCGCGCCGCTTTCAACAGCCTGACGCGCCAGAAACAGCGCTGATGACCCGGTTGAGCAGTTGTTGTTGACGTTCACAATTGGAATGCCGGTCATACCCACCTGATACAAGGCACGCTGACCGCAGGTGCTGTCCCCATACACATAGCCGACATAGGCCTGCTGGATCAGATCATAGGACACTCCGGCATCCTGCAACGCGCTGAGGGTGGCTTTTGCCGCCATCACATCATAGCTTTCTGATGCGCCGGGTTTCTGGAAAGGGACCATTCCGACCCCGGTGACACACGCCTTTGTGGACATTGAAGACCTCCCCTGATCTCAAGCCGTTTTTCAAACGAATAGGACAAAAAACAGCATTGGAAATTACCTAACACATGTTAGAATAATTGCAACAGTTGGAGAAATGCATGAGCAAGGCCCCTGAAGGTAATTGTCAAAGCGCATCTCAAACGGATGTTTACCATCTTTTTCGCTGCCGCGCCTGCGCCTCACCAGACGCCATCGCTGTTGAAGATTGCGGCGAGCAGACAAGCTATGCCGCTTTGCTTTGTCGTGTTGACCAACTGGCCGGGCACTTTGCCGGGATTGGCCTGAAGGCCGGGGATCGGATCGCCATTTTATCGCGCAACCGACGCGAATATGCCGAGGTCGAATTGGCCGCCGCCGCCACCGGCTTGATCGTCGCCTGCCTGAACTGGCGGCTTCTGGCCCCGGAATTGCGCCATTGCATCACGCTGGTTTCACCGCGTCTGATTATAACAGAACCTGATCTGCAAGGGCTGCTTGAGCAGACCCCGGACATCGCAACACTGACACTGGGGCGCGAATACGAGGATGCCCTGACACAGGCCGGCCAGTTCACCGCACAGCCACAAGACCCCGAAAGCGGGCTGGTCATTCTGTATACCAGCGGCACCACTGGCCTGCCCAAAGGCGCCGTCATAAGCCATCGCGCGATGATTTCCCGTGCGACGGTCTTTGCCTCAGAATTGGGCCTTTCCCCAACGGACGCGTTTGTCGCCTGGGCACCGATGTTCCACATGGCCTCAACCGATCACGCTCTGGCCACGCTTATGCGCGGCGGCACGGTGGTGATGATCGACGGCTATGATCCGGATGCCATGCACCGCTCCATCCAGACCCATCGCATTGGCTGGCTGGTTCTTATCCCCGGCATGATCGAACCCTTCATCGCCCACATCAAGGAACGCGGGATTGCACCCAAAGGTATCCGTGTCTGTGGTGCGATGGCAGATCTGGTTCCGCCGCATCAGATATCCGAGATCACCACTTTGTTGAATGCGCGTTATCTGAACAGTTTTGGCTCGACCGAAACCGGCCTGCCACCTGCCACACGCGCGACAATCCCGGTCGGTACACCCCCGCAAACCCTGTCCAAACAGATCAGCGCGTTTTGCGACATACGTCTGGTGGACGAAGCCGATCAGGACGTGCCTGTCGCCACCCCCGGAGAGCTGCTCATGCGCGGGCCGACGTTGTTTTCGGGCTATTGGAATGCCGACGCCGCCAATGCCGATGCGTTCCGCGATGGCTGGTTTCACATGGGCGACGTATTTCGACGCAATGCAGACGGCACGCTGGATTTCGCGGACCGGGCGAAATATCTTATCAAGACCGGCGGGGAAAACGTCTATCCCGCCGAGATTGAGCGCGTCCTGATGGCCGATCCAAACGTCACCGACGCAGCAGTCGTGCGGGTGTCTGACGTTCGTTGGGGCGAGGCTCCGGTGGCTTTCGTTTCGCGCTCTTGCGACACCGTAACCCAGGACACGCTGATGGCTGCCTGCCGCGCCGCGCTTGCGGCCTATAAATTACCCCGCGACATTCACTTTGTTGCATTTGAAGATTTCCCGAGATCAACCAGCGGCAAAATCCAGCGGCACGTTCTGGAGGAGACACTGCGCGACAATCTGGGGCCATCGGGTGCCAAATAGGGTCTAACCTTAGACCAAGATCGCTTATAACGGCTTTGACACTGGCCAAGAGACCCCGCCAGCGCTGCGATCAGGACGACCCTCGCTCTTGATTATTTTTCTAACATATGTTTGATTCTAACCTCATGGCCAGACAAGAGGTCCATTCCGGGAGGACAAAAATGAACGCTCGCACTGGACCGTCGGCCAAAAATATCACCATGAGCGGCCTTGATCTGGAGCGCGCAATTGTCTGTTTCAACACAATGGGTATTGCCCGCCGCCGCGATTTTTCTAGCCGCTACGCCAACCTCGTTTGTGTTGGATAGGGCCGTCCAAATTCACGGTGGCGCGTTCACGGTGGCGCGGGCACGCAGGACGTGCGCAAGCCGATCATCTCTGGCAAACTTCTGAACAACTGACAGGCGAGCAATATGACTTCACAAACACACTCACGTTATGCATCTGACCTGATGGCCGGTCAGGTGGCACTTGTCACTGGATCCGGCTCTGGCATGGGACGGGCGACCGCACTTGAAATGGCCAGTTGCGGGGCGCGTCTGGCGCTGTTTGCACGCCGCTCGGAACCTTTGGAAGAAACCGCCGAAATGATCCGCGCGCGGGGCGGCGAAGCCTTTGTCGTGCCCGGCGACACCCGCGACGCAGACACCATCGAAGCTGCCATGCTGAAAATCAAGGACCACTACGGACAGTTGGACGTGCTGGTCAACAATGCGGGCGGCCAATATATCGCCGCGGCCCGTGACATCACCAACAAAGGGTTCGAGGCGGTGATCCGCAACAACCTGATCGGGTCATGGCAGATGACCCGTGCCGCGGCAGATCATTTCATGTTCGAGCGCGGCGGGTCGGTGGTGTTCGTTACCGCGATTTCCGCACGCACGGCCCTAACCGGATTTACCCACACCGCTGCGGCGCGTGCCGGGGTCACCGGCATGATGAAAACACTGGCCGCCGAATGGGGCGAATATGGCATCCGACTGAACTGTGTCGCCCCCGGCACGATCAAGACCGACGCCCTTGGCCGCTATCCTATTACGCCCGAGCAGTGGCAAATGCTGAACCGGTCGGTCCTGAACCGCATGGGCGCCGCCGAAGATATTTCGGGCATGATCATCTATCTTGCCTCCAAATTAGGCGGTTTCATCACGGGCGAGGATGTTTACGTCGATGGCGGCGAAACACTTCACATGGGCCACGATGCCCGTGATATGATCAACCCAGAACTGTTTGAGCAACGAAAACGCGGCGACGGCAAAGAATAGCTGCCCCGCCCACATAGAAAAGGAATGCAGATGAGCGATCCGATCGTCCTGCTAGACATTAAGGACCGTATCGCAACGGTCACCCTGAACGATCCCGACCGGCGCAACCCGATCACAGGCAATACCATGATCGAGGCAATGCTGGAGACCTTTGATAAGGTGCAGCGCAACCCTGATGTCAGCGTGATGATCCTGACCGGGGCGGGGCCCGCCTTTTGTGCCGGTGGCGATATCAAGGCCATGCACAACAAGACCGATCAATTTGGTCTGCCGCCGCTGGACGTCGCGGAAAGCTATGTCAACGGGATCCAGCGCATCCCGATTGCGCTTTATAATATGGACGTGCCGACAATTGCCGCTGTAAACGGCGCGGCTGTCGGTGCCGGGTGTGACCTGACCATGATGTGCGATATGCGGATCGCCTCGCAGAAGGCAAAGTTCGGCGAAGTCTTTGTGAACCTGGGGATTATCCCCGGCGATGCGGGCAGCTGGTTTCTGATCCGCCGACTGGGCTATCAGAAGGCGGCAGAACTGACGTTTTCGGCGCGCATGATAGACGCGGCCGAAGCGCTGGAGCTTGAGATGGTACTAGAGGTTGTGCCCCATGACGATCTGATGGCCAAAGCACGCGAGAGAGCCGCCGTCATCGCCGCCAAGCCGCCGCGCACCGTGCGCACTGCCAAACGGTTGTTGCGCAACGCCGAGCGCATGGACCTGCCTGATTTTCTGAACACAGCAGCGGCCTATCAGGCACTGATGCACCAAACCGAGGATCACCACGAAGCGATGTCGGCCCTTTTGGAAAAACGTAAACCAACATATTCGGGGAAATAGGGCGTGCCACAATGAGTGATACCAAAGATGAAGAACGGTTTGCGATGATCGCAAACGTCTGGAATTCGAGGGCCAAAGGCTTGATTTCCGAGATGGACCTGAAGATCGAGCGCGCCGACCGGCAAGGCGTTGAGATACGAATGCCCTTCAACCCGGATTTCTGTCTGGATGAAGAGGGAACAATGTTGCACGGCGGTGTGCTGACGGCACTGCTGGACAGCGCTTTTGGGCTGGCCAACTTTTTGGCAATTGATGACGTGCAAACCATGGCAACTCTGGATTTGCGTGTCGATTATCTGCGCCCGGCAAGTTCGCGTACCGACGTCATGGTATTTGCCGATTGTTACCGGCAGACCCGCCACATCGCGTTTGGAAGCGGAAAAATCTGGTTTGACACGGGCGATCGCAAAGAGGTCGCCCGAGGATCAGCGACCTTTGCCCTGACACGCGGCAACGGTAGTTTGTTGGACAAAATGAAAACAGGAGGCCCCGGCGGATGAAGCTTAACGACATACAGGCGCGATGTGATCGTGTACCGTTCTTTCGTCACTTGGGTTTTTCTGTAACCGAAGCAAACGCCTCGCAGTTTGTGGCACGCATGCCTTTCGAACAGCGCCACATCGGCAACCCCGTGATAGATACCTATCATGGCGGGATCATCGCCAGCTTCATGGAGGCAATTGCCTCGCTGACCGTGTTGGACGATGTGCAATCTCCCCCTCCAAAACCAATCAATCTGACTGTTGACTATCTTCGGCCCGGACTGCCGGGCACGTTGAATACCCGCGCCACAATCACGCGCAAGGGGCGGCGCATGGCCAGCGTCGAAACCGTTGCCTGGCTTGAAGACGAGGAAAAACCTGTTGCAAAAGGCCTGTTCCACTTTCTGTTGGTCTGACCCCGCAAGGAAGGCGCCCTGAAACGGCTGTGGCGGAGGGTGTGCCACGCTGCAAATCCGGGGTCAGACCGGGTATAATCGCATGGTCACCGCCTTCTTTGGGGGACGCGAAGGGTTTGCTTTCACTCCCTGCCTGTTTGCATGGTGCACATACTCAATAGCCCACAAGGCCGAGCTGCAAAGTAAGGACGTTCACGGTTCTGTAACTTGACAGCTCTACGCCCACAGAGTAACCGACCTCTTGGTATATAAACCGACCAATTGGTCCGAAAGATTTAATGAAACGCGCCCGTAACGCATCTGCTGACATCCTTGCCGCTGCGCGCGAAGTGACGGCGCGGCATGGGGCCGGAAAACTGACAATCGATTCAGTCGCGCGTGAGACCGGCATGAGCAAGGGGGGCGTGCTTTACAACTTCCCCTCAAAGCAGGCTTTGCTATCGGCCCTTCTACAGGACTTGATAGAGGAACACCTCGTGAGCATGAGCGAGATTGATCAGGCCAAACCGAACGCAAGCCTGCGGGGGCATCTGCATGCTCTCGCTGCGGCAACTGATCTTAAGGCAGACCTTTCAATGGCGATACTGGCGGCGGCGGCCGAAAACCCCGAACTCCTGAACCCGCTCCGCCAAATGGTTGAAAGCAACCAGTGCGAGATTACGACTCAATCCTCGGATCCAGTTGGGGCGCAGGTCATACTCGCCGCACTGGATGGCCTGCGGTTTCAACATCTATTGCGCCTGCCACCCTATGACAGCAAGACACGCAACGCGATACAAGACCGGCTCGAAAGAATGATCAATGATTTATAGTAAGACTCTCGTGCGTTTCAGCCATTCTTTGGGCCTGCTTGCCGCATTTTTGGGATGCATCGCAACAGCGTCAATGGCGCAGGAACAGTCAGCGGCCGACACGGTCGCGCCCAAAACGCTCACCGTTCCCCTGTCGGTGGCGGTGTCTGCGAACGAAGACGTACAGCGTGTATTCGTCGGGCGTTTGGAACCGCTGCGGGTGGTCGATCTGGCATTTCAAATTTCAGGGCAAATTCTGGAGTTACCCGTTTCGGCTGGGGAAGGTCTGAAAAAGGGCGACCTGATCGCCCGTCTCGACTTAGCCGACTTCGAACTGGCCCTAGCGCGCGCTCAGGCATCGTTCGATCTTGCCACCAGTGAATTCGACCGGGCTGCGGAACTCGCCAGTCGCGGAGCAGGGTCTGAGGCACGGCTCGACGCGGCCAAGGCGCAGCTGGCCCAGTCTGAGGTCGCCAAGCGCGAGGCAGAGCGCCGACTGGCACAGACAAGCATCGAAGCACCATTTGACGCTCTTGTCGGCCGGATTTTCGTGGACGCTTATTCAAATACCACACCAGCGGCACCTATCGTTCGCTTGCAAGATATCAGCGAAATGCGCGTCTATATCTCGCTACCAGAGGAGCTCGCTGCTCTGGCGCGGACCCAGGTGGAGGACTTCAACATTACGGCGACATTTCCCGCAGCGCCGGGATTTGAAGCCAAATTGATCCTGCGGGAGTTCGTGACCGAAGCGGACCCGGTCGCCCAGACTTATGTGGTGGAATTCGCAATCGCGGGTGAACCCGATCCCCGCCTGTTGCCCGGAATGACTGCAAACGTTGTGGCAGGTCTCACCGTGCCGGGCGACACAGGCGGCGTCCTTGTACCGGTTGCTGCAATTGACACGACAAGCGCACCAGAGCCCAGAGTCTGGGTTTTCGATGAAGCATCCGGAACCGTAGGACCGAACACCGTGCGGCTCGGGCTTCCACGCAACAACTCAATCGTGGTGCTTGAAGGGCTGGCCGCTGGCCAGCGCGTTGTCTCAGCTGGCTGGTGGAAATTGATTGACGGAATGACGATCCGTCCTGACGCACTTTAGGATTTCAACATGGCAATGTCCCTCGCAGCAGGCTCAATCAGCCGACCTGTCACCATCTGGCTGGCCATTATATTTTGCGTCTTGGGTGGGTTGTGGGGGCTAAGTACCGTTGGCCGCCTTGAGGATCCGAGCTTTACCCTGAAAACCGCGCTGGTCTTCATCCCATATCCGGGTGCAACAGCAGAGGAAGTCGAAGAACAGGTTTCCGAAGTTGTTGAGGGGGCGCTGCAACAAATGAAGCAGCTTGACCGGATCGAGTCTAAGTCGACGCCGGGCATGTCCCAGATTACTGTTGAAATTGAAGATACCTATGGTCCTGACGAGATGCCGCAGGTCTGGGACGAGATGCGGCGTCGGTTGCGCGACATACGCGGCGAACTTCCTGACGGTGCGCGCGATCCACGCATCAACGATGATTTCGGGGACGTCTACGGGATGTTCTACGCGGTGACCGC
>Ga0209121_10003243_pt1 | contig 15839 bp, 10 predicted proteins | sample Cruoilmetagenom3_FD_187292 | JGI IMG/M metagenome (GOLD analysis project Ga0209121, IMG submission 187292) | Oil polluted marine microbial communities from Coal Oil Point, Santa Barbara, California, USA - Sample 3 (SPAdes) (version 2) | ecosystem: Environmental > Aquatic > Marine > Oil seeps ...
CGGCAGTTGCTAATGGTATGGCTACTGCAGCAGACTGGATGTCAGCCGCATCGTTTATTTCCATGGCCGGGCTCATCTCGTTTATGGGATATGACGGTGGTGTTTATCTCATGGGCTGGACGGGTGGTTATGTACTGCTGGCGCTGTGTTTGGCACCTTATCTAAGAAAGTTTGGCAAATTTACGGTGCCAGATTTTATTGGTGATCGCTACTACTCACAGACCGCTCGCACCGTGGCGGTAATCTGCGCTATCTTTGTGTCATTCACTTATGTGGCGGGACAGATGCGTGGTGTTGGCGTGGTGTTCTCTCGCTTCCTGGAAGTGGATATCACTACCGGTGTCATTCTTGGTATGTGTGTTGTGTTCTTCTACGCCGTGCTCGGTGGCATGAAAGGCATTACCTATACACAGGTCGCTCAATACTGCGTGCTGATTTTTGCCTATCTCGTTCCCGCCGTATTTATCTCTATTTTGGTTACTGGCAACCCCGTACCACAGTTTGGATTTGGTGATACATTAGCCGATGGCTCTGGTACTTACCTGCTCGATAAGCTGGATGGGTTATCGACGGAACTCGGGTTTACGGAATACACATCGGGGAACAAGAGCATGATTGATGTGTTCTTTATCACCTTTGCCCTGATGGTGGGAACCGCAGGCTTGCCCCATGTGATTGTGCGTTTCTTTACGGTGCCAAATGTCGCTGATGCTCGTCGTTCAGCAGGCTGGGCTCTGGTCTTTATTGCCATTCTTTATACCACTGCACCAGCAGTTGCTTCATTCGCTCGTATGAACATGATTGAAACCATTAACGGTCCCGATAGTGCGGGTGTTGCCTACGAAGGTGCTCCAAGCTGGATCAGTAACTGGGAAAAAACCGGACTGATCACGTGGGAAGACAAAAACGAAGATGGCCGTATGTTCTATTCCGGTGATGATCGCAACGAGATGAAAATTGACCGCGACATCATGGTATTGGCCAACCCTGAAATTGCCAATCTACCTGCCTGGGTTATTGCCCTGGTGGCTGCTGGTGGTGTTGCAGCAGCGCTGTCTACGTCGGCCGGGTTGTTGTTGGTGATTTCTACGTCAATTTCACACGATCTACTGAAACGGAATTTAATGCCGGATATTAGCGATAAACAGGAACTCATGTACGCACGTATTGCTGCGGGATGTGGTATCGCGGTGGCCGCCTACCTCGGTATTCACCCACCGGGCTTCGTGGCACAGGTGGTGGCGTTTGCCTTTGGCCTGGCAGCGTCGAGTTTCTTCCCGGTCATTATTTTAGGTATCTTCTATAAAAGGATGAATAAAGAGGGCGCAATTGCGGGTATGTTATCCGGTATTGGATTTACCGCCTCCTATATCATCTACTTCAAGTTCATCAACCCTGGTGCGAATATGCCAGAGAACTGGTGGTTTGGAATTTCACCAGAAGGTATCGGTACTCTGGGTATGATCGTTAACTTTATCGTGGCCTTTGCGGTACAGAAAATGACTGGCGATGCACCAGAGTATATTCAAGATCTGGTGGAGAGCTTGCGTTACCCTAAAGGCTCAGGTGAAGCCCAGGGACACTAATGCTTCATTGTTTGTCTCTATAGCAGTTGGCCGCCCGATGGGCGGCCTTTTTTTTATATTGATAATGACTCTTCTACCTTCGCCTAATTGCGGCAAGTCATATCCGCGGGCTAACGTTAAGTTAATCTGTTGATGTTATTCTTATTTACTGATGATTCAGGGTGGCGTGGATATGACTGTTAGCGTAGAAGTGGCCGCGGTTAGAGATTTTCTTTCCCAGAACACGCCGTTTGACCAGTTGACTGAAAAACAACTGACACAGGCTGCGGCACAAGTTCAAATTGCGTATTACCGTGCCGGAGAGACAACAGACATTCTCGATTACTCCAATCCCCAGTTGTATGTCGTGCGCAGTGGTGCTTTTGAGGTTCGAGACAATGAGGGCCAGTTGTTGGATCGGGTTGAACCCGGCGGTTACTTTGGCTACCCATCGTTGTTAACCGGGGATGCTATTACCAATAAGTTAGTCGTCATTGAGGATGGGTTGCTGTATGAGCTTGATGAAGGAACGTTCCAGAAACTACGTTCTGCAAGCCGCCCCTTTGACCGCTTCTTTAATCAAGCTCATGCTAAACGGTTGCATCACGCAGTGCGGTTTCGCGAGCAAAACTACCAGTTAACCCTGCGCGTGAGCGATCTCGCTACCTATGATCCTGTTACCGCTAAAACTCACGAAACCGTGGCAGACGTGGCGCGGTTGATGACTGAAAAAAGAGTCTCCTCCGTGATGGTGGTCGACGAGGATAATAAACTTTGTGGTTTGGTCACCGACCGAGATATGCGAGTGCGTGTCATTGCCGAAGGCCGACCGACCGACTCAGTGTTATCCGACGTCATGACCCGCGACACCATTAGTGTCGCATCTGAAAGCCTGGTGTTTGAGTCGATGTTGCTAATGACGGAACACAATATTCATCACCTGCCAGTGACGGAGAATGGCGAGCCAATAGCCATGATGACCGCCACTGATTTAGTGAAATCACAAAAATCTGACCCGGTCTTTCTCATCAGTGAAATTGGCCGACAGAGAACAGTGGAGGGGTTGAAAAAAATATCCAGGGATATCCCCGAGCTATTGCGGAGTTTGATTCGTGCAGAGGCCAGCGCGGATCAAATTGGCAGATTGCTAACCACAGTAACCGATGCATTGACTCGACAGCTATTAGAGCAGGCAATCGATCAATTAGGTCAACCTCCCGTGCCGTTTGCCTGGCTGGCCTTTGGTTCACAGGGGCGGCAGGATCAGACGGCTATATCGGATCAGGATAATGGTTTGTTGGTCGGCGATGCCATGACTCACGATGATGATGTTTATTTTAAAGCCCTGGCCACCTACGTGAATGACGGCCTCGATGTTTGCGGCTACTGCTATTGCCCCGGTGAGGTAATGGCCAAAACAGATACGTGGCGCCAGCCGTTGGTGGGCTGGAAAAAACAATTTCTTCGCTGGATTAATCAGCCGTCATCCAAGGCATTAATGCACGCCAGTATCTTTTTCGATATGCGCTGTATTTATGGTGATCAAACGTTGTTTCACGATTTACAAAAAACGGTGTGTGACGCCGCCAGCGGAAATGAAATCTTTCTCGCCAACCTTACGGCCAATGCGCTCAAACTCACTCCTCCCATGGGGTTTTTCAAGAGTTTTGTGGTGGACCGCAGTGGTGAGCACAAAAATACATTCGACATGAAGCTGCGAGGCATCATGCCGATTAACGATATCGCCCGAATTTATGCGCTGTCATTTGGAACGGACCAAATACATACCCTGGATCGCCTGACAGAAGCCGCGGCTAAAAAATTACTGACACTGAAGGACGCCCGCAACCTGATAGATGCCCATGAATTTATCTCCCGGTTACGCTTGGTGCATCAGGGTGAGCTTTTGAAAGTCGGGAAGGTGCCCGATAATCACCTCGACCCTTTAACACTGTCTTCTTTATCTCGGCACCAACTAAAAGATGCCTTTGCCGTTGTGGCGTCCGCCCAGGCGGCGCTAAGAGTGAAGTTCACTCGCGGGCTGATGTGATTATGTTTTTTCGTGGTGCTGACTGGATCGTAAAACTCAAGCAGCAGCGCTATCTCCACCGTTGTCAGAATTCCGTCATGCGGGATTACTTGCAGTCCGAATTTCCCTCGTTGCGTACCGATTACCGCCAGGTCGAGTACTTGGCCGTAGACCTTGAAATGACCGGCCTAAATGCATCGGATGATCATATCCTGAGTATTGGTTTTGTGCCGGTAATCGACCAGAGAGTGGTACTAAATGGCGCGCGACATATTTATGTCAGTAGCGATCAGGGGGTGGGGCAGAGCGCCGTTATCCACGGTATTCACGACAAGGATATTGATCAGGCGACACCCTTGGCAGAGGCACTTGGCCTTCTGTTGGACGCCCTTAAGGGGAGGGTGATGGTATTACACTGTGCCCAGTTAGATCTGTCCTTTCTGGAGCAGGCATGTCGGGGGTTATATAATTCCTCGCTCTACGTGCCGGTGGTGGATACGATGGCATTGGAAGATCAAAGGCTCCAAAGAACGGGGATGGCGAGGGGGAGCGAAAGCTTGCGTCTTGGCGACTGTCGCAGGCGGTATAACCTGCCAGATTATTCAGCCCATAATGCACTGATAGATGCCGTTTCCACGGCCGAATTATTCCTGGCTCAAACTCGTTACCGATTTGGCTCCCACCCTTCTGACTTGCGCCACATTGTGTCGATAAAATAAATGCTGAGTATGAAAAGGAGGTGGGCATATTATGCAAAGGTCGAATGGATGCCAGGCGTCATTTCAATTAATCTGAAACTAACAAATCTCGAACCCCACAAATAATGTTAAACAAGGGAGGCTTCCATGTCTCATGCACATGTTCACCCCATTCCTGAAAGTTTTGCCAAGGAAGCACATATCGATGCTGACACTTATCAGGAAATGTACCGTCGATCGATAGAAGACTCAGATAATTTCTGGGCAGAGGAGGCGGAAAAATTTCTCGACTGGGATCAACCCTGGACTAATGTTAACAGCTTTGATTTTCACAGCGGTGAAGCGAGCTGGTTTACTGGTGGGAAGTTGAATGTGACTGTCAACTGTATTGACCGTCATCTCGACACTCGTGGCGAGCAGACAGCGATTATCTGGGAGGGGGATAACCCGTCTTATAGCAACAACATTACCTACAATCAGTTGAGTCAACACGTCAATAAACTGGCGAATGTTCTCAAGAGCCGCGGTGTCGCAAAGGGCGATAGAGTCTGTATCTATATGCCGATGATCCCCGAGGCGGTGTATGCCATGTTAGCCTGTGCACGAATCGGTGCTGTCCACTCCGTGGTATTTGGCGGCTTTTCTCCAGAAGCACTGAAAGACCGAATTTCAGATTCCGATTGCCAGGCGGTCATTACCGCCGACATGGGGTTGCGAGGAGGTAAATCCATTCCGCTCAAGGCCAATGCCGACAAGGCGCTGGAACACTGCCCAAATGTACACACCTGTTTAGTGGTGAAACATACCGGCGGCGCTATCGGCTGGCACGAAGGGCGTGATATCTGGTATCAAGAGGCCCTGGCCGATGCATCAGATTTCTGTGAACCCGAGAGCATGGACGCAGAAGATCCCTTGTTTATTCTTTATACCTCGGGCTCGACCGGCATGCCCAAGGGTGTGCTACACACAACGGGTGGTTACTTACTGCAGGCCGCCATGACCCACAAGTATGTCTTTGACTATAAAGAAGGGGATGTGTATTGGTGTACAGCCGATGTGGGTTGGGTGACGGGCCATAGCTATATTGTGTACGGTCCGCTTTGCAATGGTGCTATTACCCTGATGTTTGAGGGTGTACCTACCTATCCTGATGCCTCCCGGTTTTGGCAGGTCGTCGATAAGCACAAGGTCAATATTTTTTACACTGCACCGACAGCGATTCGTGCACTAATGGGCGCGGGTGATGATTTTGTTACCAAAACCAATCGTAGTTCACTGCGAGTACTCGGTACCGTGGGAGAACCCATCAATCCCGAAGCCTGGGAGTGGTATTACAAGGTCGTCGGCGATTCGCGTTGCCCCATTGTCGACACTTGGTGGCAGACAGAAACCGGTGCTCATATGCTGACACCGCTGCCCGGTGCCATTGAGATGAAACCCGGCTGTGCCACTGTTCCGTTCTTTGGCGTTGAACCCGTGCTGCTGGATGCTGACGGCAAGCTTGTCGAGGGCCCCGGTGAAGGAAATCTGGCCATCAAATCTTCATGGCCCTCTCAGATTCGCGGCGTCTATGGCGATATGAAGCGGTATCAGGAAACCTATTTTTCCGTCTTCCCCGGTTACTACTTTACCGGTGACGGTGCCCGACGCGACGAAGATGGACACTACTGGATTACCGGCCGTGTGGATGACGTACTGAACGTCTCTGGCCACCGTATGGGTACCGCCGAAGTGGAAAGTGCTCTGGTTCTTCACCCGAGCATAGCCGAGGCCGCAGTGGTTGGGTATCCACATGATATTAAGGGGCAGGGCATCTATGCCTACGTGACCTTGATGTCGGGTCTGGAACCTTCCGATGAGCTGCGCAAAGAATTGATTGGGCTCTGTGCGGAAGAAATTGGACACATCGCAAAACCCGACCTGATTCATTGGGCACCGGGGCTACCTAAAACGCGTTCCGGTAAAATTATGCGACGTATCTTGCGTAAAATTGCTGCAAATGAACTGGAAAATTTAGGCGATACCTCAACATTGGCCGACCCCTCGGTCGTCGAGCAACTAATTGACACTCGACTCAATCGATAAATTAAACTCGACTGAGTTCTACCGTTAAAAAAGCCCGCTTTGCGGGCTTTTTTATGGCTGATCAAACAGTCAAAACAGAATAATGAATCAATTACAGCGTCTTTTTGCCGAGCAGGGTGACCTGATTATGCGATAGCGGGCTGGCGATCAATTGATCGATGGCTGTGGATGACAGCAAACCTGTCTGGGTATCTACATATTCGACCACACTACCAGCATTGCGGGTGGCCGCTAAGAGGGCTCGTTCCGCACTATAGCCCATAAGCAATTGTGCGACGATGGTTGAGGCAAAGGCATCTCCGGCGCCAGCTGTTCCCCAGGGTGTCACCTTATAAGAAGAGCAGTAGAAGAGTTTTTCTCCATCAAAAAAGTAGGCGCCTTCCATACCATCCGTCAACGAAAAATATTTGGGTCCGGCACTGCAGATAATTGAAATGGCATCCTCAAGTGGTAGCCACTCATCCTTCACGTGAACGCCAGCCTTGCTGAGCCTCGGTATGGCATGGCTGTCTTTTAGCTGAATCGAAAAGTGCCTTTTCAGTTTATGAATTGACCTGGAGAGCAATGCGACAGCTTCGAGCTTATTCAGCGAAAGGTAATCTATTTGTTTGGCAACACTGAGGAATTCATCAATGTGATAGGTTAATTGTTCGATTCCCGGATTAGTCGCAACGTAGCAATCGGCGGCCTTCGCTTTTTGGACTAGCTTGGGGAAGCACTTGTGCGCTTTTCCCGAGAGCGAGCCTATATACACAAGATGGTAGTCTGAAAAATTAATGACATCGAGGTAATTTTCCAGATAAGAGTTTGCCCCCCGATTAGTAAAAATGGCGGCATTCTGGTCGTGAGAATAGATCAGGATAGAACTGCCGGTTTCAGAACTTGGTTCGGTAATTAAGTATTTCAGGCCAATCCCTTCATCACTTAACTTCTGGGTAATTTTACTGCCGTTATGGTCGACACCAATCAGCGCCATAATATCGACATCAAATCCCTGCCTGGCCATAGAAACGGCTACGTTGGCGCCACCGCCACCCACGTGATTGGAGATATTTTCTGCGCCTATTTTTTTCCCCTGTTCGAGCAGTAAATAGGAGGTATCCCCGTTGCCGCGGGTAATACGCTCAATATTCTTTGTTGCGACAACGGCAATGTTATCAATCGTGACCGAGCCGATAACCAAAATTCTAAACGGAGTTTTTGACACGTTATTACCCCTCAATACAAGCAAAGGCACCCTTAATCACTATAGCGTTATGTCAACAGCTACGCGAGGTGATAGCGGGTTATCGTTCAAGCTTAATCAATGGGTGGCGTGAATTTAAATAAAAAAAGGCCTCCGTTTTATAGGGGCCTTTTAAGGCGACATCGTCCTTGATGTCAGTGGGTGGTGATCGTTTTATTTAGCAAAAGGCGTTACAGGATCTTGCCCAGGTTTATCAGTTGGGTTTCACCGTTGGAGTCATCGACGCCATCGTTGTCGTTTACTATCAGAATATCGCCGTTGGGCAATATAGCGGCGCCTTCAACTTTTTCAAGCACTAACCCGCCGGAAGATGACAAGTCGTTCATCAGGTCATCCACCAGTACTTTCGAGAGCGTGTCGCCATCATTCATGCCATTCGTGTCAAATTTATAGAGTCTCTTGATAGCGGCATCTGGACCGGCTTGGTTATCGCGTTCAATCACCATGAACTCCCCGTTGCCGAGCGAAGTGATTTCCGACAGCCCAACCCAGCCGCCATGTTGTGACACCGGTGCGTCCAGCGGGTAGAAGAAAAATTTCCACTCGCCATTAGTTGTGTCGTAAACACCAATGCGGGGATTGGAATCCGAACCCCAAGCCCGTTGGAAGGCCAGGTACAGCTTACTGTCGTATTCGGCAATACCCTCAAGACCGAAACGGAGCTGAATGTCATTCAGTGATTCAGGCAGGCGGATGACCTCAGTGATCACACCATCGGCGGCTGTTTTAATAATCAGGTTATGCGTGTTAACAGGGCGTTTCGCATCATCAATAGTTCCGGCGCCCTCTGAGGCTACCCAGAAGCCGCCACCCGTGGCCAAGGCAATACCTTCAGGGTCAAGGTTGACGGTTTTATCATCATTGATCAGTTCATCCAGGTCGGCCTCGTCAAATACATTTTTGCGGCTGCTGTCTGTTGCATCGACCGTTGGATCTGCCAGGGGCGTCACGCTGATATTAGCAAGGACGTCGTTGTCGTCGCGGATCACAATTTCCTGATCGATCAGGGCGGGGCTATTGCTTAGATCAATTTTGAAAATGCGGCTTTGCTGATAGAAGCTGTCGTGCAGGCTATAGACCGTCTGGTTGTCATAAGCCGCCAGACCAGACAAGGCACCCCAGGGAATGGGTGTGCTGTCTGGGCGATCTGTGGATTGTACGGTAGGGTAGTTTGGCTGTTCAAATCCATGTTGATAGATATTTACAACAGAGCGAACTTTATCTCCGCGATCATCCACTTCGCTGGCCGCCACCAGCAAATGACGACTGGGGATTGCCTTGATACCTTCGGGGCCTTTACCTGCGGGAAGAACTTGTAAAAATTCAGGAGCTGCTGGGTCGGTGACATCATATACAAACAAAATGCTGGCACGCTCTGATGCAACCACGAGGAGTTTTGAGCCATCGTCAAATTCAACGTAATCCACATTCTCCGGCTCGTTACCTTTGTTTTTTGATCGGTCATCGGGGTAATGGCCTACTCTTACGGCCAGGTGATCATTTTCGTTGCCAGAATTAAACAGGGATGTACCTGTTTCGTCATAGATTGAGAATCCCCGGCTGCCACCATCCAAATCACCTTCGTCGGCAGTGGCAAAGATCTGGCGATTGATCCAGGAAACACCATCGGGTTCTTTGAGCACGGCATCCTTGGCGTTGGTTAGGGAGATCAGTGCCGGGTCTTCCTCTTTCGTGTCTATGTTAGTGAGATCAACCGTGCCGAGCGGAAAGTGATCCAGCACGTCACCCGTGGTCAGGTCGATCAGCGCAGCGTGGTTGTTTTCCTGGAAGGTAATCACTGCCGTATTATCTTTGTTGATATCAACATATTCGGGTTCTGGGTCCGCAGGGAAGAGGTCGGCTAGCCCGGCCAGTTCAACGGTGCGTTTTTCCCAGGTACCTGGTTTTCCAGAAAGATCGACAATATCCAGTGTTCCCGCCGGGCCTTGACCGGGAATGCCGATTTCTCCACCACCACTCTCACAGGCCTGTTCAGCGGCTTCATCATCTTCGGGGACGGGCTGGGCGTTAGCGGTACCACCCACACAAACTTCCTCATCGCGCTCATTCTCAATCACAATGGCGACGTGTTGGCCGTTGGGGCTAATCGCTACAGAGTCTGGCTGCCCGGAAAGAGGGATTTCCTGAATCACTTGATGAGTATGAATATTGATAACCGCCAGCTCACCACTCATATCGCGCATGAATTTGAGGTCTGAATCAGCATTTTCAGTGCCTGGCAGGATATCTCCACTGGAGGTATTCACTGCAACAAATGCATATTTCCCCTGCACGTCGACAGAGGTGGGTTCACCATTCAGAGCAATGGTGCCGGCTGGTTTTGGTTCAGACGGGCTGGAAATATCTACGAGCCCCAGTTGCTCCTGAGCGCTGTCGGTATAAACAAGGGTTTTGCCACTGTCGCTGGCCACCACGATCTCGGCGACGGTTTCTGTGTCGGTATTACAATCGGCCTGAATGTTTTGGCATACAGGAAATACGGCAATACGCTGAAAGTAGCTGGTTTCGGCCTGGGTGGATAAGGCGGCACTACAGAGCGCGACTGCCACCGAGAGTGGCAGTGGGCGGATTAGATTCTTCATTGTTAATTTCTCCAGATTAGTCATCAGTAGCGGGTCGACAACCAGTCAATTGCTGTGCTCGGTGAGACCGGTATAGCGATGAATCTAAAGGTCAAAAATGACCATGTAATGTCACTTTTATTAACGGCCTTAATGAGAAGGAATAGGTTGTGTGGGTAACCTGTTGTTTTGACAGTGGTCGGTACGCTCGACGCTAGGGTTATTTATTGGGCAAATAAAAAGCCTGTATACCCCAAGGTATACAGGCTTGATGGACAGCGATTACTTCACTTTAAATCCAGTGATCATGACGATGTCGTCAGTGCCGTAATCATCGACGTCGGACATTAAGTCATCGTTTGAATGCTGAATAGAAACCAGTGCCGCTTTGCCGTTACCAAAAAATTCAAACCCTGAAGGCTCGGCAGATTGGTCTTTCACCGAGAGCACCTTGACGCAGCCATCGGTCTTGATGTCGCGGTCTTCTCCGTCGGGCAGGCAGGCAAACACATCGCCGTTGCGGTGATCCTCAATCACATACATCACGCCGGTGATAGGCTGAAAGGCCAGGTTATCAACCGCGTTGAGGTCTGTGTCCCCTTCGACAAAACGGTTGACCTCGACTGAGCGCTCATCGGGATCGGCCAATAATGGATCAGAATCTACACCGCAGACCACTTCTCCGTAGTTTTTGGCGCCTTCATTACCCGTGTTAGTCCAGCAGAAGCGGATACCCTCACCGTCGAATACTGGGTCCGCATGCAGGTCTTCGGGGCGGTAGTAACCGGTGGCTCCGGCCTGATTGGCATCATCACGCGCTGTAGCGGCATTAACGGGAACCCATGCGGCATTGCCAATTTCACAACCCTGTCCGTATTGGGCCTTGGAATCACGGCAGGAAACCTGCATGGCGTGAACCGTTCCCGATGTCAGTGGCGACTCGCTCAAATCGAAAATTAGTCCGCCGGCATGGGGTACTTCCGGCACAAATTTAAAGATGGAACCGCCATCGACATCATCCTCAGCGGTACCGGGGCGAAGCTCATCACCGGCAATAATGACGCCCTCATCGGTTACAGTCAGCCCTTCCCAGGACATGGTTGGAAGCGCATCGCGCTTAACCACTTCGTTGGATAGTGCATTATCGGCATCGACGATGAGGCCTGTGGCACGATTAAGTACGGTGTGATTTGTCGTAGCAATGGGGTCAATAAGCTCATAAGCCTGACCGTTGCCGCTCTCTTCGGTGGCTAAAATTGTTCCCCAGGCTGTGGTGCGAATGCCGTCACAGCGATCCATGCCACGCAGCACGGTATCGACAATACCGCTGTCCAGGTCAATTCTTTGAACCGAGGGGTTATACTTTTGGACGAGCCCGGAGGGTAGGGTGGTGCCCAGATTTTCCGCGCCACCTTCAATGCAGAATACCGCGTGAGTGGGTTCATCTTCATTTGGCCAGAAGGAAAACATATCAGCTTTGTTGCCGGCCTGTCGGGTCAAAAAAGTGGCTTCCAGTCCGTCGGCCAGATCAATGACATCGCTGGCAGATTGGCTGCTATGGCGTTGAATATTTTCTTCTGATGAGTCTATTAGAGGTTGTTCAAAACCGAATAACTTTTGAGACTGTGCATGCAGTAGGTGCTCTACTTGCATGCCGAAATCGGTATTATTTTGTCCGGCGGCGATAGCACTTCCTGCCACAATAGAGCAAAGGGTGAGGGGTAGTAACAGCTTCTTATTCATGACTTTCTCCAAAAAAGTTCGTTAGCAATTTCAGCCAAACACCCGAGTGACAGCATGGCGCTGACTGCCCGATCAGGCTAGTGAGCTTGTATGAAAGTAATGAGAAGGAATTGTGAAAGATTTCTTATAGAACGGTGACATCATCCTATAAATAGAATTAACAATAACTGATAACACTTTGATAAATAATGGATCGTGTCTGTCATTGTAGCCGGTTGTTAAAGTAGTTTGTCAGCTTATTTTTAACGGTTTATTTGCGATGGCCTTTTCTGTAGAACCGATTAGACTAGTGTTAGACCACTGTGGAGCATGCGATGAAACACCCTGAAGCGACGGCCAACAACGCGGCCAGGTTGATTCCCGAAGTAGCCAACACAACCGAAGGCCACCGGTTGAGGCGCCACTACTCAGCCACGAATGTGACGGGTCTTTACTACGGTTGCTCGGCCTCACCCTTTGGCCGGATGTGGATGGTTTGGAAGACGGGTGTCGATGCTGATATTGGTGCTGATATTGGCGCTGGTATGGGGGGCGGTGTTAATGATAAGCCCGATACTTTTCGCATCCATCAGTTGGTGTTTGAGACCGACGATGACAACACTCTCGCGCAGATGTTGGATCGTGCGGGCAACTTGGAAAGTGGCCGGCGTGACGATGAGCGCGCGGCCAAATTAGCCGACCAGTTATTCCAGCGAGAGTGTCTTTCACCACCGGGTTTGCAGGCAGAGGGAACCCCGTTTCAGCGAGAGGTCTGGCAAGCGTTGTTGGCGATTCCCTTCGGCTCGGTAGTGACCTATCACCAGATTGCCAATGCTATCGGTCGGCCCACGGCTGTTCGGGCTGTCGCCATTGCGATTGGTGCCAATCCCATTGCCTGGTTAATTCCCTGTCACCGAGTGATTCGCAGCGATGGCTCGTTGGGTGGTTATCGTTGGGGGCTGTCTCGCAAACAGGCGATGTTAGCCTGGGAGGCGGAACGGGCATAAAGCCATAAGAGTCATTGCCCGATCACCCGGTGGGGTCACTTGCTAATGGCACACCATGTGAACGCTTTCTACATATAATAAAAGTAGCCAAATGCGATGAGGGCGTGACGACGATTTATCAAGGGTTGGCAAATGCGGTGGCAGTACTTCACTTGCTGCTGATTATTTACGGCTTGCTGGGAGGCTTGCTTGCCCTGTGGCGACGTTGGGCCCTGGCGATACATTTTCCCCTGGCCGTCTGGGTGTCAGCCATTGAGTTCACCGACTGGGTTTGCCCTCTGACACCACTGGAAAAATGGCTGCGAGAGTCCGCTGGGGCGCAGGCCTATTCCGGAGGCTTTGTTGAACACTACTTGTTACCAGTGATTTACCCGCCGGGTTTAACCCCGCAGATACAGATTGTTCTGGGTTTGATTGCCTTGGGAACCAATTTGCTGGTGTATGGCTATGTCTTTTACCGTTGGAGAGCTGCGGGCCGAAGGCCATAACCCATACGACAACGCTTTTTGGGTGTTGCCGGGCATGAAAACAAATAAAGCGTTTCACCCAGATCAACTTCCGTGAACAGCGGCCCGGGTCTTCATAACACGTTTTCAAACAACATAACTGTTTGATTTTTAACGATACAAAGATATGATCAAGTGACCAAGGGAATGCCAGAATAAATTAAGGAAGGTTGCACTATGCCTGCCGTGAAAAAACCTTTTCAAGTTCAACTCATTGTTTTAACTATAAAAACTGAAGTTCCGATCTCTTGCAGCCCGGGAACAAGGGGCCAAAGTGATATAGCGCCCGAGTCTTTATAATTAACTGTTATATTCTCTGGGGGACATACCCATGATGCTAGGTGCTGGCCCAATTGCTGATGGCCCGATAAGTGGAACTCCGTTGCAAGCTGCAACAGACGCCGTAGTCTCTAGCCCGCTTTTAAGCCCTGATGCAAAGATGGCCATAAAGGATTTTCTCAAAGAATCATACGAGGAAATATGGCACACTCTTGACGACTTGCTCTCCATCGACATCCCGCAAGAGCTGATGCAGTGGTGGGACGTTGTGGCTGAAATAATCAAAAACCTAATCACATGACAAGCCATACAATCACTAACACGCAGGCGGCTATTGCGATTAAATCTCGTAGGTGTGGGCATGAAGTTTTCCATGCGTCCACAATAGCTTCAGACCCGGGAATTACCGCATGGAACAAACAAATAATTAATTTTTTCATACGCCGTCCAATCGAATATAACAATCAAAGGCAGCGGATAAACCGCTGCTTTGGGCGTTAGCCGTTACCAACGAATAACAAAACTTAAGGGTTAATAACCATGCATGAAATCATCTGCCCTCACTGTAAAAAAGCATTCAAGATTGACGAAGCTGGTTATGCTGATATTTTGAAACAGGTTCGCGATAGCGAATTTGAGCAGCAATTGCATGAAAGGCTTGAACTGGCCGAGAAAGATAAGATCAACGCGGTTGAACTTGCAAAGGAAAAAGTAGGTAGTGAAATGCAGAAGGCCGCAGCTGCAAAGGACGCAGAAATCCAAGAATTAAAGGCAAAACTGGACGCCGGTGAAGTGGCGCAGAAATTGGCTGTTAACGAGGCTCTTAAAGCCATTGAGAAAGAGCGCGATACTCTCGCCAACGAGCTAAAGCAAGCAAAGCAGAATAACGAAACCGCATCAAAATTAGCTGAAGCCAATCACTCTAATAAACTTCAAGAGACTTCCGCTAATAAGGATAAAGAGATTCAAGAACTGAAAGCGAAGCTCAACGCCAACGAAGCAGCCCAAAAGTATGCTGTCACTGAGTCTGTCAACGCAGCAGAAAAGGAACGGGACCAACTGAAAAGTGATCTTGAGCGAGCTAAGTTAGAGAAGCAACTTGCCGAAAAATCGTTGAAGGATAAATACGAAACACAGATAAAAGATCGTGATGACGCGATTGAACGCCTTAAGGATATGAAGGCTCGCTTATCGACCAAGATGGTTGGAGAAACTCTCGAACAACACTGCGAGACCGAGTTCAATCGAATTCGAGCAACCGCTTTCCCTAAGGCATATTTCGAAAAAGACAATGACGCTCGAAATGGTAGCAAGGGCGATTTTATTTTTCGAGATTCAGATGAGTCTGGCATTGAGGTCGTTTCAATCATGTTCGAGATGAAGAACGAGAATGATGAGACGGCGACCAAGAAAAAGAATGAAGACTTTCTTAAGGAACTCGATAAAGATCGAAATGATAAGAAATGTGAATATGCTATTTTAGTATCGCTCCTTGAGTCTGATAGTGAGCTATACAACAGTGGTATTGTTGATGTGTCCCATCGTTATCCGAAGATGTATGTAGTGCGCCCGCAATTCTTTATCCCGATAATCACATTGTTACGAAACGCAGCTCTAAACTCACTAAAATTCAAGACAGAGCTCGCTTTAATGAAAGAGCAGAACATTGATATAACGAACTTTGAGAGCGAGCTAGACGCGTTTAAAACAGGATTTGCTCGAAATTACGAGCTAGCGTCTAAAAAGTTTAAAACGGCTATTCAGGAAATCGATAAAACCATTGATCATCTTCAGAAAACCAAAGATGCGTTGCTTGGTTCTGAAAATAATCTCCGACTGGCCAATAACAAAGCAGACGACTTAACCGTTAAAAAACTGACTAGGAAGAATCCGACAATGTCCGCAAAGTTCACTGAACTTAAGAGCATTGATTCATCTGATTCTATATGAATCCTGGACTTTACGAGTGCCGAGCAAGGTACGGCTAACAAGCCAAGCAAGCGGAAGCAGTAAACTGCGCCGCTTCTTTAGGCGTTACCAGTGGGAAAGGGCAGCAGCCTTGTTCTGGTTGGTTTTTTTACTCCCGTTTCTCGATTCTTACCTTAGCTAGGTGCCCCCCT
>Ga0209121_10003244_pt1 | contig 15836 bp, 13 predicted proteins | sample Cruoilmetagenom3_FD_187292 | JGI IMG/M metagenome (GOLD analysis project Ga0209121, IMG submission 187292) | Oil polluted marine microbial communities from Coal Oil Point, Santa Barbara, California, USA - Sample 3 (SPAdes) (version 2) | ecosystem: Environmental > Aquatic > Marine > Oil seeps ...
TTGAAGAGGCAGATTTACTAATGGATAAGCAGGCTGTTCTGAAAAGGCTTACGGATTGTATGGAAGAAATCAGGCAGCGGTTTTCCGTCAAGGCTCTTGCAATTTTCGGCTCGATTGCTCGCGATGAAGCGGCACAAGATAGCGACATCGATGTGCTGGTGGTATTTGAACATAAGGCCGGTTTCGATCTGTTTATGGATCTGAAGTTTTATCTGGAAGAATTGTTAGCAGCGCGAGTTGATCTGGTCAACGACAAAGCGCTTCGACCACAGGTTCGCCGGGCAATCGAGCAGGAGATGATTCTTGTCGCGTGACACTAATGGAAACGCACACAGCACAAATCAACAACATGTTTTTAATAGGCGCAGGATTCACAAGAGCTGTATTTCCAAACGCACCACTCAATAAGGATTTATTAGCAGTACTATGCAAAGGCTCCGCATGTACCACACTTAGTAAATACTCTAGAAAATACAAAAGCAAAGATATCGAAATTCTATTGACTCATTTAGACTTAGAAATACTTCGTCCCAAAGCCAGACAACAAACTGCTTTACGAAAAGTCCGAAACGATATCGGGCAACAACTTGCACAGTATTTTGGTCAATTTCGTTTTGAGAAAGAAATCCTCAAAAGAAGCGGTTGGTTAGAACAGCTCGTTAAATTGTTTAACGAAAACGATGCAATCATAACCTTAAACTACGATTGTTTCCTCGACGGGCTGCTGGATTATTATGAAGTATGGTCACCAAGTAAAGGGTATGGAGCTGTCGAAGTTGATGTGCCCGACGCGTCATTTAGCAATCTACCAAATCCCAAGAATATCCTTATTTACAAAATACACGGCTCAGAGAACTTCCATACAAGCGCCGTTCAATCGGACCACGTTGATCCAAGACATATCGGCTTGGCAGTTGAGGAAGGTCGGATATATCCAAAATCTGGAACTGGTAGTAAATTGGGAGTCCTCGCGGGCAGGCCATACATAATCGCTCCCAGTTTCTTGAAGGTATTCTATCCACAGACCAACCGAATGATGAATGAGGCTCTCCGAGCTGCTGTACTAGCCAGAAACTTCGTGATAATCGGAAGCAGTCTCAGACCAGAAGATAGCCACCTGTGGCTGTTGATAGACAACTTTTGCCAGCAAAGTAGCAGAAACAATAGGAAGAAACTGATTATTATGGATCCTCATGCAGACGATATCCAAAGTAGGCTTGAGGAGAATTACCCCCAAATAGAAAAGCGTGTAGATATAGATGTAATCAAGAGATGTTTATTAGAAGAATCTCTCGAAGTGCTCACAGGTAAATTAGACGGGAGAAATGGTATCCACTGTCATAGAGAGTTGAAATGAAAAACAACGATAACATATTTCAGAAACTTGATTTTATTCGAGCAATTGTTGCCGAAGACCTCAAGACTAACAAATGGGATGGGCGTGTGGTCACGAGATTTCCGCCGGAGCCGAACGGGTATCTGCATATCGGGCACGCCAAGAGCATCTGCCTGAACTTCGGCATTGCGGCGGAATTCAACGGACGATGTCACCTGCGCTTCGACGACACGAATCCGGAAAAGGAAGAGCAGGAATACGTTAATTCCATTATTGAGGATGTTCGCTGGATCGGCTGGGACTGGGGCGAGCACCTTTATTACGGTTCGGACTATTTCGAGCAGATGTACGAGTACGCTTTGCAGCTTGTAAAAAAAGGCAAGGCGTACGTCTGCGACCTGGCGGCCGAGCAGACGCGCCAGTTCCGCGGTACGCTGACCGAGCCGGGTAAGGACAGTCCCTATCGCAATCGTTCGATCGAGGAGAATATGGACCTGTTCGAGCGGATGAAGGCGGGTGAATTCCCGGACGGCTCGCGCACCCTGCGGGCGAAAATCGACATGGCGCATCCTAATCTGAATATGCGCGATCCCGTGATGTATCGCATTCTGCACGCCTCGCACCACCGGTCCGGCGACAAATGGTGCATCTACCCGATGTACGACTGGGCCCACGGGCTCGAAGATTCCGTCGAACGGATAACGCATTCGATCTGCACGCTGGAATTTGAGAACCACCGGCCTTTGTACGACTGGTTTCTCGATGAGCTGGACGCGTACCATCCGCAGCAGATCGAGTTCGCCCGTCTTAATCTGACCTACACCGTGATGAGCAAGCGAAAACTCCTGCAATTGGTGCAGGAAGGCCTGGTCGGCGGCTGGGACGACCCGCGGATGCCGACTATCAGCGGAATAAGAAGACGGGGCTACTCGCCCGAATCGATCCGGGAATTCTGCCGGCGCATCGGCGTCAACAAATTCAACAGCACGGTCGATATAGCGCTGCTGGAACACTGCCTGCGTGAGGATTTGAACAAAACGTCGCCGCGAGTGATGGCAGTGCTCCGGCCACTAAAGGTGGTCATCGACAACTACCCCGAAGGCCAAACCGAGCAGCTCGATGCTATCAACAATCCGGAAGATGCGAGTGCCGGCACGCGCAAGGTGCCTTTCTCGCGCGAGTTTTATATCGGGCGGGCGGATTTCATGGAAGAGCCGCCGAAGAAATTCTTCCGCCTGGCCCCCGGCCGGGAGGTCCGGCTGCGATATGCGTATTTTGTGACCTGCACCGACGTGGTTAAAGACGCAAACGGCGAGGTGGTCGAGCTGCACTGCACGTACGATCCCGCCACGCGGGGCGGCGACGCTCCGGACGGACGCAAGGTCAAATCGACGCTGCACTGGGTCTCGGCAAAACACGCCGTCGAGGCCGAAGTCAGATTGTACGACCATCTGTTTACGAAGGAGAATCCCGACGACGTGGCCGAGGGCGAGGATTTCAAATCCAGCCTGAATCCCGACTCGCTGGAGATCCTGCATTCGTGCCGGATCGAGCCTTCACTGGCGGATGCCAAGCCTCTGAGCCGGTACCAGTTCGAGAGGCTGGGCTACTTCTGCGCCGACAAGGACAGCACTAAGGAAAAGCCGGTATTCAACCGAACCGTCGGCCTGCGCGACACCTGGGCAAAAATCCAGAAGGCACAAAAAAAATAGCAAGTACGGCGGGCAGCTGAAGCGGGAAATGTTTTCTTCATTTGTAGAAAATCATTCTCAACGATGAAACAAGTAATATCACCCCGAAAACCTTTCGCAGAATATCTTCCGGGATGTTGGTTGCGAATTTGGCGCCCACCAGGCCGCCGAAAAAGAAGCCGAGACATATCAGGCCGGCTATTTTAAAATCCACGAAACCTTGTTTGTAATATGTCCACGCGGCGAGCAGACCAATCGGCGGAACCATCAGCGCCAGCGTCGTGCCCTGAGCGGTGTGCTGCGAGAGACCGAACAAAAGAACCAGCGAAGGAATGATAATTATCGCTCCCCCAATACCGATCAGGCCGCTAAAAATACCGGTTACCAACCCCAGAAGCAAATATAAAAATACGTTCATAATACTTTGACCTCGCTTCAAATGCAGCCTGTGGCTTCAGCGCAACTTCGGAACTTCGCAACCACGGCTAACAATAAAATCTCAGCCGAACAGCTCAGTAAATTTCTCCTCGATGTCGGGATGTTCACACAGCGTCTGGCCGATCAGGACCGCCCTTACACCGGCGGACATCAGCTTTTCGACGTCGGCTCGCGTCTTTATGCCGCTCTCGGCGACCAGCTCATCCTTACTATCGAGAAGCCCTCCCAGGCGGCTGGTCGTGTTCAAATCGACCTGCATTGTCGTCAGGTCGCGATTGTTAATCCCCAGAACGCTGTAACCTTTCTTGGGAAAGCCTATCATGCTGCGAACCGTCAGCAGGGAATCGGCCTGGTAGACCTCCAGCAGTACGGTGAGCGTCAGTTCGGCAGCGGCAATCATCAAGTCCATCAGCTCGCCCGGTTTAAGAGCCTCTGTGATCAGCAGTATCGCATCGGCGCCGGCGGCGCGAGATTCATAAACCTGCCAGAGGTCGATGATAAAATCCTTTCGCAGAACGGGTAGATCCACTTCCCGGCGAATCTGACTTATGTATTCGAGCCGGCCCTGAAAGTACTTTTCATCGGTAAGGACGCTGATTGCGTCGGCGCCGCATTTCTCGTAGGTCTGCGCGATTTTCACAGGGTCGAAATCCTCGCGAATCAGCCCGGCCGAAGGCGAGGCCTTTTTGACCTCTGCAATAACGTTTATGCCCCGCCGGTTAGGCTTGGTGACGGCCTTGTAGAAATTACGGCACTTGGGAAGAGAGCGAACCTGCTGTTTGAGCTCGTCAAGACTTCTCTGCGAACGCCGAGAACGCACCTCAACTTTCTTGTCGGCAATTATCTTGTCTAATATGTTCGCCAATTCAACTTATCCTGCAACCTTGACATAGCCCATGCGGAGCTCATCGAGAGTATTCGCCAGCACTGTCTGCTCTTCCTCGCTCAAATTGCCCTTGGTTTTCTCCTCAAGCGTCTCGAGCATATCGATATTGTATTTCGCAAGCTCCAGATCGGGCTCATGTTTTTCCTGCCCCTTGAACTGCAATAAACCCAAAGCAAACAAGGCTTGCGTTGTGAGCATACTGATAAGTGCGGCGAGATTACCTTCCGGCAACGGCCCGCGAGGCCTGTCTTCTTCCTGCTTATCTTTCTTCTCAGCTTCCTCCTGTGCGGCTAATATCTCCTTCTCTTTCTGTGCTTGTTGTTTCCAGTCATCATCGACTATGATTTTTTTCTCCTGCTCTTTTTCTTTGGCCATAATGTTAGGTCCCTGTAAATATCCTTCCCTATTTTCGATATTTTTTCATACTTCTGTCAATATCACGTTTTTGGTCGCGCTTCGCTATAGCCTGTCTTTTGTCGTATTGTCTTTTGCCCCTGGCAAGGGCCAATTCTATTTTTGCCAGGCCCCTGTCGTTAAAATAAATCCGCAGGGGCACAAGAGTGAAACCTCTCTGTTCGAGCTTAGTTTTTATCTTGCGGATTTCCGCCTTGTGCAGCAGCAGCTTTCTTTTCCTGGTCGGGTCATGCTGCCTGGCCCCGGCCTGCCGGTACTGGGCCACCCCGGCACCGACGAGCCAGCATTGCTCGCCCTCAATTCTTGCGTACGAGCCGCTCAGGTCGCCGCCGCCGGACCGAAGCGATTTAACCTCGGTACCCAAAAGTCCGAGGCCGGCCTCGTACTTCTCGATAATCTCGAAGTTCCTGTAAGCCTTCTTGTTGACCGCCACCGGCCCTTCTTTATTCTTATCCTTGCGCGATTTTGTTGCCATTTGCACTATGATAGCAGAAGATATTCGACTTTGCCATAATCGGCCGGCTCAGCAAATTCGATTGGTACCATACAGAGCTTAATCAAGTTCGCTAATCTAACATAAATCCCAGTTTGAAGCAATCGTGCGGTTGGTTGCCGCTAATGTCCGTTTCCCGCTCTCAGCGAATCCAGAAGCTTGCTTATATCATCGGCCATCTTACGCTTTCCGGTCGATTTAGCCAGGGCAAGCGCCTTTTCGGCAGTGGCTACAGCATCAGCCATTCGACCAGCCGACGCATAGGCGCTTGTCAATACGTTCATTACCTGAATTTTCCTGTTAGCGGCTAAGCCGGGATAGCGTTCGCCAAGCCGAAGTGCCTCCTGGTATTCCACGATTGCCTGCTCAAACTGCGCATCTGCAATCAACACGCTGCCGAGCTGCATGTGCGAATCCGGGTAGTCCGGCCCGTTGCGAACTGCCATCCCGGCGGCGTTATAAGCTTCCCGCACATCACCCATTTCCTGTAACGCGCTTGACCTGATTACCCAGCCTAAAACCGACTGTGGATGAATCTTGAGCATATCCTCAACGATGGACAAAGCAGCATTTGGCCGGCCGTCACCGATTATCTTTAAGCACGCGGAGAGCAAATGCCGTTCGGCTCTTTGCCTTACGTCAAGAAGGGCCGGATTATCCGGTATTATCGATAATCCTTCCCTGCAATATTTCATTCTCTCTAAGAAACTTTCGGTGCTGTTTGTCAGCAGCAGGTAGGTCGATGCCTCGTACAGCCGCTTGAACTCTGAAAGCCATTTTTGCTTCTGTTGTTCACTGTAGCCCGTCCAGTCGATATGGCGATAAACGGAGTCGCTCCTGATGTCACGAATGAACTTCATGAACATCGAATTGCCGCCGGCTCGATCGTCTGTTACAAATTCAATGAAAGGCGAATAGTCGCTGTTGACGGCATAGCTCTTGACGTGTCGCTCTAAATCCTCCTTATCACCGATATAGCAACTCATCAGATCCTGGCTGTTATTGATGTTTATCAGCGACAGGCTCTCACGCACTCCTTCTTTTCCGAGCTCGTCTTCTATGTATTTCGGCGAAAAATACTGCGGCTGTTCCGAGCCAACCACGAGATAGTACCATGCCGGACTTGGTGTCATATACCAAATCGTAACATGAGGAAACACGTCCATCATCGTGCCTATGATGCTGTTCAGCACAGGGGTCGGCTCGTAATTATGCGTTGGTATCCAGGACAAAAACAGGCCGTTTTCGTTGAGATGATCCCTGGCGCTTTCGTAGTACTCTTTTGTGTAAAGGGATGCATTCTCGGCAAAGTGTCTTGGGTGGATCGAATCGTTCACTATCGCATCGTATTTGACATCCGTCAGGTGGATATAGTTTTTCGCGTCCATATAGACTATATTTACGTAATCGTCCAGACGGTCCCCGAGATTAATATGTTTAAAGAACCGCAAAGAAACGTCAACGACTTCCGGAGCAATTTCCGCACAGTCGGCCCTCTCCGGATTGTGCAGGGCCAGGCACGACATAGTCTCCCCCGATCCGAATCCAACCGATAAGACTTTCTTCGCATTGCTGTTGAGCAGAACGCCAAAATGACCCAACATCTTCTGGTCGCTGCGCCAAAAATAAGTATCGCCTGCTATTCTCTGACCTGATGCATAAAGATACAACGTGTCCTCTTCCGGGTCCCTGTAAAGCGACACAGCCGTAGTGACGCCCTCTTTCACCTCCAAAAGCTCAAGCTGCTGCGGCAGCATCGGGTTGCTGGCCACAACGGTATCGAACAAATTGGTCGGTCCGGCCGCGGCAACGACCGTAAGCACTCCAGCCGTCGCTAATAGTCCGAACCGCCTGAGCCGTTCGGAACTGTGAACAAACATCAGGCATATAATTCCCGCAATCCACACGCCGGCCAAACCGAGAATCGTGATGCTGATCTGCAGTCCACCGAGTGGGATCAGAACAAATCCCGTAATAATACCACCTATCACCGCACCTATTGTATTTGCCGCATAAGCCGTTCCTGTAGACCGGCCGACTTTGTGAACATGGTTAGTCCAGGCCTGCAAAGCTATCGGAAATCCAATGCCCATAATAACGGCCGGCACCAGGAACAAAAACGCGCTCTGCACAAGCGGCTTAATCATAAAGGTCGAAAATGGAATAAGTTTGCTTGCCTGCTCGACTTCCGCATTAACCCGCGGCATGATATCCGACGACCACAATATGAGCACCGGCAGGTAAAACAATCCACACAGGCCCAGTAGAAATAAGGTAACCGCAAGCCCCAGGGCCGGAACCTTCAGGGACTTGACGAGTCCGCTGCCTATTGCCGCCCCGATTACATTGCCCAGCAGATAGATAGTGAGCACCGCCGAAAACACATAAGTAAAACCGCTAAGCAGATGAATGATACTTCGCATCCACAGCAGCTCATATCCTATGCTTATCAGCCCGCTCATAAAGAATGCGGCAATCAGCATATAAAACCTGCCGTCCGGCTTTTTTGCTGTGACCTGCTCGCGGCCCCGCGCTGCGGCATTCTCAGCCGCTTCTCCGCTTACCACCCTGGATAAACGCGACAAGCTCCATCCGCTAAACGCCACCAGAAGATTGAGCGCCGCCGCTATATACAGTGTACCCATAACCCCATAAGCACGGATCAAAACGAATCCGGCAAGGAAGCAGCCTGCCGCCGCTCCGAGGGTGTTCAACGCATAGAGCCTGCCCACCAGATGGCCGGCTTCCTTTTCGAATGCAGTCACAAATCGCCCCAGCAGCGGCAAAGTGCTGCCCATCAGCAGCGATGGCACGAGTAAAATCGCCGCCGATATCAGCACCTGGACTATCAGCAACTGCGCGTTCGTGGGGCCGTATGAGCGATAGAACCAAACATAAACATTATCCGCCACTCTAAGCGCAAAGGGCAATGATACCGCTGAAATCGTCACAAACGTTTCAAGCAAGAAGTACAGCCGCAGCCGTCTGCTAATACGGTCGCTGTACCGGCCCATTATTAAAGCACCGAGAGCCAGCCCCCCCATAAACGTCGATACGACAATGCTCGACGCGTAAACCGTATTACCAAACGTTAGTTTCAGCAGGCGAACCCATACCACCTCATCTATCAATGAGCAAGCCCCGGAAACAAAATAAATCAGCATAATCCAGCCGACACCCGCCCGTCCCCAAACAGTGCCGGCACCACCCTCGGTATCCTGCCGGCCGGTCTCAATTCTCTCCTGGGTATTCTCAGCCATTTTCTCTTCAACTAATTCTGCGCCATGTATCTTTTTCGCAGGTGCTTATTCTAATCCTGCTTTCCTTGAGAGCTAAAGGGCACAGTCTAACATAAACTGTAGATATAGACAAAGTCCAAGTTAGATTAAGATACTTACAAAATTACCGTTTGATAATAAGAAAGCGGCCTTATGCATATTAGCATAAGACCGCTTGTAAACAACCGAAGCAAGAATAATCTATACGTGACTAAACTACAAACACGTACGGTGTTCTATAAGCGGGTTGAATACCCGATTAACGCCGTATTAGAAATCACGTACGACTACGGAATCCTCGCCTACCATATACTGATCCGATTCCTGGATCTTCAGATTGTAAACCTTGCCGGTGAAGCTTCTCGTTGTAACGCTCTTGATGCCGACCGTACCGGTTAGTGTTTTCAATCTTTGGCCACTGGTCAGGTCCTGTGCGGCTACCCATTGCCCGGAATCGAGCATGAAGCAGTGTGCGCACACGACGTTGATAGTATTTCCGCTATCCAGGACGATGTCGCGACAAACGAAAGTACCTTCGTGCTCTTGTACTGTCTCGATTGTCTGGCTCGCAGTGACCTGCGAAATCTGGACGAGCTTGCCGTCCACCATCGCGGGTGTATCAGCAAGGAAACAACCTCTGCCCTTCGCCGGAGGACCGGCACCGGCACCGCCACCACCGCCGGCACCGCCGACGCCGTCATGTACCAGCAGTGAATCCAGTCTATCCTGGGGTTCACTTCCAATTGTCGGCACGCCACCTATCCTGATGTCTCCGCCGTCCCAGAAGGTATAAATATTATCATCATTGATACCGCAGAACGAGCGTTTTTCCTGCCCAACGTGGATGTCCAAAAACAATACGTTTTGTGCATCTTCCTGGTGGGCGATAGCATTGCCGATTTTAACTGATTCTTTGCCGCCGTCAGGATTGAAGAGACTTATGTCTTTGGCGGTTCCACCGGGGGAATCCTGCCACGGGTTCCTGTCGGCTGCTACCGCCATACCAGGCTCGCTCGATGTGGTCAGAGCATACAGACCAAACGGCATATGGTAGGAGTAGCTGCAATGCGTTTCCGGCTCAATACCGAAATCCCAGAGATCGATAAGGTCCCTGCTGCCAGCGCCGTCGTCGGCCGGCTTGAATTCCGAAGCCCCGGAATCGCCTTTGCATAGAAATGACTTGGGCGTCACCTCGGCATACTTGACCAGAAGGTAGAAGCAGGACGAGATGTTTCCCGTGCCGCCACTGCCGTCCCCTGCTACGCCGTAAGCGCCAAATCGATTCAGGGCCTGCCAGTCAGGTATTCTTGCCAGCCACGTACTGTTTCTGCCGCCGGAACGAGGCAGCTCGTCCTCGTAGTCGTTGGCATAGATCAGCATGGCCTTGCCGATACCGGACAGGTTTGTTCCGCAGACCATTCTAAAGGCAATCTGCCTCACCCTGGCCAGCGCGGGCATCAGGATGCCCATGAGCAGTGCTATGATCGAAATAACGACCAGCAGCTCAACTAATGTAAAACCTTTTTTCTTCATCTTGTTCTCCTTTTACTTTTCGAGATTCGCTTGCCCGACCGTTCATATATTACGCTTCGGTTTAGATTTTAAATAGATAAATGCCTACTGTCGCACACACATGAGACACCAAACACCCCTTCTTTCTCCCGCGAATCTCCTCGATTAGTTAATGTAGTTATAACGGTCGGTCCTAATTCACAAAACCGGTTTTTCCAATCAAATTCGTGCAATCAACTCTTCGTAACGCCTCACTTACTGCCTCGCCAACTCAAAGGCATACATACAAAATACAAGCAACAATTCCTTTCGGCAGGTGGGTTCTTGGTATGAAATTGGGACCAAAATTATGATGACAGCTTCAGATTTATAATAAAGAACTTTTCAAACCTACCTGCATCTATAATAAAATTTTAGCACAAGGTAACGTAACTGTCAAATGAATTTCGTCAAATTTTGAGAGGTTCTTGAAACTTTTTTACAATTAGTATATAATCCGCATTTTTAGTCCGGAATCGTGGATATGAGCACCCAGAAAAATTACAAAAATATAAAAAAGCTGTTGAAAAACCACCACCAGGACCATCTATTGGCATTCTGGGACCAAGTAGACAAAGACCAAAGGCTAAATCTACTTGCACAAATCCGGCAGTTAGACCTCGAAAAAATAGACTTTTGGGTAACTCATTTCGTTAAAAACCTTGCTTCTGCTGCAATAAACGCGGATTTTACCCCTGCTTTTTCCTATAGTCCCATTCCAGCAGGCCCTCAGGAGAAACGCAAATATTCAAAAGCCGTTAAATTGGGCAAAGAATTGATATCAGCCGGCAAGGTCGCCGCCTTTGTCGTCGCGGGCGGCCAGGGAACACGCCTCGGATTCGACGGGCCCAAGGGGAATTTTCCTATTAGTCCTATAAAGAATAAAACGTTGTTTCAAATTTTTGCCGATTCCATCGCCGCCGCCTCGCAAAAATATCAAGCCGACTGCCCCTGGTATGTCATGACCAGCCCTTTGAATTACGGCCAGACCAAAGAGATTTTTCGCAAAAATAATTATTACGGTCTGGGTGAGAAAAACGTCTTTATCTTTCAGCAGGGCACATTGCCCAATTTCAGCGCGACCGGCAAAATCCTCCTCGCCGACAAAGCGAACATCGTCTGCTCACCCGACGGCCACGGCGGAAGCCTCATGGCCCTTTACCGCAGCGGCGCCCTCGACGATATGAAAAGACGCGGCGTGGAATTCCTGAGTTATTGGCAGGTCGACAATCCCCTGATAAATATCTTTGACCCGCTTTTTATCGGTCTGCACGTTCTCGAAGAGGCCGGGATGTCCTCGAAGGCGCTTATAAAGGCCGGACCGAAAGAAAAGGTCGGAAACTTCTGCCTGGTTGACGGAAGGGTAACCGTCATCGAATACAGCGACATGCCTGATGAGCTGGCCGAGAAACGAAATCCCGATGGCTCGCTGGTCTTTGAACTCGGCAGTATCGCCATCCACATCATTAACCGCGCATTCGTGGAAAAGTTGAACGCCGACGATTTCTCTTTGCCGCTGCACAAAGCGGTAAAAAAAATCCCGCACATTGACGAGAATGGAAACGCAGTCGAATCCGACGGCGTAAAACTGGAGAGCTTTGTTTTTGATGCACTGCCGCTGGCCTCGAAATCGGTTATATTAGAAACAATCCGGAGCGAAGAGTTTGCCCCCACAAAAAATGCCGCCGGCGTCGACAGCGTTGAAACCACGAGGAAGATGATGATCGCCCGTGCCGCCGACTGGCTCGAATCGGCAGGTGTCACTGTTCCCAGAAAACCGGATGGCTCTCTCGACTGTGTCCTCGAAATCGCCCCGGGCTTCGCGCTCGATAAAGAAGACATCAAAGAGAAGCTGAATCGAATTCCCGATATCAAACCATCCGACAGAATCTACATATTCTGAGGCCGTGCAGTATCTTTGAACGGGCCCCAATCGGAAGCTTCGCAGCTATTTCGAAGAGAATTTATATGCAGTCACAGTCGAATACTTCTGCCCCGGATGAAGTACTACGGACGGGAAGTCGGGCTTATTCGGTGAATCCGGGAAGTGCTGCGTCTCCAGGCAGAATCCGTAGTTCTTCTGATATACTTTGCCGGCTTTACCGATAACGGAACCATCCAGGAAGTTGCCGGTATAGAACTGGACGCCCGGCTGGGTGGTATGAATCTCCATAACTCGTCCGCTTGTCGGCTCATGCACCTTTGCGGCCAGAGCCAGAGTACCGCCGCTGCTGTTAAGCACGTAATTATGGTCGTATCCGCCCTCAACCTGCCCGATTCGGGAGCCGATAGTCATCGGCGCGGTAAAATCCATCGGCGTATCTTTGACGTTCCTGTTTTCGCCGGTAGGTATAAGGCCTTCGTCGACGACGGTGTATTTATCGGCGTTGATCATCATCTCGTGACCGAGGATATCACCGGTTCCCTGCCCGGCAAGATTGAAATAGCTGTGATTCGTCAGATTTATAACGGTCTTCTTATCTGTCTCGGCATCGTAGCTGATCTCTAATTTATCGTCCTCGGTCAGGGTATATATGACGCTGCATGCCAAATTGCCCGGATAGCCTTCTTCGCCGTCCTCGCTGATATAGCTCAACTTAACCACTGCTCCGGCACCCTTGACACTTAAGTCTTCGAGCCTCCATACCACTTTGTCAAAACCTTTGATACCGCCGTGAAGGTGATTCACGTCGTTGTTTGCCGCCAGTTTATACTCAACGCCGTCGAGGTTAAATACGGCCTTACCGATACGATTGGCATATCTGCCGACGATCGCGCCGAAATAGGGGTGCTCGCCGAGATACCCGTCAAGCTTATCGAAACCCAGCGTAATATCGGCTAAATTTCCATCCCTGTCCGGCACCTCCAGCGAGACTAAAATCGCCCCGTAGTTCATTATCCTGGCCTTGAGGCCGTTGGTATTCGTCAGGGTATATAAGTCAATCTGCTTGCCATCGGGCGTTTTACCAAAAGATTCTTTCTCAGCACTCATTTGCCTGGTCTCCTTAACTACGGGCTTAGCTTCCGGCTTTGTTACAGCCGCTTCCTTTTTTTTGCAGCCTGACATGAAGATTACAGCCACTGCCAAAACCAGCTTAATCCAAACTCTCGCTTCCATCTTTATACTCCCTACTAAAAATTGCGTTCCTACGACCGCTACTGCAAGGGGCCGTTTGTTAACCACTCCTAACAAGATGGAATTTAACAACAGCAAAATGAAATGTCAAAATAAATATGCAAACAGGAGCATAACCCACGAAATTTACCGAATATAGCCTGAAAAAAAGACCGAAAAACCAACATAAACGACAGGTAAAACATTAAAGCGAGGGCCACAGCCAGCAGAGGAAAAGAAACAGTTATGGAACCAAACCAAAGCATACCGCTAAGATTAGCAAAACAAGATAATTACATAATAACGCTCGAATTAAATGACCTTTTTGTACATTTAGCATGAAAAAAGCGATATTCTTGAACTTATTTTAAGCAATAAGAGCCATAATTGCATATTACAATATTATCTGCATTTAAAAGGCAAAAATAAATGCATAATTTTTAAAAAATACTACATTTTTTGCTTGCATTTATCTGCGCAGCGTCTATTATGGTATTTCATAATAAAGGTTTGTCTGGCTTACAAAAAATTTCTGTGCAGTTATCAGGTAAATCAGTTTGGGGGTAGTTTGGCATGTGTAGCGAAAGGGAAAGGGCGATCCGGTCGGTTAAGGTCAGGAAAGAACAATACAAAAGGGGAATCTGTGCCATAAAGCAAAAAAACTGGCACTCAATTAAGGAAGTGGAATTATATTTGGCAAAGATATCCGAATGTGATGAAACACTCAGAAAGTTGAGAGAAAATTGATTTTACCATTTATTGTCTTGTAATGTTTTTCAAACATAAGTGTCAAGTGTTTTGTTAAAGTTGCTACGTTGTGGTTGTGTCACTTTATAAAATCCAACAGTAATAAGGGTGCTTCTTATGAAAAAGGCAGATTCGAGATTAAAAAAAGGGAGGCCGTCCGAGAAAAATGCTCGCTTGCTTCGTGCTGAAGCTTTAGAGTTGATATTGGGCAAACGCCAAAAATCAATCGAAGATTGCAAACTTACATTTAAAGAAATTGAGCAGGAATTACAGGTAAATAGAAGGCGCGCAAAGTCAATCTTCAGGGAAATTTCGGAAATATCGGCTGATGTAACGTTTATAACCGATGGCATACTTGTCAAACGAGAAACATACTACCATAAGCATCTTGGGATGGACCGGAGGCTCAAAGATGCTTTAGCCAACAAAGTTGTTGATATTTTTCCTAATGATGTCAACACAGTTGCCTGTTCGGGAGGCACTACTGTGGCAATTTGCGTCAAACGCTTCGCGGAAAGGAGACGTTATCACGAATTTTTCACAAACAACGTTGGCGTTATCGACCAGGTCGGAGGATCAAGAGAAATAGGAAAAGTTGTATTGACCGGCGGCATTTATGATTCTGATGTTCATGGGTGTGTCGGGGATCAATCAATCGAAGAGTTTAAGAAAGCCAGATGTGAAGCTGCCTTAATCGGCGTCTCAGGTATTAATAAGGAAGGTGAGCTGTTTGTAAAACATTGTTTCGAAAAGCCCGTCAATAAGCAAATAATTAAATTCACAAAGAGTTATATCTTTATAGTCGCAGACATAAATAAGTTCACGCAGGAAGATTCCTGGCAGTGGGCTACTATAACCACTGATATATTGAGTGACCAGGAAAGAAAAGGTCTGGCGGTATACGTTGTAACTAATTCTCTTGATAAACTTTCAGACAAAAAAAAGCGTGAACATGCAAAAAAAGTAATTGCCTCTCTGAACAAAATGGATAGGGTGACAGTTGTATTGGTCGAGTAATTATTTCTGATTTTTATAAGAACTTTTTAGGTTTTGGTAGTTATTTGAAATTGTGTTTGTGTTCAATCAAAAGTTAAAATTAGTTTTCGATTATAAACTGATTTCCTTAAAAGTAAGGAGGTGAAAATTCGTGAGCCGTCACAAATTTAAGAAAGGAGATGTCGTAGCATTGAGGAGTGACTATCTTGACGACTTCAACTTCGTCAAAAAACATAAACAGGGAACGGTATCGAGATATGATGATGCCTTGGTAGTCGTATCTATGCCACATTATGTAACCATTTGCCCTTATGAAAGCGACTTAAAAATCGTATCTTCTGTAGATAAATCTGTTAAGGTTTGATAATTTCTGGTTCATAATGCGTGCCTAGAATTTCATACAATCTGAGATTAACGAGTTAGCAATTTTCTATATCCGATATGCATCCGATTATAACTGATTCCGACAGGCTGGATTCATTTCTGTTTTGACTTACTGAACTTTCGGCCCAGTATGTTCTGGAAAAATATTTCAATAGTGTGTAATATTTCTGTTGGTTTTCAACTTTAAGTTAATGGCGGTCTGCGAACCGTCTGTGTAGAGCAGGTCAAACCAGACCAGAAGATGCTGTTATGGCTGAAGAAAGATGTTGGGGCGAATGTGGGGGTAAGCGGCCGGCCGAAACGCCACAGGGACTTTGCCGTCAATGCTTAATGAAACTGCGCCAGTCAGGGAACCTTAAAACTAACCAGGCTGACACCTCGGCCAACCAGAGCGATATTCCCACGAATGTGACGCCTCCGGCTGGATTCGTGCCGCCAGAGCCGGAAGAATTAGCCAGGCAGTTTCCGCAACTCGAAATCCTCGAATTATTAGGCCAGGGTGGCATG
>Ga0209121_10003246_pt1 | contig 15830 bp, 10 predicted proteins | sample Cruoilmetagenom3_FD_187292 | JGI IMG/M metagenome (GOLD analysis project Ga0209121, IMG submission 187292) | Oil polluted marine microbial communities from Coal Oil Point, Santa Barbara, California, USA - Sample 3 (SPAdes) (version 2) | ecosystem: Environmental > Aquatic > Marine > Oil seeps ...
GGCAGCCAGGCACTCAGCCGCTCGCTCTTCGGCTCGATGACCCCCAAGGCACGGAGCGCCGAGTTCTTCGGCTTCTTCGACATCAGTTCCAAGTTCGCCGGCATCGCCGGGCCACTGCTCTTCGGCGTGGTCGGTCAGTTGACCGGCACCAGCCGCCTGAGCATCGTCTCGCTGGTCGTTTTCTTCGTCGTGGGGATGCTCTTGCTGCGGCTCGTGGACGAGAAGGAGGGCATCCGCGTGGCGGAGGAGGAGAACCAGGCGGCGGGCACTGTCGTTTGTGCGGACACCGCCGTTAGGCTATAATCCTACTCAGGCAATAGCTGACTTCAAGCCCCCTGCGAAGCGGGGGGTCTGTGACAGCCTGCCCAGTAGTTGACGCCAACGTGGGAGGTATGATTGTGACCATCGGACAAATCTGTCAACTCTCGGAGGAGGTGCGCACCGGCGAACTTCTGGAGGCGGTTTTCATTGACCAGGCGATCAAAGACCCGGCTTCCAAAGAGGCGAATGCGGGCTTTGTTCTGCGCGCCACGTACCCAACCGCCCCGCTGCGCGCGCTGGTGGAGTTGATGGCGCAAAAACTGAGCGGCGAACATCCCAAGGGCACCGTCGTCATCCGGGGGGATTACGGCAGCGGCAAATCTCACGCTTTGCTGGCGCTGTACCATCTGGCTTCACTCGGCTCAGAGGCCCAAGAATGGTTTGATGAATGGAACGTACGCGGCCGCTTCCCCGAGCCCACTAACGTGGCCCTGGTTCAACTTGTCTCCGAGAACCCGGATACCTTCTGGGAACTGCTGTTTGAGCGGGCAGGGAGGTCGGAACTCGACGTACAGATCCGCAACTATCCCACCCGCGAACAGTGGGAGGGTCTGGCGGCCAGTATGCCAACGCTGCTGATCATTGACGAACTGGAACTTTGGTTCCGCCAACTGGACAACGGCCGGCCCAAAGACCGGGCTCAGGCCGGCCTGCAGAATCTCTTGGAGGCTACCAGCAGGTCCGATGTTCCTTTGGCTGTGGCTCTCTCTGTCTACGGGCGCGAACCCCGGCTGATGGAGATCATCAACCGCACCCAACCCCCCTCCTGGGACGTGGGCACGGCCGAGGACCGGCAGCAGATCGTGCGCCACCGGTTGATCAGCCACATTGTCGAGGATAGAGCCCAAGAGGTAGTCGCCCGCTACATTCAGGCTTATCAGAATGCCCGCGTCGAGTTTCCCCTATTGGCCGCCCGGCTGGCCGACCTGGAGCGGGAAATGGCGGTCTGCTACCCTCTCCACCCGGCTTTCCTGAAACAGGCTTTCCAGGTCTACGCCGCCGCTCCCCACCACGAGAGCACTCGCGGCATCATCTACCTCTGCGCCAATCTCCTGCGACGGCACGCTGCCCAGCGGGACCTGATCCTTACCGGCGATCTGGACATCCGGGACGAAAACGTGGCCAGCGATTTGCGTAAACTGGACCCAGACCTGGTCAGTAACGCTCACGAGGACCTATCCCAACGTTGCCAGGAGATTGACCACGCCGGAGGGATCCTGGGCACGGTTCTGCTCCATTCGTTTGCGCCCGCCGATGCAGCCGGAGCCGCCCTGGAAGATGTGCTGGTCGGTAACCTGCGGCCAGGGCTCAATATCAACGACCTTCGCAACGAGATTGACAGCGTGCGGCGGGAATGCTGGTTCATGGACGAGGTGGAAGATCGTCTCGTGGTGACCAAAGAGGTAGTGTTGCTGAAGCGGATTGAACAGCAGGCCCGAGCGCTTGTACAGAAACCAGAAGGTAGAGAGGAGGCAGCCGAGAAGATCCGGGAGACGCTGCGACATTACATATCGCCGGAGGTGACCTATCTCTACCCCGAGGACCCGTTGCCGGAAGCGCTGGCCGGAGCGAGCCTCAAGTATGTGCTCTCACTGGAGCCGATCAGGGAGGCCCAGGCCGAGGAGTTGCTCAGGACCAGGGACAACACCGCCGTCTTGATCGCGCCTAAACCTGCACTTCGTGGACGCCTGACGCACGACCGCGAGATGCTCCTGCGGGCTGCCCGGCTGCTGGTGTGTGAATCGCTCCTGGGCCGGCGCACCCATCGGCAGAGCGATGTGCGAGGATACAAGCGCCGTTTCGAGCGCGAGTTCAAGCAAGGACTCGAGAACTACTACGGCTACTGGATGCGCCTCAGCCGCACCAATGAACTGGGAGCAGACCCTGAGTATGTGATACGAAAGATCGAATGTGCGTTGAGTGCCGGCGCGATCAAGGACGAAATCCGCATCGAGAATGACGTGGAGGTGGTCAAGGGAGGGTTGCAGAAACTGCTTCGCTACTCAGGCGCGAGAGCCCCCAGAGGAACTGAAGCAGCCGGGCAGACGGTGGGCCAACTACGGCGCGGGCTGCGGAGCCATCCAGGACTGCCCATACTGGTGGACGGAGGGCAGTTGGCAGAAGCCTTGCAGAGCATGGCGCAGGACAGCCATCCCAACACCGGCATTGTCGTCACCGTGGGCCGGGCACTCTATGGCTACGACGACCGCCGGCTGCCGACGCCCTTGAACGACGACTGGCGGGTTTGGCTCAAATCGTATGCCCCGGAGCCGCCCGCTCCCCAGGATGTGAAACACGCCGCCCGGCAGACGTTGGCGGATGCCGGACGATTGGGTGCGGCAGCCAGACAAATCAAGGCCGAGGTCCTGGACGAACTGGACGTGCCAGCGCAGGATGTGCTGCGCGCGCTGGCCGAACTGGTCAACGAAAGGGAAGCGGTGCTGGAGCAAGACGAGGCTCGTTTCCCTGCCGATGGCGACCTGACCAGCGACACCATTACCGACACGGCGCAGGTCTGGCTGGCGGACTATGCGCCGCCCGATGACCGCCAGGCCCGCCAGCGCATCATGCAGTTGATCCACGATGCCGATCCGGAGGGCATTACGCTGGGCGATCTGAAGAGCCACTTGGCTGTCGAAGGGGTTGAAGAGGACGCTATCCGGCGGGGCGTCGAACGGCTGTTGCAAGGGCGGGAGGTGTTGGCCGGAGAAGAGGTCTCACTGATCCACGATCTGTCGCTCCTCACCGATGAGATGATGATCAAATTGCCTGGCGAAAAGCCGCCACCATTGCTGGGATGGGAGCCCTTCAGGCTGCCACTGGGCCCTTATCGGCTGCTGGACCAGTTCCTCCGGGACTTGCGGGCTCGCCTGCGCGAGGAAGCGCGTATTCGATCCGCTCGCTTCCAGGTCAGCCCGATGGGAGAGGCAGCCGATCCCCTCTTTGGTCAAGATGAGGAGTTGACGAGGCTGGCCCAGGTGACGGCGCAGCACGAACTGACTTGCGAGTTCACCCACCCCGCCAGCAAGACGGCCTTTATGGCCATCACTGAGAATCTGGTTGAGCAGTTGGAACGGGTAGAAGGAATCGTGGTATCGGTTGAAGTGCGTGGAGACGCGCCGCGATGATTCAGACCTCGGAGGTCTATACGGCGCTTTGCTTGACCAGGTGCGTTGGCTAGAGAGGGTTTTCGAGTCTGAAAAGGCTGCATGGAGACCTCCGAGGTCTTGAGAGCTCTTTGGAAAGGCACGGGCTATGGCGATTGACGAGCAGTTCATCACCGAACTTATTGAAGACCACGATCCGCTGGCCGCCGTGTGGCGACAGATGGAACGCATCTACGCCGTAGACGACTTCCCCCAAGACCTGCGAGCCTTTATGGATGACCGGGAGAGTGCGCTCAATGATCTGGAGCGCGGGGTGTATCGCGGTTTCTTTGAGGCCTACGACCTGCTGTTGGAGCGGGCCGGTGCTCAAGACGAGAGTTACGTTCTCTCCCTCTTTGACGAGTGCCCCTTTGTGATCATCGCCGATTCGCTGAGTGTGCGGGAAGCCGTCCTGCTGGAGAAGTTCTGGGATGGGGCCGAAAGACCTCCGAGGTTTCCAAAACCTCTGAGGTCTGAGTGGGAGGTAAAGCGTGAGGGCTTCGCCGTGGCCCCCTTTCCCCCCATGACCGACAGCCTGAGCAGCCTGCTCCTCGGCGTGCCCGGCCCGGCCAGTGGACGCCAAAGACCTCCGAGGTTTGGTAAACCTCGGAGGTCTGGACACTTACAGTTCACCTATCGCTACGTGGCCGGCCCTGAGCACATCCCCGCCATGCCGCCCTCGGACTCGCTCCTGGTCTGGATGCGGCTGCCGGACACGGCGCTGGAGGAGGTCACTGTGGCCCAAACGCATACTGTGGCCGATGCATTCCAGAGCACCGCCAGGACACTGGCAGCGGTGTTGGAGGCCTCGGGACGAGACGAGGCCCTGGTCACCAGCGACCACGGCTATCTCTACGCCCGTTCTCCCACCCAGTATTGGCCCATGCCCGCTGGGGTCGAAGAGATTGCCCGTTCCACCTTTCCCAGGGCCAGCCGGGTGCGCCTTTTGACCGACGAGCGGGCACGGGGCCTGCGCGACCACGAAGCGCCGGCGGTGGAGGGGCGCTTTTTTGCCTTTGGAGAGACGCACGCCACTATCCGCGGCCGCTACTGGTGGGGCTCGGCCAGCCCCAACGACCGCTGCACGGCCCACGGCGGGTTGTCGTTTGTCGAATGTATGGTACCAGTGCTCAGGATATGGCGCAGGTAAGACCTCCGAGGTTTTGATCTCAGGTACGGGTATATCGTGGCAAAGCAGACCAAAGAAACCTCGGAGGTCTTGTCTCAGGGAGGACACTATGCCACGACGTGAGGTCAAGTTCTACGCAGGCGAATACTATCACATCTACAACCGGGGGAACAACCGACAGAAGATCTTCTTTGAACGTGAGAACTACTTGTTCTTTCTACGGCGCGTGCGAAAGTATCTTCTCCCCGTTGGCATCGTCATTGTTACCTACTGCTTGATGACGACTCACTACCATCTGATGGTTGGTATCAAGCAGACCTCCGAGGTCTCGGAGACCTCGGAGGTCTCAGAGGTCTCGACGGGGATGATGCGGCTATCAGTCTCGTATACAAAGGCCATAAACAAACGCTATCAACGTGTTGGGGTGCTCTTTCAGGGGCCGTTCCAGGCTGTGCACGTGGATCGAAACGAATACCTGCTGCATCTATCGCGCTACATGCATTTGAATCCTGTGACGGCAGGACTGGTAGAGCGGCCTGAAGATTGGGAGTTTTCCAGCTATCGCGAGTACATTGGCCTGCGGAACGGCACGTTGCCCGAACCCGAGATTGTACTATCACAGTTTCCAACGCGGAACGCATACCAGGAGTTCGTGGCATCTTATAGCAAGGGTGACCAAGAACTCATCGCCCACCTTTTGCTTGATTGAGAAACGAAAGACCTCCGAGGTCTTGATAAGGGAGATTTAGGCGGTGACCTACCACATCGAACGCGACTTTCCCATCGAACAACTGAATCCCCTGGCCCGGCGCGAGGCCAACGCCAAACGAGCCATCGCCATGCTGCACAAATGGTGGGCCCGGCGCGTGGGCTGCGTCTTCCGCACCATGATCCTGGCCAGCCTGATCCCCGCAGAGGAGTGGCAGCGGCTGGACCAGGAGGTACAGAGGGCCGGCATTGACGCCTGGACCGCCCTCTATTACCGGGAGCACCCCAAGGCCAACCCGCTCATCGAAAAGTACCTCAAGGACAAGGTGGTGCTGGACCCCTTTATGGGCGGAGGAACGACGATCGTGGAGGCGCTGCGTCTGGGCTGCAAGGTCATCGGCGTGGACGTCAATCCGGTGGCCTGGTTCATCGTCAAGAAATCAATCGAGCCGATGGACCTGGAACTGCTGGACGCGGCCTTCGAGCGGCTCAAGGAGGAAGTGGCCCCCGACATCCTGAAGTACTACCGCACACCCTGTCCCTCCCCCCTCTCCTCTCCCAGCAGTTTTGGGAGAGGAGAGGGGGGCCAGGGGGGTGGGGAGAGGGCTCACCTGGCCGATATCATGTACGTCTTCTGGGTCAAGAAGGTGCAATGCACCAACTGCGGGCGCAACACGCGCCTCTTCAGTTCCTTTCGCCTGGCGACGAAGAAGGGAAAGGACACCGTCGTCTGTCCCCATTGCTACTGGGTAGGCGAGGTGGAAGCGGGCACGCCCGCCGTCGTCTGTCCCGACTGTGGCCGCGAGTTCCACCCGAGGGAGGGCTGGGCCGGCCGGGGCAAGTTCACCTGCGAGCACTGCGGCCACGTGGATCAGACGGTGGAGTGGGTGCGCCGCACGGGACGGGCCCCGGAGCACGAGATGTTCGCCCTGGAGTACTGGTGCCCCCGGCACGGCCGGGGCTACAAAGGCGCGGAGCAGGGCGATAGGGAACTCTACCGCAAGGCCTGCCGCGAGTTCGAGAAGGAGAAGGCCAATCTGCCCCTGCCCGAAGGGGAGGTGTACGAAGGCGAAAAGACCAACGAGCTGCTCAATCACGGCATGACCCGTTGGACAGACCTCTTCAACCCCCGCCAACTCCTCTGCCTGGGCCGGCTGCTGCGGGCCATCAAGCAGATTGAGGACCAGGCTGTGCGGGAGTTGTTGGTGGTGACGCTGTCAAACACCGCCAACCATAACAACATGCTGTGCAAGTATCACGCTACGTACCAGAAGCTCGAGGCTCTGTTCGGTCACCATGCCTATTGGTGTCCTAATCAACCAATGGAGAACAACGTCTGGGGCACGAGATACGGTATGGGGCCGTTTACAGCGAAGTATGACTTAAGCCGCCGAGCGGTTGAATGGGCTCAGAGCCCCAGGGAGGTCTCGGCCGACGGATGGCTGTCTATGGACGATGGGGCAGTCGCATCGCTCGCCAGGCAACCTTCTGCCGTGGTCAATGGGGCCTCGCGGGCCTGGCTCACGGCCCGTAGTTCTGAGGACCTCTCTTTTCTGCCCTAGGAGTCGGTTGATGCCATCATTACCGACCCGCCCTACTACGGCAACGTGCAGTACGCTGAACTCTCGGACTTCTTCTACGTCTGGCTGCGGGTGGGGCTCAAAGACGACCACCCGGAGTTCATTCCCCCCTTGGTGCCCAAAGAGACCGAAGTCGTGGTCAACCAGAAAGCGGACAAGACTGATGAGCACTTCCGCCAGGGATTGCTGCGCTGCTTCAAGGAGTGCCAGCGGGTGATCAGGAACGATGGGGTGATGGCTTTCACCTTCCATCACGAGAAAGCAATAGCCTGGGGTGCAGTGCTGGAAGCCGTGATGAATGCAGGCTTCGACATCAGGTCCGTGTGGACATACCATAGCGAAATACGGTCTGGCATCCATTCTCAAGGCATCCGCTTCGACACCATCGTCGTCTGCCGCAAGCGGCTGGAGGAGCCGGCGCCGGCGGCCTGGGGCGCACTCCAGGACCGCATCGTCGCCGCCGTCAAGGACGAACTGCGCCGGCTGCTGGATAACGGCGCGGCCCTATCCAGCGAGGACGTGTTCGTCATCACCATGGGCAAGGCCCTCTCCGTCTACTCCAGCCACTACCCCAACGTGCTGCACGACGGCCAGCAGGTCAGGCTCACCCAGGCCATCGAGGACATCGAAACGCTGGTGGACGAGCAGATTGACGTCTACTACGGTATGGTGGTGCCGGCCTGGCTTGATGCGCTCTCCCGCGTCTACCTGCAGCACCTGGCGCGCCGCGCCGTCGTCACCCGCGACGGCCTGGTCAAAGTCTGCCGCACGCGGGGACTGGACTTTGGGGAACTGGAGGAACTGCGCTACATCGAGCGGGACAGGCGCTCCGGTGAGTACCGCGTCCTGCCCCCTCAGAAGCGGGTGGATTGGCTGGAGGAGCGATTGGAGAAGGGACACGATCTCTCCCCTCTGGATCGCGCCCACTACCTGTATGGGCTGTACAAGGCCAACAGGTCCCTGCGGGCCGAAATTCCGCGCCTCTACACCCGTGGCCTGGAGGAGGTCACGGGCGCTCTGTACCGCATCACCCGCGACCGGGCCTACGAGTTAATCAGCGCCGACATTGAGCGGTTGAAGGAACAGGGCGTGTTGGAATTCTAACACAAAGACCTCCGAGGTTTTGGAAACCCCGGAGGTCTGATGAGGAGGAAGTATTATGGCCCTACGGCCCGGATATTACCTTCTGGAGAAGAAACAATTGGGACGAGCCATTCCTCGCCCCAGGATAACCTTAAGCATCATCGCTTTCCTGCGGGCGGTACAGAGGGAAGAATCGCTGCCCGACGAAGTCTGCGTCCTGGGTCTGGAGCGATTGCTGCATCACGCCGACGACGGTCGCCAGGCTGCAGGCGTCATCCGGCAGGCGCTGTACAATCCCCAGGCCAAGCGCTACCTGCGCCGCCAAAGCCCGGTGGTCATCCTGCCGCTGGAGTACCTGGAACTGTCCACCTATTGGAAGGCGGGCACGCGGCGACGGGGGGCTCCTCACGAGGTCTTCCACGTCGAGTGGGTTTTCCCCCGCGCCGACATCGAGATGGTGGGCAAGGCGGATGTCTGCTACAGCATGCTGTGACAGACGCCGCCATCCTGCAGATACGAGCAGGTCCCTCCAGGCCAAGCCCGGAGGGACCTTTGCTTCCGCCTCCCTTCCCCCTCGCAGGGGGAAGGACCGGGGATGGGGGTACTGGGCTACCTCAACACCATCGGCAGGAACACCTGAAACCCCACCTCGCCGGTGAGGGCGAAGTCGGTGAAGTGGTCAATCTGCATCACCACCCGGTCCCCCTCGGTGTCCACGACGTAACTCTCCGGGAAGGTCCACTCGTTCGTCGTCGTCGAAAAGTAGGCCGGCTTCAGGAAGTGCTCGCTGATGCCAGCGTACCACAGTTCCCGCTCGTCGTAGGCGAAGCCGATGACCACCTCCTGGTTAAAGTGCTCGGTGATGGGCTGCCCCTCCTCATCCACGGCGGTGAAGGCGTAGCCATACCGGTAGACGTTGGCGTGTCGTTGGTGAGGCAGCGTGGCGATGGGTACGACGTGCAGCGTCACCATCCCCTCCACGGGCATCGCGCCAGCGGGGATATAGATGTGCGTCCCGTCGGCCAGCAGGATGCGCTGGGGCTCGGAAGCATCAAAGGTGACCACCACCGGAGCTGGCTTGGGGTACGGTCCCGTCAGCGCCAGGTCATGTGTCACGTCGCCAGTCCCCAGCACCACCTCCTCCCGCGCCAGCCAGTACTGGCTCGGCGTCTCGTAGACCGCCCCCACGTGCCAGGTCGTGTTCGAGATCACGTCCAGGCTGTAGAAGCCCAGCGAGTCGGTCACAGGGACACGGGCGTTGACGAAACCGTCGTCCTCAGCCCAGCCCCATAAAAAGACCGTGCCGGTCACTCCTGTCGTGGGAGTGATACTGACCGCGCCGGAGATGACAGCATCGGGCCAGCGGAACTGGAGGACGTGACCGCCGGAAACGCCATCAGGCGGTACGTAGATGCGGCGCAGCGCCGGCTTGATAGAGTTGGTGAGACCGATTGTCGCGCCCAGGTGGTAGTTGCCGTGGGGCACGCGCAGGCGGAAACCGCCGTCCTCAGCCGAGTGGGTCGAGAGCCAGAGATTGGTCACCACCGGACCAATGCCATCGGCGACGACTTTGGCCCCGGCCAGCGGCGCGCCATCAGGCCCCAGCACCGTGCCGGTGATGACGCCATCACGCTCGGCGACGGGCAGGGGCACGGGCACCGTCTGGCCTGAAGCCACGGGCACGTTCTCGTGGTGCCGTAGCCCCACGTAGTCCGACTGCGGGTCAACGCGGTAGCCTAGATGCCACAACCCCGCCGCCACGCTCATCGTGTAGGTGCCGTTGCCAGGGTCAATCGCCGTGCGCACCCAGTTGCCCCCGGCCCAGGCCAGCACGCCAGCGTCCACCCCGACGATTACGTCCTGGTTGCGCGGGTCCCACAGGCCACCAACGATACGGGCGTCTTTCTCCTTGACCGTCAACGTGATGCTCACCGTCTCCGCGGCGGCCACGGCGACCGCCTTCTCGCCGGTTGACATATAGGGACTGCCCGCCGGCAGGTGGGCCGCCACGTAGTAGGTGCCGTTGGGAACGGAGATGCTGAAGGTCCCGGCCTGGATGGGCGCGCCGTTGTGCAGCGCCGGCGTGAGGATGCAAGTTGCGCTGGCCCAGCCCTCTGCGTCGGTCACCGGATTGCCCGCCTCGTCCACTAACAAGCCGGCGATAGTCGCGTCAGCGGTGACGAGCGAGAAGTCCACGTCGCTGATGGTCTCCATAGATGATATGGTGACCCGAGCACCGGGGCCGGTGTAGATGTAGGGCTGGTCGGGGCCGGGCGCGGGCTGCACGTGCCATTCGCCGGCCACGACGGAGAGCACATACTGGCCGTCAGGTCCGGTGGTGGCCTCCGCCCCGCCGAGCGCGCCGGGCCGCCAGGCCGAGACCGGGACGCCAGCCACGCCTGCACCGCCTTCGTCAGTCGCCGTGCCCGTGATGGCCGCGTCCCGTTCAAGCAGCGTGAGCGTCCCCAGGTCATAGGTGCCGTCGGGCGGTACCTGGATCGGCTCGACGACCGGCCCCATGTACCCTGCGTCGTCGGGGGTGACCCAGACGTTGTAGCCGCCGTTGGGTATGGCGATGTCGAAGGTCCCATCGGCAGTGACGACGGTCCGTGCACCGATCCCCTCATCGTTGTGCAACGACACGGTGACGGTGAACGGCAGTTGCGCCGTGCCGCCGCCGGGGAGTTCCACCGTGCCGACAACGTGCGCATCGGCCGTGAGCACGGTGAAGTCCACCTGCTTCTGCTCCGGCCTGGGGTTGTGCTGGAAGTGCACCAGTTGCGGCGGGTTGGGGTAGACCCACTCGGACGGCGTGGTGGTACTGATGACTTTGACCGTCAGCGCCCACAGCCCGTCGGAAAGGTCGAGTTGATAGCCACCGTCGGAGCCGCTCAGCGTTCTGACGCGACCCCCCTTATCCAGCCGGTGTGCCACCACTCGGGCGTCCAGGACTGGGACGCCGGTGTTGGTCTCCACCATGCCCGTGACCACCTTGGGCGGCGCGCGGAAGGCCAGGTCATGCCCCTGCGGCGTGGGCGGCAGGGTGACGATGATAGGCGTCGGCGGCAGGAGTGCGCCTTCGTACCAGGGTGGCCTCGCCGTGAGCAGGTACTCGCCGCTGCCGAGGCCGCCGATGGCGTAGTAGCCGCCGGGGCTGGTGAGATCGTGACAACGACGATGTTCCCCATTTGTCTCAGTGGCATGGACGGTCGCCTCCGGCACCGGGTTACCCAGATGATCTTCGACGGTGCCGTAGATGTCGGCTGCGGTCAGTGTCAAAGTGATCGTCTGCGCGACGCCGCTGATCGTCACCGGTTCCAGCGGCGAGCGCCAGTATGGATCGTCGGTCACAGGCGAGGCGCGCAGGCCGTAGGTGCCAGCGGGGAGCCCGCCGATGAGGAAGCCGTCACTGGGGGAGGCCGCTACCCACTGCACGAGCGTGCCGCCGCCAGTATAGACCCGCACCTCAGCCGAGACGGGCGTTGTGCCATCGGGCGCAGTGACAGTGCCATAAATTTCGGGCTCCGTCAGCGGTACCGTGCCCACGTTCACTGGCCCGTTGAGCACCGAGACGAGCACAGGCTCCGACTGAGTGTACCCGCTGCCAGCCGGCGGCACTGCCTTGAGGACGTACAGGCCATTCGACACCGGCCCCAGGCTGAAAGCGCCCGTGTTCGCGTCCACGTTCGCCTGGCCGAAGACGTCCCAGTGACCCGGCTCGAAGAGTTTGACCCGCGTTCCCGCCGGGAGTGGGTATCCACCGGGTGAGGTGACCGTGCCACTGATCGTCCCGCCCTGGGCCTGCGCGATACTGGCAGTGGTCAAGAGCAGCGCCAGTACTACTGCGAGTGACAACCACTTGAAAGTTACTTTCTTGGCATTCATTTTCATCTCTCCTGATATGGTTTGAGCTACTACCTACCTTCTATCAGTCTCATCGCAACCGCTTCAGTGCCTCAAAAGCACCCTGTCTCCCCGCCTCCTTGTCCCCTTGTCCCCTTGTCTCCCTGTCCCCCCATCTCCCCATCCCCTTTTCACTCCCCCACCAGCGCCAGTTTCTCCTCCAGGAGCGGGATGATGGCCGGGTCCAGTAGATGCCTGGCGATCATCGCCGTGCGGTTACCCTGAGGACGGGCCGCCTCGTAGGGGGCCAGCAGTTCCTCGACCAGGTCCGCCTTCTGCAACTCGAACTCCACATCGGAGAGGGCGCGCGCCTCCTCAATCAGGCCCGCTATGCGCTCCAGTTCGGCCTCCTCGTCCAGGATCAGCACCGCGCCGTGCAGGCGCTCGCGGATGCGCTCCAGGATGCGGCGGGCGATCTCTCGCTCGTACCGCTCGAAGCGCTCGGCGGGCAGAGCGCGTAGCCGCTCCAGCACCGCCTCGCCGCCGCCCGTGCCCTGCGCCTGCCCGACGCGCAGTTCGCCTTCGGGCGGGATAACACAGGGGACGTACTGCTCCAGGGCATACAGTTGGTGCTCCTCCAGCACGTCTTCGACCTCACTGGCGATGCAGGTCAGTTCGGCCTCGTAGTCATCCTCGGCGGTGTGGCGCCGACCCTTGATGGCGTGGAAATGCTGCACCAGGTCGGGGGGAACGTTCTCGCCCGCCATCAGCGTGGCCCTGAATTGCTCCAGCACCCCGGCCATTTCCTCCGCGTCGGCACCGGCTTGCAGTTCCTCGCGTTCCTTCTGCGCCTCCCGCCCCTTCTCGATGACGAAGCGCATCTGGTCAGGCATCAGTTCCAGGCCATTGATCAGGTTGAGTAACTGAACTTCCCGACGCAGGCCCGCCATCTCCGGCGGCGCCTGTGCACTGACCGGCTGCACAGGCTGGCAACCGGAGACGAGCGGCAAGAGCAGGACTACCAGCAACGGAAACCATTTCTTCATCGCGCACCTCCTTTTTTTCTCTCCTCTCTCCTCTCTCCTCTCTCATCTCCCCTCTCTCCTCTCTCTCTCGACCAGCATAGCAGGCGGCTTTCAAGCGCCCGTTACGCCGGTGTAAAAGGGAGGTAAAAAAAGACAGGGCCTGCACACGGGCAGGCCCTGCCTTATTGCTATGCTGTATACCTTCAGCAGGTGGTCAGCAGAACCAGGCTCACCATCCCCAGCGCCAGGAGTATTCCGCTCAGTGCTTTCCAGTACCTCTTAGACATAGTGTACCTCCTTGAAGATTGGGAGAATTCTCGGACAGTCGAATGGGTAACTTCTTGACGGGTAGCAGGCCAATCGTATTGGCCGTCTGGAGCCAAACAACGCCCGACACGGTTGGGCTACTACCCTTTTCCGAGAGAACTCATTGGGTGGTCATACAGTGAATTCGTTGATAGTATGCCGCAGATCAGCATCTGACATTATAGTATATCAATTCTCAAACGCTTTGTCTATGGGACATTGACCCATATGCGCTTCCCCAGCGCCCCATCTTGTCCTACGAGGGTACGTAGTTGCTCAAAATGTTGGTGGCCTGCTTGCTTCTGTCCATGCCGCGATGCTCCCGCTGGCGGAACCTACGATCATGCCGGAGCAGAAGCAACACACAAATGGGTGACCACCTGAAGCCCAGAGAGGACAATAAACAAAGATTTAAGAATTTTCTAACCCCCCATCGTTCGCACTTGTGGTATAATAAGACGGACACACACTCAATAGTCCGGCCCCTGGAAGGATGGAACAGGAGATGATGTTTATCGAGCGTATCACTCCTAGGCAAGGTCGGTCTGCTCCAAGGTGGGCGTTACCGGCGCCTCCGTCGCAGAATACTGATCTTGGAAGCAAGTCTGATCCGATTTAGCGTTCAAATGAAAAAAGGAGACGAAGTGCGATGAAGATGAAAAAACTATTGATTTTGGCCGTTGTGCTCTCGGCGCTCCTGAGCGTCGGGCCAGCCAATCTCGCCAGCGCCTGTGAGCCGCAGCCTGGCACCGGGACTCCTGGCTACTGGAAGAACCATCCTGATGCGTGGCCAGTGGATGAGATCACCATCGGCGGCGAGACGTACAGCAAGGATGACGCCATCGAGATCATGAACACACCCGAGAAGGGTGACAAGACCTACACCCTGTTCAGGGCGCTGGTCGCCGCCAGGCTGAACGTGCTCATCGGCAACAAATCTTGCTGCATCCAACGCACCATCAATGCCGCCGACGCGTGGATGGCCACCTATGGCCCTGTTGGCAGCGGCGTGAAGGCTGGAGGAAAGTGTTCCCCCTGGCGGGACGCTGAGCCGCTGTATAAGAAGCTGGACGACTACAACAACGGCTGGCTCTGTGCGCCATCCCGTGGATGACCTTGACGGGAAGCACATCCAGGGCACGGACACGGTGAACATCGTGCCCAAGGGCAAGTAGTATGCCAAGTCCGGCGCCGGCAGCGCCGGACAATGGCTTGCACGCAGCGCGTGTGTTGCCTTTCGCGTCAGAGTAGCAATTTCATGAGAAAACCCGCTCAGGCACTGTCTGGAGCAAGGTTGGGAGGAACCAAATGATAGGGAAGAAACTCTTGCTGGTGACGCTCGCAATTGGCCTCTCGATAACCCTTCCTCCGCCTACGGCCACCGCCGCCCCCAGCCCCTCAAGCCCTCCTGAACCGCCCGACCCTGAGTGCAACCCCAGGGCTCTCATGCTCTCCGAGTGGATGGGTGTGGAGTGCTCTGTGCTCATGGATTACCAGGCGAGGGGTGTGGGCTTCGGCGTGATCATGAAAGCCTATTTTCTGAGCCAGACCTTCCCCGATCTCGATTGGAAGGACCTGGTTGACAGGCACATGAGCGAGGAAGGTCTCGGCTGGGGCCAGATCAAGAAGGCCTATCACCTGGCTAGCGTGCTGGGTCTGAATGCCGAAGACCTGCTGAAGAAGCGTGCACAGGGAAAGGGTTGGGGAGAGATACTTCAAGAACACAGGGAGGAGCCAGGAAAGCCACCCTGGGCCGGTCAAGGCCCACCGCCCTGGGCGCATCGTGGCAAGCCCCCTTGGGCTGGCCCCCATCGCGCCAAGGAATGATGTACCTGCCCAATTCACGGGAAGTAGAGAGTCAACAACCATATTAGAAAAACAGGCTCTACGCGGATTCGTGGGGTGCTCCAAGCGGGTGTGTCACCCGCATCCCACATCTGGGGTAATGCAGTGCCTTAGCCCCACCGACGGGAGTGGCACAACTCCTTTGAGCGAGTTTACTCCACGAATCTGCGTTGACCCGAAAAACAAATGGAGGAAATGCAATAAAAAGACTGTCAGTTTTGCTAGGACTGCTGCTTGTTTTGACCATAGGTGTACTGCCGGCCGCGGCTATCACCTGGGGAGAACCAGATACCGAGCACACGAACGTCGGGGCGATGGTGGTTGATTGGCCCGGTTACGGGCCGTACCAGGTGTGCTCCGGCACGTTGATCCACCCGCGAGTCTTCCTGACGGCCGGACATTGCACGGAGGGTTGGGAAGGTACCGGCGTTGAAACCTTCTGGGTGAACTTTGACCAGTACGCCTTGAACGAAGACACCTTGTTGGAGGTGGAGGAAGTCATCACCCATCCAGACTACTACTGGGGTCCCATGTCAAACCCACACGACGTGGGTGTGCTGATCCTGGCGGAGCCCGTGCCGGACATCGAGCCCGCTAACCTGCCATGCGAGGGATTCCTCGACGACCTGAAGGCGGAGGGCAAGTTACGCCAGGGCAAGAATGAGGCGGACTTCACCGTCGTCGGCTACGGTGGAACACTAGACTGGCCACCACCCGAGATTGCTTACGACGACTACCGCCAGTTTGCCGAGTCCGAGTACCAAACGCTGCTGAAAGCCTGGCTGAGAATGTCACAGAACCAGGCCACAGGCGACGGAGGCACGTGCTTTGGCGACTCCGGTGG